>SAMEA104315427__coassemble_673_pt1 | contig 25753 bp, 20 predicted proteins | sample SAMEA104315427__metabat2_high_PE_027 | metagenome-assembled genome bin SAMEA104315427 (sample SAMEA104315427) | gut metagenome | biome: Monkey gut; feature: monkey-associated habitat; material: faeces | place: China | collected 2013
CTTGACTGACTCATTTTTTATGCTTTTTTGAGTCAACTTTTTCTGTACCAAGACATATACCATACTGACAAATTGGCAGCCAACCGTATTTGGCAAACTTTTTGCCCTATGCAGAGCGTGCTATGCCCGTCGTAGCCGTAAACAAAGTATTAACTAAAAACACCAAATATACTATGAATAAAGGAAATATAGGGGTAACATCAAATAATATCTTCCCCGTTATTAAGAAGTTCTTGTACAGCGACCACGAAATCTTTTTGCGCGAGTTGATTTCCAATGCCGTTGATGCCACTCAGAAATTGAAGACGTTGTCCAGCGTGGGTGAGTTCAAAGGAGAGTTGGGTGATACCCGTGTGCGCGTATTGATTGATAAGGATAAACACACCCTGACCGTGCGCGACCATGGTATCGGTATGACGGCAGAAGAGGTGGATAAATACATCAACCAGATTGCCTTTTCGGGTGCGGAGGAGTTTGTAAACAAATACAAAGACAAGGCTGAGGCGATAATCGGACACTTCGGATTGGGCTTCTACAGTGCATTTATGGTGGCTGACAAGGTGGAGATATTCTCCCAATCGTACAAAGAGGACACCAAAGCCGTGGCATGGAGTTGCGATGGTACACCGGAATATACAATGGAGGACACTATCAAAGCCGAGCGCGGAACCGATATCGTGCTGCATATCAACGATGAATTCAAGCAGTATTTGGAGGACGCCACCATCGAGGGCTTGCTGCGTAAATACTGCAAGTTCCTCCCTGTGGAGATTGCTTTCGGCAAGAAGAAAGAATGGAAAGACGGCAAGCAGGTGGAGACCGACGAGGATAATATCATCAACGACACCAACCCCGCGTGGATGCGCAAACCTGCCGACCTGACGGAGGAGGACTACGACAAGTTCTACCACGAACTCTATCCCGCCCAAATGGACGAACCGCTGTTCCATATCCACCTGAATGTGGACTATCCGTTCCACCTGACCGGTATTCTCTACTTCCCGAAGATTAAAAACAACCTCGATGTGCACCGCAACAAGATTCAACTCTATTGCAACCAAGTGTATGTAACCGATGAGGTGGAGAACATTGTGCCGGAGTACCTGACCCTGTTGCACGGTGTGATTGACTCACCGGATATTCCGCTGAATGTCAGTCGTTCATACTTGCAAAGCGACAACAACGTGAAGAAAATCAGCGGTTATATTACCCGAAAGGTGGCTGACAAATTGGCAGAGATATTCAAAAACAACCGCGAGGACTTTGAGAAGAAATGGGACGATGTGAAGATGTTTATCCAGTTTGGTATGCTTACCGACGAGAAATTCTACGACAAAGCCGTGGAGTTTGCACTGCTCAAGAACCTCGAAGGCAAGTATTTCACTATCAACGAATACAAGGCGAAAGTGAAAGAGAATCAGACAGATAAGAACGGCGACCTGATTCTGCTCTACACACAAGACCCCGATGCTTCGTACTCGTATATCGAGCGCGCGAAAGAGAAAGGCTACGATGTATTGCTGATGAACGGCGAGTTGGACGTACACGCCATGTCGCAGATGGAACAGAAGAGCATGGGCGACGGCGAAGACAAGAAAGATATGATTCGTTTCGTACGTGTGGACTCCGACGTGATTGAGAACCTGATTCTGAAAGAGGACAAAAAAGCCGTAACACTCACCTCGGAGCAGGAAGATGCCCTGCGCTATAGTTTCGAGAGCCAGTTGCCCAAAGGCGAAAAGACTAATTTTGTGGTTAGTTTCGAGTCGGTTTCGGCAGACGCTCTGCCTGTCTTCCTGACGCAAAACGAGTTTATGCGCCGTATGAAAGAGATGTCGGCGCACCAACAAGGCATGAATTTCTATGGGCAGATGCCGGACCAATACAATATGGTGGTCAATACCGCCAACAGCAAGGTAACCGACCTGATGAACGAGTTGGTATCGGCTTGCGCGGAAGAAGTCGGACCGCTCAATGAGCAGATTGCTGCCAAACAAAAAGAGGAAGACGACCTGCGTGCCGCACAGAAAGACAAGAAAGAGGCTGACCTGACGCAAGAAGAAAAAGACGCTGTCAGCAACGTAACCAAAGAGATGGGCGCATTGCGTCAGCAACTGAAGGATGTGTATGCAAAGCACGCCAACGACAACGAGAAAGTACACCAACTGATCGATATAGCCCTATTGGCAAGCGGCTTATTGAAAGGCGAGGCATTGGCTAAGTTTGTCAATCGCTCGGTCGAGATGCTCTGATTATAAGGAGATTGGATATAAAAACAGGCTGTCTGAAACCAATCAGACAGCCTGTTTTATTCGTCGGGCGATGTGTTATCCCACAGTGCCTTCCAAGGATACTTGCAGCAGTTTTTGTGCCTCGACGGCAAACTCCATCGGCAGTTTGTCCATCACCTCTTTGGCATAGCCGTTCACAATCAGCCCTACCGCGTCCTCCAGTCCGATACCGCGTTGCTGGCAGTAGAAGAGTTGGTCCTCGTTGATTTTGCTGGTGGTTGCCTCGTGTTCCACGGTGGCAGTCGGGTTGCTGATCTGCATATCGGGGAACGTGTGTGCACCGCATTGGTCGCCCAAGAGCAGACTGTCGCACTGGCTGTAGTTGCGGGCATTCGTTGCCTTGCTTGATACCTTGACCAATCCGCGGTAGGAGTTCTGGCTATGCCCCGCGCTGATACCCTTGCTGATAATCCGCGAGCGGGTGTTCTTGCCGAGATGTATCATCTTCGTACCCGTATCCGCTTGTTGGTAGTTGTTGGTTACTGCCACGCTGTAGAACTCCGCTGTGGAGTTGTCGCCTTTGAGAATACAACTCGGGTACTTCCACGTGATAGCCGAGCCTGTCTCCACCTGCGTCCAACTCAGGCGTGCATTTTCGTATGTGATACCGCGCTTGGTTACGAAATTATAGATACCGCCCTTGCCGTCCTTGTCGCCGGGGTACCAGTTCTGCACCGTGGAGTATTTTACCTCTGCATCTTTGCGCACCACTATCTCCACGATGGCGGCGTGCAACTGGTTCTCGTCGCGCATCGGCGCCGTGCAACCCTCCAAATAACTGAGGTATGCTCCTTCATCGGCAATCAGCAGTGTGCGTTCAAACTGACCCGTATTGCCGGCGTTGATACGAAAATAGGTACTCAGTTCCATCGGGCAGCGCACTCCCTTGGGGATATACACAAACGAGCCATCGGAGAACACCGCCGAGTTGAGCGCGGCATAGAAATTATCGCTATATGGCACAACACTTCCGAGGTACTCTTTCACAAGATCTTCGTGCTCGCGCACCGCTTCGGAAATCGAACAAAAGATGATGCCTTTCTGTGCTAATGTCTCGCGGAAAGTGGTCTTTACCGACACCGAGTCCATCACAGCATCCACTGCCATATTGCCCGCCAACGCTTCGCGTTCCTCCAGAGGAATACCCAATTTGTCGAAGGTCTTCATCACTTCGGGGTCAATCTCTTTCTTCTCATCGGAGTGTGCTTTCGGGGCGGCATAGTACGAAATAGCCTGAAAATCAATCTTAGGGATATCAAGGTGCGCCCATGTCGGCACCTCCATCGTCAGCCATTTGCGATAGGCTTTCAGGCGGAACTCAAGCAACCATTCCGGCTCGCCTTTCTTGTGGGAGATGGTGCGAATCACCTCCTCGCTCAGTCCGCACGAGAGAATATCGGTCTCCACGTCTGTCGTGAAACCGTATTTGTACTCCTGTTGGGTAATATCTTCTATAATCTCATTTTCCATTCTACGTCCGATTAGTCGTGCCTTCTTGTGGCACTTGTTATGATGTGGTTTTGCTTTGTCTTGTCTATTCTATTCTATTATAGTTTATTCTAGTTTATTCTAGTCCAGTCTATTCTATTCTATTCAGGTTCTGATATGATACAAAACAAAGAGAACCGCCAAAATTGACGGTTCTCGTGGAGGTCGGTAGCAGATTCGAACCGCTGTCCCCGGTTTTGCAGACCGGTCCCTAACCACTCGGGCAACCGACCATTAACACTACTTCTGTTGTGGTACCTCTTGGAGTTGAACCAAGGACACATGGATTTTCAGTCCATTGCTCTACCACCTGAGCTAAGGTACCTTGCGCTTTTCTTGTATCCCCGCCCGCATTAGTTGGGCTTATTGGCGAAAAGCGAGTGCAAAAGTACTGCTTTTTTTTGACATAGCCAAATCTTTTGCTACTTTTTTTGCCTTTCAGCGCATTTTTCCATCAAAACAGGCTTAATTGGTCGTCCTCCGACGGATCTTTATGTGTAGGCGGCGTATTGTCGGGCTGTTCATTGGTAATCGTAAACGGCACACCTTCCACCTCGGTGCCAATTGAAGTATTGTCGCCTATTTCTGTCGGTTCTTCCTCTACAATTGTTTCCTCTGCAGGCTCGGGAGTAATATCCTCTATCCTGACCACATCCAACGTGGTCAGGCGTTTACCCTTTGCCTTTGGTGATTTGGCATCAATAAAGTCTGCCATCACCACTTCCAATGGTTCGCGTGTTTCGTCCGCAAACAGCACACGGAATGTTGCCTCCTCACGATCAGAGAGTAAGACAATATGCGAATCCTTGTTATCCCCCAACATACTCTGCGGTTTGAAATTTGCATCGTCCGCCAACGAGAAACGCTTGGCATAGTAGTATTTTTGGTCGGCGTTCCATAGTGCCAACGACCATATTTTATCGGGATCGAATTTCTCTATACGCAGAATATTCTGGTCAAAATGTGCCGTAAGGTCAAACGTGGTCAAGTAGTATTCACCCGCCGTGGTAATGACCAAGATGCGGTCTTCGTCCCAGAATTCGCCGAGATACCTGCCTTGCGCATCGTAGTTAATGCGCAATACATCAGGGTCAAACCAGACCTTGCGTCCACCAAGGGTGGAATGACCTTTTTGCTTGAGTGTGACGGATTTTACCTCATATTTAGTCAGCACATTACCTCGTGCCGAACGGCTCTTTACCGCAAGGTCGCTCAGATCTTTGCAGACCTCCATCTTTTTGAGGTGCAAAGCAGGCTTGAGTGCCACACGTATTACTTCCGCCTCGCCGTTGGGGTTTGCTGTAAAATAAATAACTTTCGAGCCGGGCTTCCCCTGCGTGAGGTCGTATTCCTTATCACGCGAAACGCCCATTACGTTGAAGCGTTTCATATAATAGACACCACCCTTGCCGTCGCGGTAAACCACATTATAAACCGTACGGTCGTCATTCTTCTTAAAAATCGCAATATGCAGAATATCCGTACCGACAAAGAGTTTCTCCGCCACACGCATAATCTTGTATTTGCCGTCCTTGTGGAAGACTATCACATCGTCGATATCCGAGCAGTTGCAAAGGAACTCGTCCTTCTTCAGCCCCGTGCCGATAAAACCCTCTTCGCGGTTGATGTAGAGTTTTTCGTTTGCCTCCACCACGGTCTTCACGTTGATATTCGCAAAATTGCGCACCTCGGTGCGGCGCGGATAGTTGGCTCCGTATTTCTGTTTGAGCGACCCGAACCACGCGATGGTATAGTCAGTCAGGTGGTTCAAATTTTTGACAGCCTCTTTGATTTTCCGATCGAGGTCACGCATCAGTTCGTCGGCTTTCTTCGAGTCAAACTTGGTAATACGGATCATACGTATGTCAAAGAGTTTCTCTATGTCCTCCGTTTTCACCTCACGAATCAACTGCGGTTTCCACGGCGTCAAAGCCTTATCCACAAAGGCAATCAATTTCTCTTTGTTGGGTGCTGTCTCGTAGCCCGACTCCTTATATATACGGTTCTCAATAAAGATTTTTTCTAACGAGGTATAGAAATAGCGTTCTTCTAGTTCGGCTTTCTCTATCTCCAACTCCCATTTGAGCAGCGACTTGGTATTCTCTGTCGAGAGCCGGAGCAGGTTGCTCACATTGGTAAAAATAGGCTTTTTATTTTCTATTACACAGCAATTAGGCGACACGTTAATTTCACAATCGGTAAATGCATACAGCGCGTCAATCGCCTTGTCCGACGAACTGCCTGGTGCCAACTGCACCACGATACGCGCATTCTCAGCGGTAAAATCGTCCACTTTGCGAATCTTAATCTTGCCTTTCTGGTTCGCACGCAAAATGGTCTCAATAATCTTCGAGGTGGTTGTACCGAAAGGTATCTCAGTAATAATCAGAGTCTTATTGTCGTCTGCTTTCTGTATCTTGGCGCGTATTTTAATCACACCGCCGCGCTCGCCGTCATTGTATCTGCTGACATCTATCTCGCCACCCGTCGGGAAATCGGGGTATAGTTGAAACTCCTCGCCTTGCAAATACGCCAACGACGCATCACATAGTTCGCAGAAGTTGTGCGGTAAAATCTTCGAATTCAGACCAACTGCAATTCCCTCCACACCTTGCGCCAACAGCAGCGGAAACTTTATCGGCAAGTGCACAGGCTCTTTCTTGCGCCCGTCGTAGGACAGCATCCAATGCGTGGTCTTGGGGTTGAACACCGCTTCGAGAGCAAACTTGCTCAATCGCGCCTCAATATATCGAGGAGCCGCTGCTCCATCGCCGGTCAGGATATTACCCCAGTTCCCTTGACAATCAATCAGCAAATCCTTCTGCCCGAGTTGCACCAACGCATCGCCGATACTGGCATCGCCGTGGGGGTGGTATTGCATAGTCTGCCCAACGATATTCGCCACCTTGTTCATCTTGCCGTCGTCCACACATTTCATTGCGTGCAGAATACGGCGCTGCACCGGCTTCAATCCGTCCTCAATGGCAGGAACGGCACGCTCTAATATCACATACGAGGCATAATCCAGGAACCAATCTTGGTACATACCCGTCAGGTGGTACTTGATAGCATCGTTGAAAGACTCCGGTTTATAGGTAGAGTGAGCCTGCGAAGCGGCTGCCGTCTCTTCGCCATATTCTTGTACATTCGCCGTTTCCCCGGTGGTCATTTTCTCTTCAGGCCCTTCTCCCTGTGGGTTCCCTGTTTCTTCCCTGAGGTTAGCGTTCTCTTTTCCCTCCAATTCGTCGTCTTTCATATCGTTGTGCCTTTCGCATTGTTGTCCGTATCACAAATGTGCATTATATATACGATAAACCTTATCCTCGGTGGTTAGTCTGAGGATAGGCTGTATCTATGTACCTGCAATCCGTATATTGCAGGTCGGTAATCATCAGTCTATGCGTTTATTCAGAATGATATAGGTCAGAATACCTACTACCTCAAAAGCCAAGCCACAAACGAGCAGCCAGTTTTGTTGTACGGCAAACTGATATACCACAAAGAAAACCACGCCAATCAACAGCAGGATGACGCCTAAGTATTTGAGAAATGCTTTCATGTTGTTATATTCAAATAATTGTCTGCAAAGTTACTGCTTTTTTTTCATAATCACAAACCCACCCCGTTTTTTATCCGAAATCATCCCCTCTCCTGTAGGGTCAGTACAATCTTACCCACATTTGTCCCGCTTTTACCCATCTGTACCACTGGCACCTCTATGCCGTCTATATTACGGATACGCAGGTCGTCATACACCTTGTGCGTATGCCCGCCGATAATCACATCTATATCGCGCGTCTCTGCCGCCAACTCCACATCGCAATAATCCTGCTCCGTGGCAGGATAAGTACCCAAGTGGCTTAGACAGACCACCACATCGCACTTTTTTTCATTCCGCAACATGGTTGCCAATTCTTGCGCAATCGGATACGGAGGATTATACACAATCGGTTCAAAGTTCTTATCCGCAATCAACCCTTTCGGTTGTACACCCAAACCAAAAATACCTACCTTCAGTCCGCCTTTGTGTACAATCGTATAGGGTTCAACCACTCTCTCCAAAGGTGTGCCTTTTACATCATAGTTGGCGCACACAATCGGAAAATTCGCCTGTTGGAGTATCATTGCCAATGTATCCAAACCATAGTCAAACTCATGGTTACCGAGTGTAACGGCATCATACCCCATACGGTTAAGTGCATCTATCTCTACGCGTCCGTGATAAAAATTAAAGTACGGAGTTCCTTGGCTAAAATCGCCGGCATCCACCAACAGCAAGTTTGGATCTTGTTCCCGCGCCTTGGCTATCAACCCCATACGGCGTGCATATCCACCTCGTCCGTTGCCATTGGGTTCCACCTGCGAATGAGTATCATTGGTGTGCAAAATTGTCAGCGTTGTTGCCTTATCTGCACATCCCGCCAACAGCAGCACAGAAAATACAAATGCAAAAATCTTTTTCATAAATCGGTATGTATATGGTATTATTTCTTGATTCTTGTCCACAAAGCGGCATTAGACAACTTTCGCCTCAAAACCGTTTGTTTATTTCCTCATCGGTTATTACGACAATTACCCGTTTCCCATCCGGCGTGCACCGATACATCGGCAACGCAAACAAGTGTGTCAGCAGGTCGCGCATTTCCTCCTCGGTCAATGTCTTCCCGTATGGGATAGCCGTATCGCTTGCCAACGAGAGTGCTATCTTGTGCCGCCATTCGTCCCGCACATTTGTCCCCGTCTCGCGCACCACTTGCAAAATATGTTGCAATATCGGCAGCGCATTCTGCTGCCCAAGTTGCGCAGGCACACCATTGATACTATATGTTGTCTTGCCAAACTGCTCCATATCAAAGCCTATCGCCCGCAAGTCGTCCAACACAGGGGCTATAAGCAGCATGTCATCAGGCGTCAAGTCCAATATCTCAGGGAAAAGCAACTGTTGCATCGGAGCCTTGGCATTCTGCCATTCATGAATATACTGATTATATAGTACGCACATGTGTGCGCGATACTGGTTAATCAACAGTAAGCCCTGCGGAGCGGATAGTAATATATACTTGCCCATATATTGCCACGGCACCAGGGTGGCTATATCAATGTCAAAAAGTGTCGGCATCTCCGCTTGCGGCTGCGGTTCCCAACCAGATGTTTCCCCACTCGGGTGTATCGGAAACAATTTCTCCCAGCCGTCCACCGAAGGTTTCTCCGTTGGCACAAACGTATTACGCGTTTTGAACGGGTTATAAGTCGGGTCGAACAACACTTTCGGTGCCGATGCAGGACGCACATCATCCGTCGGCACTGGCATATCAATCTCCCCGTCCCTGTTAAAATCTATGGTCGGTGCAAGTGTAAACTTACCCAATGACTCACGTACTGAAGCAAGCAGTATCTGAAAGATTGTTTGCTCGTCGGCAAACTTAATCTCGGTTTTCGTCGGGTGGATATTAACATCTATCGCCTCGGGTGCAATGTCGAAATAAATAAAGAACGAAGGCTGATAATCTCCCGGAAGCATGCCCGAATAGGCCGTTTGCACCGCTTTTTGGAAATACGGATGACGCATATACCGCCCGTTCACAAAGAAATACTGCTGCGCATTTTTGCCCGCCGTTTCGGGTTTGCTGACAAACCCGCGAATGGATACCAAATCGGTATCGGTCCTTATATCCACCAACCCCGAAGTGTAATTCCGACCTGTTCCCTTCCCGAACACTGCCTCTATACGCTGCTTTTCTGTTCCGGCAGGCAGTTCAAGCATAATCTCGTCGTTGTTGACAAACGTAAACTGCACCTTCGGATAAACCAATACAATACGATAAAAATCAGTCAGCAGGTTACGCAGTTCGGTCTGGTCGGTTTTCAAAAATTTTCGCCGTACAGGTACATTATAAAACAAGTTCTTTACCTTAAAGTTTGTCCCCACCGAGCATTGACACGGCTCTTGTACCCGTACCTCCGATCCTGCAATCTCAAGCCGCGTCCCCATCTCGTCTTGTGCACGGCGTGTCAGCAGTTCTATCTGGGCCACGGCGCAAATACTCGCCAATGCCTCGCCACGGAAACCCATTGTACGAAGAGAAAACAAATCCGATGCAGTTTGTATCTTCGATGTAGCGTGCCGCTCAAATGCCATACGTGCATCAGTCTCACTCATACCGGAACCGTCATCCACCACTTGCAATAGTGTTCGCCCAGCATCACGCACAATCACTTGGATATGGGTTGCCCCCGCATCCAAACTGTTTTCCACCAACTCTTTCAAGCACGAGGCGGGGCGTTGTATTACCTCGCCTGCTGCAATCTGATTGGCAACACTATCCGGTAAAAGATGAATAATATCCATATTCAACAGCCTATATCCGGCAGTCAGACTATAGGATTACATAAAATGTAATAATCAACATTGCCAGCAACGCAATCCAAAAAGCAAGTTTCGATTTCTTACGCTGTCGCAGTTGCGTCATATTCTTCTCGTGTTCCTCACGAAAAGACCCGCGATGGAGGTGCTCCTTACGCTCCTTACGTTCCTTCTTGTCCTTATCGTAGTAGATCGGACGATAATCCCACTCGCGGGGCTTGGGTACTTTCGGGAAAAGCACAGACATACTTAATGAATAATTAACAATAAACAAAAAGGGTCTGCCCGACCAATCCGTCAGGCAAACCCTTTTATGAGAGTAAACTTACTTTACGATTGCCTGGAATGCAGCATCCTCTGCATACTTGGCAAACTCAATATCTTTCTGTGCCTTGGCTTTCAACGAAGCGTCTTTGGCAACAGCCACCTTCATATTGCTGTAAACAGCATCGCGATCGTTGGTGCGAGCAGCCACTACTGCGGTCAGATAAGCAGTCGTAGCATTCGGCTCTTTTACGTTAGCCAAAGTCTGACGAGCAGCAGCGTAGTCCTCGTTCAGAATCTGCTGAACAGCAGCGTTATTGGTAGCCGCATTGCCGTAAGCCGACTTGGCAGCCTTATAGTCACCCTTCATCGTATAGAACGTACCCATGGCAGCCGACAGGTTACCTTGTGTACCAGCAGCCTTGCCGAGGTACTCCTCTGCCTTCTTCAGGTCATTGTCTGCCATTGCTGCCAAACCGGCATTGTAGTTCACATCCGCATTGTTTGGAGCAATCTCCAATGCCTTGCCATAAGCACGACGAGCCTCAGCGATATTGCCCTGCTCAAAGTAAATCATACCCATATTGTTGTATGCGCGGTAGTCGCCGAACTGTGAAGCCACCTTCTGATAAATAGCAATTTTCTCTGCATTGTCGTTAGTCAATGTAGCAGCATAGAGCAACTCCTCTACGTTCAGTTGTGCGGGGTCGTTCTTTGCCAACTCTTTAATCTCGTCGTCCGACTTACCAATCAAATCCGTGGTCAAAATCAAACGGCTGCGACGCAACTCAGGCAGAATCTCCTCAGCAATGGTTTTATACACACTGCTCAGGTTCTTAATCTGTGTCTCACGCTCCTCGGGGTCGCTATACATACCCAACACACGCAAAACCAAGTCCTTGTCTTGCATATTGCTATTCTCCATAGCGGCCTGGAAACCAGCCCAGTCCTCTGCGGTAATCTCCGAAGCAATATCGGTTTTCACCTTATCTTTCTTCAGTTGTTTCTGCAAGAACTTCTGTGCGTTCTTCTGACGATCAGTGGCCAACTTTGTATTCAGATCAAGACCACCTTCCGGGCTGGCATAGCCACTAACTTCAAGTTTGTTAATGGCTTTCTTCTCATTGCTATCAGCCTCCTTAATAGCCGCACGTAAATCCTTCATTTCCTGACTGCCAGTCTCCGAATTACGGAGATTCGATTGTTGAATAAGGAACTTGATATCAGCCTCTTGCATCTCTTGGATAACACGCTGGAACTTATCCGGAGTGATAGCCGCTTTGTTGTCGCTTGCTTTTGCCAACTTAGCAGTAGCCATCAATCCGTCTGCCACCTTCAGATCCGGGATTTCAATCTCCTTCTTACCGATTTTTGCGGTAAAGCGCAGATAAAGTTCTGATTTATCCATTGCAGGAACGTAGTCGAAACTGCAAGATTGGCTGTATTTACCACCATTCTTTTTGTTCACTACTTTTCCATTCTCCTTCACCTTTTCTCCAACATAAGTAACGCTTTCACCTACCGACTCCTGACCGTCATATTTCAGCACGGGAGTAACAGTCAACACACCTTTCTTGGCAAATTTCTTTGCGGGAAAGGTACCGGTGATGTCTGCATTTACCTTGTCTCCTACCACAGTCAGCGGGTTAGGATTAACCGTAATCTCTTCCGGTTGAGGCAGAGTCTTACTGCAAGATGCCAACATTGCTACGGCAATGATTGACAAAAATAAACCTTTTTTCATACGTATAAATTTGTGTTTTGTTAATTATCAACAACACGGCAGTTCTTTGTCCATTATTCATTGTCCATCGTCCTACCATACTATTCGCGCTGCAAAATTACAAAACTTTTTCCATATCTGCAACATTCTTTCCTTTTTTCCTAATAAAAGGTGGTACGCCTACCATTATGAGCAGAAAAAACCACCGAAAAAAAAGATACTCACTAATTCTTTTTTACGGCAATAGGACAATTTCAAAATCCGTACTTTTGCAAAGCCAGATAAACGCGATCGATCGGAAACCCCATTACGTTGAAATAACTGCCCGCCATTTTCCGTACACCGATATAGCCGATATACTCTTGCACCCCGTATGCCCCCGCTTTATCCAACGGACGGTAGTGTTCTACATAATAGTCAATTTCCGTGTCTGCCAATGTACGAAACGTTACGTCCGTGCGATCAACAAACGACTCCTGCGAACCCGCAGTAGTCAGAGTTATCCCCGTATAAACTTGGTGAGTATGTCCGCTTAGGCTGTACAGCATCTGTTTTGCCTCCTCCAGACTATGCGGTTTGCCGAACATTCGTCCATTGAACCAGACAATAGTATCGGCGGTAATAAGCAACTCATCGGCATGCAGACGCGGTAGATATGCTTGTGCTTTCTCGCGCGATATATACAGAGGTATGTCTCCTTCCGTCAGATTAGCAGGGAACCATTCATCGGCATCAATACTAATTGCCTCAAAAGGGATATCCAATCCCGCCAACAAACTGCGGCGGCGGGGTGATTGTGAACCGAGAATCAGATGCATTTCAATAACAAAAAGTAAGGTAAATGCCAGATGGATATACTCTCCAACCTATGCATATACTAAGCACATCCTATAACAAAATTTACAGCGATCGCACAATCACAAAACTGAACAACATTCCGAGAAACATTATTAGTTTCATCAACCCTTGCGCACCACGATAGTCCGATGGAATACGCGCCGCCCACAACAGCCATAATTCGCACGCAAAGGGTATCTGCAGCCCGAATACCATATAACGCGTGGAAAGCGATTGCCACACATGCGAGAAAGGCAGCAGTGCATACCACACATATACAATCAGTCCCATCGTCAGCACAATCAACAGGGTTACAATCACCTTTGTCCATGTCTCCCCGAAACGAATAGGCAATGTACGGCATTCCAACTCGCAATCGCCTTGTTTGTCCTGCATATCCTTGATAATCTCGCGTATCAACGTACAGAGAAAAGCAAACAAGGCAAAACCGCCTAACCATATATACAAGTCATGTTCCAATGGGGTGTATTTCAACAGCACACCATATCGGCTGCGCAGTAACCCTACATTGGCAAAAGCAACCATCATGGGCGTTAATGCCGCCACAAACGCCACTACCATGTTTCCTATTAGGAAACGCCGTTTATAACTTGACGAGTAGAACCACAATAATCCCGGCACAAAAACATAGATAATCGCCAACGACCAACTGCGCACCAACCAAGCACACACCAATCCGCACGCTATCCCCATTCCGCTCAACGCCCATCCGAGACGCACAGCTGCGGTTTTACTCACGGTTTGGGTTACAATCAGTTTCCCCGGACGATTGATACGATCTATCTTTACATCAAAATAGTCGTTCACCACATAGCCTCCCGCAGCAACACAGAGTGTAGCCATAATCAGAATCAACAAAATATACCACGGCAGTTGTTCGCCGTAGTATTGATTATCCAATATCGGTACCGCCACCCATTTCTCCATTACCCACAAAAGTATAGCAATAAAGATCAGGTTTTGATATCGGACAAGTTGCAGAATATCTCCTATTTTTTGCACGTCTTCGCCATTTTGTTTGTTGTGGTCTTGTGTGTCATTCTCTGTGTGATACGCAAGATAGCCCCTTTCCATGCCGGCAAGGTGATACATGTCGGTTCCGAGGCGGTGAAAGTCAAGTTAGGATAAACCGTATCGGTCAGCAAATCAACCGCATCGGCGCGTTGAATTTCCTCTTGCTCCATATAAACAAACGCATCGGAAGGGATATTGATCTGCATATCCACCTGACGATCATCAAAGTTCAATGCAATCAAAAGCACCTCATCACCAGCCTTGCGCAAATAGGCATATTGTTCATGCTTGTTAAAGCCCTGCCCTTGTGCATATTCGAGGTCATACATCTTGCCGCTGTTGATAGCCTTGTTATCACGTGTCAAAGTCAGTAAGCGTCGATAAAACTCGCGCAACTGCCGCTGCTCATCGTCCAATCCCGCCCCGTCAAACTTACCGTGGTTTGCCCAGGTCTGCAGCGACTTCACACCCCAGTAGTCGAATATCGTCGTACGTCCGTCCATACCTGAAAAACCTTCCATATCCATACCTCGCTCCCCCAATTCCTGTCCTGCATAAACCAAAACCGGGTTTTTGTGGAGTGTGGCAACGGTTATCATAGCAGGCTCGGCGCAAGCCCCTCGCCCACAGAAAAAACCACTGGCAATACGTTGTTCATCGTGGTTCTCAAGGAAATAAACCATACGATCAAGTATGTCGCCTTGCGCCATCCATTGCATACTGATTCCCTCTACCGCCCAATTCTTGCTCGTTACGCCGCGCAGATAATCATACATGCCTACTTTGTCGTATAGGAAGTCAAAACCGGCATTCAAATACGGGCGATACAATCCGGGATTGTAGCACTCGCCCATAAATTGCACATCGGGAAAGGCTTGTTTCACCTGCGGAATAACCCACGCAAAAAACTCCACAGGCACCATCTCCGCCATATCTACACGGAACATATCCACATGCTTGCCTGCCCAAAAAAGCAAAATATCGCGCATTTTTTTCCACGTATCCGGTATGGGTAAGAATTGTTTCTCGCCACCGCCCTGATAAAATACTCCGTAATTCAGTTTCACGGTTTCATACCAATCGTTATGCGTGGGGTGTGCCGTAAAGCAGTCGTTGCCTGTTGCACGCGCAGGATATTCATTATATCCCTGTATATCGAAATCAGGCTGGAATCTCTCGCCTGGAATATAATAAAAGTTATTGAGCGGTGAGAAAGCCCAATTCGGATTATCGTCTTCGCCAAGGTCACGCACACCGGCAGGCTTGCACACCGAGTGATATTCACGCGCCACGTGGTTAGGTACAAAATCAATTACCACTTTCAGCCCCGCTTTATGTGTGCGTACCACAAGGGCTTCAAACTCCTGCATACGTTTCTGCTCGTCCATGGCCAAGTCGGGATCCACATCATAATAGTCGGTTATGGCATACGGGCTACCCGCCTTGCCCTTGACGATAGCGGCAGTATTATGCTCGGCAGTGGCGTGGCGGATGACACCCGTGTACCAAATATGGGTAGCACCCAAGTCAATAATTGACTTGAGTGCTTTAGGCGTTATATCCGCAAATTTACCACAACCATTCTCGGCGCGTGTACCATTATGTTTACGCGTTTCGTTATAGTTACCGAAAAGTCGGGGCAATAATTGATAGATAATCGGTTTCACGTTTTTCGATTTTTTGTTAATACTACTTTTACATCAGTTCGCCGGTGCAGGATATTCCCCTACAAGCAACACACAACAGAGTGTCGGTTGTTTTTCCGAAAGACCAAAGTTTTATGGATTTCTGTTTATATAAACCCATACCACATATAGCGAATTGTATGCCAAAGTATCTGCACACAACACTTAAAAAGTCAAATAGTTCGTGTTTTGCGAACAATTACACATTAAGCATTATGCCTTTTGTGCATTAAATCAATGCTTGCGTATCGCTGGCAATCATCAACTCCTCGTCAGTCGGAATAACGCAGATTGTCACCTTGCTCTCGGGAGTAGAGATGACCGCCTCGTCACCGTGGATACCCGCATTTTTCCGCTCGTCCAATTCCGCGCCGAGATATGTAAAACCCTTGGCAATCTCGCCACGGATATATGCATCATTTTCGCCGATACCGCCCGTAAAGACAATTATATCCACGCCATTCATGGCAGCAGCATACGCACCGATGTATTTTTTCACGCGATAGATAAACATCTTGCGAGCAAGGTCGGCACGCTCATTGCCAGCCTTGATTGCAGCATCAATATCGCGGGCATCGCTCGACACTCCACTTACACCAAGCAAACCCGATTTTTTATTTACCAACGTATTAAACTCTGTGGTCGTCAAGTGCTCCTTATCCATAATATATGTAGCAGCACCAAGGTCGAGATCGCCTGCACGAGTACCCATCATCAACCCTTCCACCGGAGTCAAACCCATCGACGTATCTACCGACTTGCCATCCATTACCGCAGCACACGATCCACCATTGCCGATATGTGCAGTAACGATTTTCTTACCTGCGGGGTTCACCCCGAGATACTCGCACACACGTGCTGACACATAGCGATGACTCGTTCCATGGAAACCATAGCGGCGAATGGCATATTCCTTATACAATTCGTATGGTAATGCATACATATAGGCATAGTCGGGCATCGTCTGATGAAAAGCCGTATCAAACACAGCCACTTGCGGAACACCCGGCAATGTTTTTTCGATAGCCTCAATACCCTTTAAGTTGGCAGGGTTATGCAGTGGAGCCAACTCGGCGCACCTGATAATCATATCCTTCACCTCTGAGGTGATCAATACCGACTTATTAAATTTCTCGCCGCCGTGTACCACACGGTGTCCTACAGCCTCAATCTCTTTCAGGTCTTTAATGCAACCGATTTTTTCATCCACCAATGTATTGAGAATTAACTGGATACCCACTGTATGCTCTGGCATTGTCTTCTCGATTTTAACCTTCTCACCATTGGGCAGTTTTACCAGCAGAAACGAGTCCGGCAAACCGATCTTCTCCACACCGCCCTGTGCCATCACGGTCTTGCTCTCCATATCGAAGAGTTTATACTTTATACTACTGCTACCGCAGTTCAAAACCAAGATCTTCATATTCTTTGTATTTATGATTTTATGGAAATTAATGCTAAAAGAGGTCGTCTGTCTCCAAGACGACCTCCTTTATACCTTATTTTATAGCCTGGTTGGCAGTAATGATCACCATTTGTACAATATCCTGTACTTTGCAACCGCGGCTCAAGTCGTTTACCGGAGCGGCAATACCCTGTAGGATAGGACCTACAGCATCTGCACCCGAGAAACGCTCTACCAACTTATACCCGATATTACCGGCCTGCAGGTCAGGAAATACCAATACGTTTGCCTTACCAGCAACGGGTGACCCCGGTGCTTTCGTTGCAGCCACGCGTTCTACCAAAGCCGCGTCTGCTTGCAGTTCGCCGTCTATATCCAACTCCGGTGCCAACTCTTTGGCAATACGGGTAGCCTCCGTTACTTTGTCCACCAATTCATGCTTTGCCGAGCCCTTGGTTGAGAACGACAGCATAGCCACTTTCGGCTCAAAACCACCCAACGTACGTGCTGTTTCTGCAGTAGAAATAGCAATTTGTGCCAATTGTTGTGCATCAGGATTCGGATTTACTGCACAATCAGCGAATACCAAAAATCCGTTTTCACCCAACTGTTTAGCAGGCGTAAACATCAAGAACGCACCCGATACAATCGAGACACCCGGTTTGGTCTTCAGTATCTGGAAAGCAGGACGAATCGTATCTGCCGTTGTTCCGCGTGCACCTGCCAATTCGCCGTCTGCATCGCCGTTCTTAATCATCAGGCAACCGAGATATAAAGGATCTTGTGCTTTCTTGGCCGCATCCTCGGGTGTCATACCTTTTGCCTTGCGCAGTTCGTAAAGCAGATTGGCATACACAGGCATTTTCTCATCGTGCAGAGGGTCAATGATTGTCGCATTCTTGATATACTCATACCCATTTTCCTCTGCCATTTTATGAATGGTTCCCGGATTACCAATCAAAATCAAATTGGCAATTCTGTCTTTCAGAATAATGTTTGCTGCTTCAAGAGTACGCGGTTCGTCGCCTTCCGGCAATACGATACGTTGCAGATTTGCCTGCGCACGCTCACGCATTTGTTGTAGAATGTCCATAGTAGTATATATAATATTGTGTTATGTTTCTTGCTGCGCCGGAAAAAGATTTTGTTATAAAAAGTTCAATACCCGCCACTTCCTTTATGCAAAAACGTATTTCATTGTATTTACATAAAAAGGACGCAGAGCAGAAAGGACATAAAAAAACAGACTTTTCCTATACGGTCTTATGCAGCCCCAATAGTGCATACAACATTAACGCATAATCAAAACATTTTTCTCGTCCTAATGGTGCTGCAAAATTAAGAAATTATCAGCAATTATGCAATATCAAACTACAAAATTGAAGATTTTTACACTTTTTCTTTGTCAATCAAAAAAAAAGCAGTAATTTTGCAGACCGAATCGGAGCAATTCATTTATTTATATTTGGTATGTACAAGCGTTTTTTTATTACATTATTCTTAGCAGGTACGTTTATGTTAAGCGTTAATGCACAGCGTAGTAGCGATATTAAGGGTGCACATCCGTGGAAAACGAGTGAAAACAAGCAGATTGCTACCGATTATAGTCATTGGTCTTTGATATTCAATGCGGGATTCAACTCGTTTGATGGTGATTTTAATGCAGAGATGTTGCATCCAGTCTATGCTCCGGCCTTAGGATTGGACGTAGAGTATGCATTCAATCCGTTCTTGGCGTTGGGAGTGAACTATATGTTCGATATGTATCGTGTTACCGGTAATACAAAAAACGGAGATAACGCAGACATTCTGCTCCAAGGTATGATGCATAGAGCAGGTGCATATTTAGCAGTGGACCTAATGAATTGTTTTTACCCGCGTGCTGAACGCAAAATCTTCAGTTTCCAACTCCTCGGGGGTGGTGGCGCAGGATGGTTCAAAAACAATACGTATTTTACAGATGACTCTCGCTGTCATACAGGGAGTACAGATCCACTAAAAATGGATGCTTATAAAAATCGTCCGTACTTGTTGGGAGGCGTGAATTTTGAATTCAATCTCAGTCGTAGTATCGCCTTGGGTATCAAGGGTACATACTCTTATTTTACCAAGGACGATGTTGATGGACGAGGTTATCAAGGGTTGAGTTCAATTGCCAGCAAAAATAACGATGGCATATTCGATGTTACACTCAATTTACGTTACAAGATTGATGCTGTACACAAGACCCACGTACGCAACATTGCATCCGACCGCATAGTTGATAAGCAATTGGAAGCCAACGCGATGGCCAGACAGCCCAAGAATGCCAACACCAACGCACACATTGATACTGTTGTGATTGTGCACAAAGATACAGTTGTCCTGCAATCGAAATCGCAAACAATGGTTGAGAAGTCGGAGGATGTGTATTTCATCTATTTCGAAAACGGCAAATCGTCTCTCTCTTCTACCGGGCTGATTACCATTCAGCAGGTGGCCAACCATTTGGAACGTGAAACACAACGTTATGCTGTAATCTACGGTTATTGTGACAATACGGGCTCCGAGAATATTAACAACATATTGGGTGAGGCACGTGCCGAGTCAGTGTTGAATGAATTATTGGAAGAGTATGGCATTGATGCCAGTCGTCTCACAGCCTGCGGACGCGGGAAAATTATTGGCAGACACAGCAAAGCCGCTTATAGTCCCAACCGCCGCGCAGAAGTACGTTTAGTTACTTATAACGAATTTGAGCAACTGAAAGCCGAATGCGCAGAAGGCTATAAACCGACGACAAACAATATTATTAATACTACGGCGCAGGATATATCGTCTGATACTGTTTTAGACGAGGTCACAATTACGAGAAATATGACGCTCAGTCAATTGGCACGTAAGTATTACCAAAATACACATTGTTGGGTATATATTTACAAAGCTAACAAGGCGGTTATTTCCAACCCGAATGCACTGACAGCCGGCACACATTTGGTAATTCCCGAATTGACCGAGGCACAACGTGCAATTACTAAGGATAAGTGCCTTGATACATACAAGAAGCTTCGCGCCAATAATAAATAATTATAGACAAACATAGGTTCGTATCGCCTACAGATACGATGGTCTCATAGCTCAGTTGGTTAGTAGCACCTGACTCATAATCAGGGGGTCGTAGGTTCAAGCCCTACTGAGACCACAAAAAGGGGATAATCCGAAAGGGTGTCTCCTTTTTTTGTGTATTTATCTCTTTACAGGTTTGGCGTAGTTTTTGCACTGATAATCAGCATTTATAAATCTGACGCACTATGTACTCTCTTTCTGTAATGATGCTGACTGCTGCACTGATAGTGGGGGTTTCGGTATGCCTTATTCCAAATGTAATATGGTTTCTATGGTGGGCTATAGCAGAGATGTTCCATTTCTCGACGCCGCGTTATGCTCCTTTTGCGTGGACGGCTGCCGGTTTGGTAGCAGCCGTGTGGCTCATTATGGCATACGGTTTCTTTGTAGGGCGTTTCCGTTTGGAGGTCAAACCGACCACCTACACCAATGCCCAACTGCCCGAAGCCTTCGAAGGCTATAAGATTGTTCATATCAGCGACCTGCACCTCTCCACATACGATGACCGCCCTGCGGCATTGCAACGCATTGTGGACTCTATCAATGCGCAGCAACCTGACCTGATCTGCTTCACGGGCGATTTGGTAACAATCGGCGTTTCAGAGGCAAATCCTTATACCGATATCTTGCGCCAACTGCACGCTACCGATGGGGGGGTAAGCGTATTGGGCAACCATGATATGCTGATTTATACCCACCTAAGCGAACAACGATGTCTTGCAGAAGTGGAGCATTTGGCAGACTATGAGCGCATACAATTAGGTTGGTATCTTTTGCGCAACGAGCACCTGACCATCGAGCGCAACGGACAGCATATCAACATCATCGGTGTGGACAACTGCTCCTGCGAGGGGGAAGGTTTCCGTACTATCTATGCCGGTGATCTACAGAAAGCCCGGGCAGGTACGGACGGTTTCTCCATTCTCCTTTCGCACGACCCGAGCCATTGGCGAGCAGAGGTGCTGAATACCGATATACCGCTCACCTTGAGCGGGCATACTCATTCGGGGCAAATGCGTATCTTCGGTTGGGCGGCATCGAGTGTCAGTTTTAAGGAGTCGGCAGGTTGGTACGAGCAGAACGGACATTCCATGTACGTCAATTCGGGTATCGGTTGCACCCTCCCCGTCCGCCTCAACTGTCCATCGGAGATAACGGTTATCACTCTGCAACAACAGCCATAGCGCAACTCGCTATACTACAAGCAAAAACCGCCCAATCACATACCAATCACATACGAACCACATACACCTGATAGCGTAGGGACAGGGAGTCTGTTTTCTAAAACATTTCTTTTTCTCCACCTATACCAATACAATATAAACAACCTCGGTTATCCGCTATGGAAAACCGAGGTTGCAATATAAAGTTCAATGACTTAGGCTTTCTTCATTGAAAGTTCAAAATTTTCAATGTTAGTAGCATTGACCCTATACAATTCTGCATGATGCTGTTGCTGCAGTTGCCTGATCCTTTTCATCATATTATTAGCAGGTTTTGTATCAAATCGACAACCAAGAATAATCTTGCGCAATGCTACATCTTGCCCCCAATCTTTTGGAATTCCTGCTTTATTAAGTGAAAGTTTGGTTATCAAGCGTTCTTCTTGTTCATAGCACCATTCTTGAGACTTGAGGCACAATAAGGACCTTGTCAATTTCTCATCGACAAAAGTTTCTGTGATTGGAGGCGTAGAATACAACCTATTCATAATCTGCTCTTTTTCCTTGCGCTTTGCTTGAGTTGTGGATTTCCATAAATCCATAACATCACCGATATACTCAGACTTACTATTTGTTTTGCTATGCAATATTTTTCCCATATAGGACAAGTCCTCGATAAAAGATAAGGAATTTTGTTGTAGAAAATATTCATTTCTCAAATAGCGTGCAGTATTCCGTTTTAAGTCCGCATCTATATCTGTTTCTATTTTCGATTTTACAGGTGCAGCATAGGGCAATCTATCCACATATAGCACTTTTTGCAGTTCTGTTGTGTCATCGGGGAACTCAAATTCCAAACAGAAACCTCTGTGGCTGTCGGCATAGTGTGCCCACATCAAACGCTCCAATGGAACTCTTGAGAAAGAACAAGAGGCATACTGAACAAAAGTCTGCAAGAAAGTTAAAAGTACTCCTGTTGTATACCTACTTATATCCTCTTTGGCAACACTATTCTGCTCAGAAATAACATCATAGATGACATTCAGCCAATGCCGAACTAACTGATATTGTCCAATGATACATCTGCCTCCATATAAATCAAATGGATCATTTAATTGTGCTACAGACGAAAAATAGAATTGCCTATTTTGCAATGTAGAGAAATAATCCGTTAGATATTTCGTAGAATAATACTTGTACAGGATCATAGTAAATAGAAAGAATATGTTTGAATCTTTTAAGGAATTTATTGGTTATTCTACATCTCTTACTAAACGAACTGCTATACCGTCTGAGGCTAAAGGAAGAGCAGTGTTGCCATTTCCTTGACATCCACCGCAATACTCCAAAATGTTAGCCCCATAGGGTGCACCTTCATATGTTTGCAATGCACACCCCTCTTTGTATTGGGCGGTTCGGCTGTCTCGTTTATGCGAAGACGACCAATACAATACTTTTGAATTGACATCATATACTGAAGTTCCTCTGCGATAACCTGCTGCCGGTAGAAATACTACGCCATTAGATGCCAATATATACCATTCCTCCAATGTGTACTCATTCTCATAATAATGCTCTGCGCGAGGCACAAACTTCAATCCTAGTACGTCTACAGAATAAGAATAAGGTAGTAGAATTAATCCATTTATTCCATTCACCATGCCCAAGGCTACATTACCCATAGTGCATAAATATACCCATTCATATTTATCACAATATCGATCTTCCCCAACGGCTTCGGCAGTTCCCGTCAGAGTTCGCCAACCAACAAAATCTGTATTGTCTATATTATTGACACCCCAATCAAGTCCATTTTCAAGTGTTAAATCAACATAAGGATATTTTCCAACTCCTCCAACCATAGGTGTGGCATAAAATTCTGAGGGGTTATAGCGCATTGTAGAGTATGGATAATATTCGTCTTTCCCCGATGTGCCATAGCCAAATAAATCAATCCAGTCCGTATTGGTTTCACTGATCTTGGCATTTTTGCTTCCTATATAATCATATTGATTGGCTGCAAATCTCCATGTATTTGTACTTGCCTGATATTGCAAATTACCTGAAGAGAATTGGACTTGACGTCCAGCTGAAACCTTAAATTTACCAGGTAACAAACCATTGAAAGGTTCCCATTGGGCATATAAGGTCATATTCTTATTTATAGTTATTTGCTGGCCTTGTCTATAGCGGATACCTGTACCATCCTGTTTGGTATTCCAATCAACAAAAGCATAACCATCTTTCCCAAACCTATCATGACTTAAGCTCCGGATATATCCATAATAAAATGTATCTTTAGACATTGTACCTACACCGCCATTGGCATCGTAGGTTACTTCAAACATAAACTCGGAGTTTGGTTGATCCCCTGTGCCATTGCCACCACCGTTCTTGGCGATTTTGATGAGGGTGCCGTCGGAGAGGGTGAAATAGACGTAGTTGTCGTCCTGGGTGACGGAGCGGAATATGGTATCACCCGCGTCGCCTTTGTCGCCCTTATCTCCTTTATCACCTTTGTCACCTTTTGCGCCATCGGTACCGTTGGTACCATTGGTACCGTCCTTTCCATCTTTACCGTCTGTGCCGGTAGCTTTGCCGAGTTGTGTCCAGTTGGTGCCGTCGTAGGAGATGTACCAATAATTGTTTTCTATTTTCAGTTGGGGCGTGTTGCCGTTGACGCCGTTGGTGCCATCTGTACCGTCAGTGCCGTCTTGTCCATCCTGACCTTTGTCGCCGGTGTCTCCTTTATCACCCTTGTCGCCTTTCTCGCCGGTAACGCGAATCTTGTTGCCATTGGCGTCAGTGAGCCAGTTGCCGTCCACCATCCAATAATAGACGCCGTCGGTGTCCTGCTTGGCACCCACTACAGGTTTGTAGCCGTCCACACCATCGCGACCGTCTTTGCCGTTGGTACCATTGTAGATGGTGATGGGGTCATGGTGATTGAATGTGATAGTGTAGCCGACAATGGTGTTACCATTGCGAATCTCGGTAACGTTGGTGATATAGTCGCCGTTGTTCTGTGCCTTGATAAGGGTTTCGAGGGCGGCGATGTTGGTGTTCATCTCCTGACAGAGTGTCTCCAAAGTGCTGACACGGCTATCCATATCGCCCATTACGTTCCATATAGAATCTTTGTTGTTGCAACTTGCCAATACCAGCACAAGCACCAACAGGATATATTGTAACTTTTTCATATTCTGCAAATTAATGGTTAATTACACGATAATTATATGTTCATTGGGTTAGAAATTCAGGGCGAGACCCGCACCATTGCCTGTGTAGTTGACATTCATAGTGAGTTTGTTACCCTTGATATAAAGCGGAATACCCACCACGGTGAGCGCACCGCCCATCGGCATCAGGATATAGCCCGCCACTTCGGCAGCGTGGGTGGAGGCAGTGAAGGCTTCCGCCTTGGAGCGGTAGTCGTCCAGCGAGAGGTACTGCAGACGGGAGTCGGTATTGGCAGGATTGGTGGTGTAGCCCGCTAACGGATTAGGTACAAAATTGGCATACATCAGGCACGCCATACCTGCTGCCAGACAAGGGACGCCTACCGAGAGGGATACCGTACCCGTTGTTTTCAGGGCTTCGCCCACTACTTGATTGGGATTGCTTGCGCGGTCGGAGTTGACAGGCGCAACAGATTGAGCACTAAGGCTTGCAGAAAGAGCCGCAAGCAGAAGCATCATGAGTGTTTTTCTCATTGTGTAATAATTTTTGTTTGTCTGTCGGCTCCAAACAGACGATATACGTAAATTGGATTGTACAAAAAGAGCGTGGAACCCTTATTTTTACTTATTCTCAGAATAGAGGTTCCGGAAATGACCCATCACACAAGAATAAGCAACTAACGTCCACGCCGAATATGTATATCCGTTTTGTGTACTCGGAAGTACACAAAACGAGAAATACACGCCAATGGACGTTTATTGCACTCTTGTTTCGGGTACTTGAAATTTTGCAGGATTCCAGAAAGCCAAAACAAGCGCTAATAAACGCCTTTTTATTTATATGTCTGCCAACGGCTGCATTGCAACGGTTTGTAGGTCAGGCATATACGCTGCCCGCCCGCTTCCCCTTACCACGCAAGACGTTAGCAACCGCAAAAGTACAACAAATGTTTGAATTGTGCAAGTGAATATGAAAAATTATTATATTGACAATGCGATGTCTTCTATGCGGCATATAGTGGCGCGTGCTGCGCACAAAGCGGTGCTTTGCGCCACTATATGCCGAACCGTATGGCAAAATATGTATTATCTATCGTATATCTTTCGTATATGTTCCGTATATCTACCGTAGTTGGTAAGGGGTGTCTTGTCCTAAAACAGGTTGACTGTTTTGTCTGTTAGGACGGGGATAAGTTGACTCGGTGTTAAACTTA
>SAMEA104315427__coassemble_686_pt1 | contig 25399 bp, 22 predicted proteins | sample SAMEA104315427__metabat2_high_PE_027 | metagenome-assembled genome bin SAMEA104315427 (sample SAMEA104315427) | gut metagenome | biome: Monkey gut; feature: monkey-associated habitat; material: faeces | place: China | collected 2013
TCTCACCTCTGTCACAATTCCGAATAGTGTAACGAGTATTGGAGACTATGCTTTCAAAGGTTGCTCTGGGCTTACTTCTGTTGTATGGAACGCCAAGAATTATAAAGGTGAAAATGCACCATTCCGCAATAGTGGCTCACCTGTTGGTACAAACATAACCTCCTTTGTATTCGGCGATAGTGTACAATATATTCCTGCCGGATTGTGCAATGGTATGGAGAAACTTACCTCTGTTACTATTCCGAATAGTGTAACAAGTATTGGAAAGAACGCTTTTTATGATTGCAAAAGTCTTATTTCTGTTACTATTCCGAATAGTGTAACGAGTATTGGAGAATGGGCTTTCTATGGTTGCGAAAGTCTTACCTCTGTTACCATTCCAGATAGTGTAACGAGCATTGGCGATAGGGCTTTCTCTGATTGCACGGATCTGAATTCTGTCACCATTGGTAATCGCGTAACGAATATAGGAACGTCTGTTTTCAGAGGTTGCAATCGCCTTACCTCTGTTATTTGGAACGCTAAAGAATGCTTAGATTTTGTATCATATAGAAATACTCCTTTTTATTGTGACATTTATAATAATAGTTACACATATCTAAATTTTGACATACGTTCACAAATAACCTCTTTTGTATTTGGCGATAGTGTACAGCAGATTCCAAATTATTTATGTGTAGATATGAAAAATCTGACTTCTATCACCATTGGCAATAGTGTAACAAGTATTGGAGAACGTGTTTTCTCCGGTTGCACAAGTTTTATTTCTATCATTATTCCGAATAGTGTAACGAGCATTGGCAATGGGGCTTTCATAAATTGTACGGGGCTAACCTCTATTACAATTGGTAATAGCGTAACGAGCATCGAAGACAATGCTTTCGAGGGGTGTAAGAATGTGGAGACCGTTGTGTTTGGCAGTGCAGTAGAGACCATAGGGGCGTCTGCTTTTGCTGGGTGCCAGAGTATTTACGAGATGACCATATATGCTACCAAAGTACCGACTACCCACGAAAACACTTTTACAGAGGTAGGAACCGGTGCTACCTTGCGTGTACCTGCGGGATGTGCCAAGAAGTACAAGGCACACCCGTATTGGGGCGTATTCAACATTGAGGAAATGCCTTCGGAGTACACTATTACTGTTACATGCGATTCTGAACATGGACAAGTGAGCGGTAGCGGAACATATACAGACGGTAGTGAAGCAACTATAACGGCAATACCAAACAAAGGGTACGCGTTTACGCAATGGAGCGACGGTAATAAGGACAACCCACGCAAAGTGAAGGTTACAACTGATGCCACTTATACGGCAGAGTTTTCGTTGCAGAACTATGTGGTCTCCGCTACGTGCGATCCGCTGCATGGGAAGGTTATAGGTGGCGGTACATATCTGTATGGCAGCGAGGTATTATTGATGGCAATGCCTAACAACGGGTTTGAGTTCAAACAATGGAGCGATGGCAATACCGCCAATCCTTACTCGTTCGTGGCAGAAAAAGATGTTACCATGGAGGCATTGTTTGATCCTGTCACTCCTATAGAGAATGTAGTAGCAGAGGAGAATAATACTCCCCACAAGGTGTTCCGAGATGGGCAGGTATATATCTTGCGAGGCGGAAAGACTTATACCCTTACAGGTGTGGAAGTGAATGAATAATGCATAATGCGCAATGTGTAATAAAGGGCTGCTCATAGTTTGGGCAGCCCTTTTGTATTGATAAAACGTTAATTATCGTGTAATTAGACGTTAATTTGGGGATAGGAACATATAATTAAATCATTAATGTCATTGCACAGTTCTACTATTCGGAGGATATAATCGCTAAAAATAATAATAATTGGCGGATATAATCGCTAAATATATACTTTCCTATTGCACACATACAAACAAATTTGCACCTTTGCACACGAAATAACTATGGTAAATGTGTAAATTATCACATTATTTTGACTTATTCTGTGACTATGGCATACTTTGAACGAGAGAGACTGCTGCAATTGCAAGCATGGAAAACAACGTGACGGACGCAAACCTATGCTCTCCTCAATATTCCCCTCTTTATGACCGATTGGACACACAATCTCCTTACTAAAATGATATAGGAGACCGGCGAAGAACGGTATCATTAGTCCCGGCGGAAGATGTCGCGGGTATAGACTTTGTCAGTTACATCGTCGAGGATAGAGTCGTAACGGTTGGCGATGATGGCTTGGGAGAGAGACTTGAATTTCTGCAAGTCGTTCACCACTAATGAACCGAAGAACGTGCTGCCGTCGGGTAGGGTGGGCTCGTAGATGATGACTTGTGCGCCTTTGGCTTTCACACGTTTCATAATTCCTTGTATCGACGACTGACGGAAATTGTCCGAATTGGACTTCATCGTCAGGCGATAGACACCGATGACACACGAGTGCTCCTCGTTGGGATTATAGTCGCCGCGATTGTAATAATCGTAGTAGCCCGCCTTCGCCAACACACGGTCGGCAATGAAATCTTTGCGTGTGCGGTTGCTCTCCACAATCGCTTCGATGAGGTTCTCCGGCACATCCTGATAGTTGGCAAGCAATTGTTTGGTATCCTTGGGCAGGCAGTAGCCGCCATAACCAAAAGAGGGGTTGTTGTAGTGGGTACCGATACGCGGGTCGAGGCATACGCCGTCTATAATCGCCTGTGTATCAAGTCCTTTCATTTCGGCGTAGGTGTCGAGTTCGTTGAAATAACTGACGCGCAGCGCAAGGTAGGTGTTGGCAAAAAGTTTCACTGCCTCCGCCTCGGTGAATCCCATATAAAGGGTGTCGATGTCGGTTTTGATAGCCCCCTCTTGTAGTAGCCCCGCGAATGTGTGCGCTGCCTCTACGAGACGCGGGTCGTTGAGGTCTGTGCCGACGATGATGCGCGAAGGGTACAGGTTGTCGTACAATGCCTTGGATTCGCGCAGAAACTCCGGCGAGAAGAGGATGTTCTTGCTTCCTGTCTTTTGGCGAATACTCTCGGTGTAGCCTACGGGAATGGTCGATTTGATGACCATTATGGCATTGGGATTGACCTCTATGACCAGCCGAATGACCGTTTCCACAGCCGACGTGTCGAAGTAATTTTTCTGACTATCGTAGTTGGTCGGTGCGGCAATGACCACAAAATCAGCGTTTTGGTACGCCGTGCGGGCGTCTAACGTGGCAGTGAGGTCGAGAGGTTTCTCGGCGAGATACTTTTCGATATACTCGTCTTGAATCGGCGACTGACGACGGTTAATCATCTCCACTTTTTCGGGGACGATATCCACTGCGGTTACATGATTATGCTGCGCCAGCAATGTGGCGATAGACAATCCTACATATCCTGTTCCTGCTACGGCGATGGTCATTGATTTGGTAATTTGTAAGTTTGTAAATTTGAAAATTTGTAAATGTGTTATCGGGTCATCCACCTGCTATCCACAGGGTATCCACCCGACATCCACCTGTGTTTGGTATATAATCGGTGGCAAGAGTTTATTAACAATTTATAAGCATTGGTCGCGTGTGGAATACTCTGCAATTTGTTATCCCTTGCTTATAGGTTGCTTATAGGTTGCTGTGAGGTGCTACTTTAACTTTATTAAGTTATAGACGTGCATCCACGAGAGAACGGTCCACAAAGTTCTTGACATCGAAGATGACTGTGCCTTGCTCTTTGTATTTGCGGAAGTCGAAGGTCTTAAACTGGTCGTGGCTGACGCAGGCGATGATAGCAGCGTACTGCTTGTCGGGGTCCACGGCGGGGATAAGGTCCTTGCCATACTCGTGTTTGACCACTTCGGGGCTTGCCCATGGGTCGTAGATATCCACCTGGCAACCGAAATCCTCCAACTCGTTGGCGATGTCCACCACCTTGGTATTGCGGCAGTCGGGGCAGTTCTCCTTGAAAGTAACTCCGAGTATTAACACGGCGGAATGGAGAATCTTATGGTCGGTACGAATCATCAGTTTGAGCGTCTTGTCGGCGATAAACTTGGCGATGGAGTTGTTCACTGCGCGTCCGCTGAGAATTACTTGCGGGTCATAACCGAGCGATTTCGCCTTGTGCGCGAGGTAGTAGGGGTCCACCGAGATACAATGTCCGCCGACCAATCCGGGATGGTATTTGAGGAAGTTCCACTTGGTGCCTGCCGCCTCAATGACATCGTTGGTGTCGATTCCGACGCGGTCGCAGATGAGCGCAAGTTCGTTCATAAACGAGATATTCACGTCGCGTTGGCTGTTCTCCACCGCCTTGGCTGCCTCCGCCACTTTCATATTCGGTGCGCGGTGGGTGCCATTCTCCAAGATAGAGTTGTAGAGGGCATCTACAAGGTCTGCCACCTCGGGCGTGGAACCCGATGTAATCTTCTTGATTTTGGTGAGGGTATTGACTTTGTCGCCCGGATTGATACGCTCGGGCGAGTAGCCACAGAAGAAATCCTTGTTGAACGTCATACCGCTGCAACGCTCCAAAACGGGCACGCAATCATCCTCGGTGCACCCCGGATAAACGGTTGATTCATAGATGACTATGTCGCCACGGTTGAGCGTTTTACCGATGGTCTCACTTGCCTTGAGAAGTGGCGTGAGGTCGGGGTTGTTGAAACGGTCGATGGGTGTGGGGACAGTAACGATATAGGTGTTTGCCTGTTTGAGTTCTTCGGGGTCGGAGGTGAAAGTGAGTCCGATTTTGCGTGTGGCGGTGTAGGCGTCGCACGCCTGTTTCATGCCGATGAGGTCGGCTTCGAGGGTGTGGTCTTCGCCACGCTGCAATTCTTCTACACGGGGTTGGAATACATCGAAACCAATGACGCGGTATTTCTTACCATACTCAATAGCCAAAGGCAGACCCACATATCCGAGACCCACCACGGCGATAGTGCGATTTTCTAACATAACATAATTGGTTAAACTAATCAAAAAGCCTACAAAAGTACAGTTTTTTTTTGGAACGCGCAAGCGCGCGCGTACATTATATATATAAAATGCGCAAATCGTTATAAAATGCGTCCAATTTGTGGTATGGATTTTGTTATATGGGTTGTGTTGTGTAATTTTGTACGTAATTTTGGGTAGGAATGTTTAATCATTCCATAAATCAGACCATATAATCATTTGGCAAAATAAAACAATACAAAACAAGTAATGAAAAGATTCAATCTGTGGAATGCGATTTGCGGTTGGGTGGTGTTTGCCATTGCTGCCGCAACGTATCTCTTGACCATTGAACCCACCGCGTCGTTTTGGGACTGCGGTGAGTTTATCTCAAGTGCTCACAAGTTGGACGTGGGACACCCGCCCGGAGCACCTTTCTTTATGTTGATGGGACACTTTGCACAGTTGTTTGCGAGCGATAATGCGCATGTGGCAATGTGTGTGAATGCTATGTCGGCGTTGGCGTCGGCGTTTACTATCCTGTTCCTCTTCTGGACCATCACTGCTTTGGCGCGTAAGTTGGTAAAGCCGGACACGCTTGCCAAAGGTATCGGTTTGTTGGCAGCAGGGGCAGTGGGTGCGTTGGCATACACGTTCTCTGATACATTCTGGTTCTCCGCAGTGGAAGGTGAGGTGTATGCTTCGTCATCGCTATTCACAGCCATTGTTTTCTGGTTGATACTCAAATGGGACGAACACGCCGATGAAGAAGGCGCGGACCGTTGGCTGATTCTCATCGCCTACCTCATGGGATTGTCGATAGGTGTACACTTGCTGAACTTGCTGACGATTCCTGCCATTGTGTTGGTGTACTATTTCCGTCGTTACCCATTCTCGTGGAAGGGCGTGATAGGTGCATTCTTGGTATCGGTGGGTATTTTGGCAGTGGTGCTGTACGGTATCATTCCCGGTTTCCCGACCATCGCCGGTTGGTTTGAGTTGCTGTTTGTCAATGCGTTGGGCTGTCCGTTCAACACCGGTTTGGCGATATATATCGTGCTGACGATTGCTGCCATCGTTTGGGCTACCATAGAGACTATGCACCACGATGGCGACCGCTTGACCGTGCGTCAAATCATCTCGTTTGTGTTGGCATTTGCCTTGTCGGGTGCGGCATTCCTGTTCGAGAGTTGGTGGATTGGTCTGTTGCTCAGTGCGGCGATTCTCGGTCTGCTTTTCTGGAAACGCAACATCGTTTCTACACGTTTCCTGAATACCACCACGCTGATGATTGCGGTTATCCTGATTGGCTATAGCAGTTATGCCGTGTTGGTAATTCGTTCTGCGGCAGATACACCTATGGACCAGAACTCGCCCGATAATGTGTTCTCGCTCAAATACTATCTCAACCGTGAGCAGTATGGCGACCGTCCCTTGTTCTATGGACAGTCGTACAACGCGCCGGTACAGTTGGAAGTGCGCGGAAATATGTGTATTCCCGTTGAGAAAAAAGGGCATGCACAATATGCGCCTGCACCCAAGGTGGAAGGCGAGAAAGACCACTACGCTATCACCGGCTACAAGACCAACTACGTGTTTATGAAGGAGTTCTGTATGCTCTTCCCGCGTATGTATTCGTCGCAACCGAGTCATGTGGAGGCATACAAAGAATGGGCGGAAGTGAAGGGTAACCGTGTGCGCTACGACTATTGCGGACAGCAGAAGACCGATTATGCACCCACTTTTGTGGAAAATATGCGTTTCTTCTTCCGCTATCAGGTCAACTTCATGTACTGGCGATATTTTATGTGGAACTTTGCCGGCCGTCAGAACGATTTGCAGTCGTATGGCGACCTCTCGAAAGGTAACTGGATTAGCGGTATTCCGTTTATCGACAATGCCATGCTTGGCGACCAATCGGCTCTGCCTACCGAACTGAAAGAGAACAAGGGACACAATGTATATTATATGTTGCCGCTTTTGCTCGGTATCATCGGTATTGTTTGGCAGTGTGGCAAACGCGTGAAAGAGAATGGAGTGGAGGTGAAAGAAGGTTGGAAATCGTTTACGCTGACTTTCCTGCTTTTCTTCCTTACCGGTTTGGCTATCGTTGTTTACCTCAACCAAACGCCTTACCAACCGCGTGAGCGTGATTATGCCTATGCGGGGTCGTTCTATGCGTTCTGTATCTGGATTGGTTTGGGTGCGTTGGCGTTGATAGACTGGCTGTCGGCGGCTATCAAGAATCCGAAAGCACAGGTGGCAATGGCGTCGGTGGTAACTGTCGTTTGCTTGCTCGTACCGGCGCAGATGGCATCGCAAAACTGGGACGACCACGACCGCTCGAACCGCTATTCGTGTCGCGACTTTGGTGCCAACTACCTGAAATCGTGTGAGAAAGAGGGTATTATCTTCTCCAATGGCGACAACGATACCTTCCCGCTCTGGTACAACCAAGAGGTGGAGGAAGTGGGAACCGACCTGCGTGTCTGCAACCTCTCTTACCTGCAAACCGACTGGTATATCTCGCAGATGAAACGCCCATACTATGAGTCGCCCGCACTGCCTATCTCGTGGGAGTACAAGGACTTCATGCCCGGCAAACATGAGATAGCATGGGTGGATAATAAGTTAGGTCCTATCTCGGTGGACAAGGCATTCAAGTTCCTGCTCAGCGATGCCAAAAGCACCAAGAACAAGGATGGTGATGACTATCTGCCGTCGAACCAACTCTATGTGCTGACGCCTGATTCACAGAAAATTATCTTCAAGTCGGCGCGCCGTTATACCCGCTCGGAGATGATGATTATGGAAATGCTCAGTCAGAACCAATGGAAGCGTCCGATGTATTTTGCCGCCACTGTGGGCAACGACTATTACCTTGGTCTGGAACCCTATTTCGAACTGACGGGTATGGCATACCAAATTACTCCCGTGCGTAGCAAGGACGGGCAACCGCGTGTGAATACGGAGAAGATGTACGACAACATGATGCACAAGTTCGCTTATGGCAATATGAACCGCCCCGGTATCTATATCGACGAGAACCTGATGCGTATGTGTCGCACTCACCGAATGATGTTTGCACAGTTGGCAGAAGCGTTGATTCGCGAAGGACAACGCGAAAAAGCGGTCGAGGTGTTGGACTATGCCGAGGAGATGCTGCCCGGATACAATATCCCATACGACTACACGTCGGCTTCGATGGCTTCGATGTACCTGATGCTCGGCGAGACGGAGAAAGCCAATGCTATCCTCGACAATGTGGCTAACAACTGTGTGGAGTACCTGCAATGGGGTGCGCAACTGAACAAACAACGTCGCTCCGCTGCACAACAGACCATCGGGCACCATGCCGCAGTGCTGGGCTATGTGCTGCAGACGCTGGAACGTTATCAGCAAACGGAACTCTTTGAACATTACTATCCGCTCTACGCGCAGTATGTAGGACGCTGATAGATATGGAATAATACAAGACTCTGCTGCTTTCGATTCGGAGAGTGGCAGAGTTTGATTTTTTGAAAATAACTCCTTAATATATATAGGTATGAAAATAGTGAATCATATTCCTGTCTTGCTACTCACGGGGTACCTGGGTAGCGGTAAGACAACGCTTCTCAATCGTATTCTTACCAATCGCAAAGGTATTCGTTTCGCAGTGATTGTGAACGACATAGGCGAGGTGAACATCGATGCCGACCTGATTCAGAAAGGCGGCGTGGTCAGCGCAAAAGATGATAGTTTGGTGGCGTTGCAGAATGGCTGTATCTGCTGTACGCTCAAGATGGATTTGGTGCAACAACTCCACGACATAGTTTCGCAAAATCAGTTTGACTATATCGTGATTGAGGCATCGGGTATCTGCGAACCTGCGCCTATCGCACAGACACTCTGTTCGTATCCGCAGATGGTGCCGATGTTTGCCAAAGATGGTGTGCCTGTTCTCGATTGTATCGTTACAGTGGTGGACGCACTGCGTATGCGAGACGAGTTCGCTTCGGGCGAAGACCTCAACCGCAAAGACATTGGTGAAGAGGACTTGGCGTCGTTGGTTATCCAGCAGATTGAGTTCTGCAACATCATTTTGCTCAACAAGTCGAGCGAGGTGTCGAAAGAGGATTTGGAGCATATCCGTGCTATCATTCGTGCTATCCAACCAAAGGCGGAGATTATCGACTGCAACTATTGCGACGTGGATTTCGACAAAATACTCAATACAAAGATGTTCAACTTCGACGCCGTTGCCACTTCCGCCACCTGGATTCTGGAGGTGGAAGACGCACACCGTGATGACAACGATGATGAGGAGGAAGAGGAAGAACATCACCACGAGCACCATCATGAGCACGAGCACCACCATGAGCATCATCACGACCAAGATGATGAGGGCGAAGCGGAGGAGTATGGTATATCTACTTTTGTTTACTATGCCCGCCGTCCGTTCAACCTCGGGTTGTTCGATGAGTTTGTGGCAACCAAATGGCCGAAGAACGTCATTCGCGCAAAGGGAATGTGCTACTTCGCTGACGAATACGATATGTGCTATCTGTTTGAGCAGGCGGGGCGTCAGTTCAACCTCAAAAAAGCAGGCGAGTGGTTTGCCACTATGCCAAAAGACGAGTTGGAAGCCCTGATGGCTCAGGACGCACAACTGCGCCACGATTGGGACGAACAATACGGCGACCGTATGCAGAAATTGGTCTTCATCGGTCAGCATTTGGACAAAAAAGCCATCACCGACGCACTCGACGCTTGCTTGGAATAAGCGGAAAAGTATCTGTTTGCGGGAGATTCTGTATTTGCAGAGTCGTCCGTTTTTTTATATGTGCAGTTTCTCCAAAGCCCGCAAGGTGAGACGGGACAGGGCGTATTGGTCAATAGCAGAAAGTGGCACCGCTTGTGTCTCGGGCAGAGACGGCAGCGATGGCACACGTGCGCAGAAAAAACGTGCGTGCAAACGCTGATGGCTGAGGACGTGCGTAAAATCTATCGTCAAGAAGTCGGTAGTGTGGAGCAGGTCAGTGGTTTCGTCGCGAGTGAACAAATGGTCGGATTCCACGAGTGGAAACTCGTACAGGTGCTGCCAGATGTCTTTATCCGTGCGTTGGTGGAGCAGGGTAGTATCGGCACACAGGTACAGAAAATAATTCAGGTACCGGTCCCGCAGTTCAGGTCGTGGTTTGCGCACAGGCAGAAGCGCGGCGGTACCATGCGTATGGGCTTGGCAAAACATCGCCAACGGGCAGTGTGGGCACGACTCCTCCCCGCTACCGGGCAGTGTAAGCGATGGCGTGCAATAGAGCGCGCCGAACTCCATAATCGCCGAATTGAACAGCCGTGCATTATCGCGGTCGAGCAGGTCGTCAATCAGGGTGTGAAAGTGTTTCTTGCCCGAAGTGGTGTCAAATGCAATGTCGCAATCGTATAATCGTGCCACAACGCGATAGACATTGCCGTCCATGGCGGGGTAGGGTTGGTTGTAGGCAAACGAGGCAATTGCACCGGCGGTATAGTCCCCGACGCCGGGCAGTTGGCGTATCTGCTCAAATTGGCGAGGAAAGGGCAGCCAACCACAACTGACAATCATCTGTGCCGCCTTGTGCAGGTTGCGTGCGCGCGAGTAGTAGCCTAATCCCTGCCAATAGCGCAGCACCTCATCTTCGTGGGCGGAGGCGAGAGTCTCGGCGTCGGGAAATCTATCCACGAAACGGAGATAGTATTCCATTCCTTGCACCACACGGGTCTGTTGCAGGATAATCTCCGAAATCCAAATCTTGTATGCGTCATCCGTCTCACGCCACGGCAAAACGCGGTGGTGTTGCTCATACCAGCGGTATAGCGCACGATGAAGCGGGGATGTGATTGCTATTGCCATATTCAACGCAAAATTACAGATTATTGTCGAATTATGCAAATTTTTATTGCTTCCTTGCGTTTTGGGGCTTGGAGAACATTAATAACCATGTGATTAGACATTGATTTTCGTCTTTGTTCTTTGGGCGGGCGGGAGCGCAAGGGTTTGCGCGGATGGAAAATTTGTGCTAACTTTGCGGGCTGTTTGATTTTGAATATGATGTACATTATTCTTGGCATAGTGGGGGTGATAGCCGGACTGCTGTCGGGGGCTGTCGGATTCGGGGGCGGAATGATTCTGCTGCCGGTAATCACCTATTTCTATGGTATCGAAGTGGCAGTGCCGGTATCGACGATTGCCCAACTGCTGAGCAACCTCAGCCGAGTCGGAATGGGTTGGAAAAGCATCGACTGGCATGCCGTAGGACGATTTCTGCTGCCTGCCATCCCCCTGACCGCATTAGGGGCATTGGGCTTTGCCTATATCCCCAAAGGTCCGATGACGATAGTGCTGTGCACCTTCCTCATTCTGTTTGCGATACAGAAACTACGCGGAAAAATGCAACTGCCCAAACGACCTGCCACCATGTATATCGGTGGAGGGCTGACAGGACTGATAAACGGACTATTGGGTATCAGCGGTCCTCTCTCGTCGGCGGTATTTCTGACGCTTGACCTTGCGCCCGTGGCATACATCGCCAGCGAAGCGACTGCCGCTGCCGCAATGCATATCGTGAAAGCCATCGTATATGGCAAATTGAGCCTGATGTCGTGGGAGATATTTCTGTCGGGATTGGGTATCGGGTGCGCGATGATAGTGGGCAATTTTGTGGCTATGCGGTGTATCCGCACCGTCAATCGCAAACGCTACCAACGCATAGTGGCATGCGTCATGATTGGCGTATCGATCTGGTTGATAGGCAGTAACCTGATAAAGATGATTGGATAAAAGGCACTATGGAGATAGAAGAATTGAAAGTGTACTCAGAGGCAGCGCAACAGGCGGTGGATAGACTGATGGGCGAGTTGGCAAACGGCAGTCGATGCACCGAAGACACCCTGCGGGCTGTGGTGGAAGACCCCAATGCACACCTCTATATAGTGCGCGAGGAGGGACAGATTGTCGCCTCGGCGTGCTTGTGCGTGGCGCACACCACAGAGCAACAGATAGGTTTTGTGGAGGCGGTAGTAGTATCGGAAGTTTGTCGCGGAAAAGGCTACGGGCGTATGCTAATGGAACATCTGATTGCAGAAGCCAAGCGACTGAAATTGAGCAGTTTACACCTTACAAGCCGCCCCACACGCGTGGCTGCCAATGCACTCTATCAGTCGTTGGGATTTGTGCTACACGAGACCAATTGCTACCAACTGAAGATATAAAAGACGCGTCTATAGATTAACCCGATGAAGCAGAGAGATGGTGGCAACGGTGGCATATATACAGCGTAAGTTTCTGGAATACAACGAGTTGTATTTTGACAATTCGTTGCCGGAGATACCTGTCCGGCTGAGTAATGCCAAGGGATTCTTGGGCAAGGTATCGTACAGAAAGACGCGAAAGGGGGTGTTTGGCAAGGTTAGAAACAGCGATTTTGTTTTGCATATCAACACGCGCATTGACCTACCCGAAGAGGTGGTGGAAGATACGATTTTGCACGAAATGATTCACTACTACATCGGCTATCACCAACTCCGCGATACCTCTGCACACGGACGCCTGTTTCAAGAGATGATGATTCGTATCAACCAACAGGGCAATCGCCATATCGCTGTCTCTCACCGACTTACCACCGTTCAGCAAGCGCAGGCGGAGGGTGAAGAAAAGTGGCGCGTGGTATGCGTAATACACCTGCGCGACGGACGAACAGGCATCAAAGTGGTGCCACGACAGGGACATTCCATACTCCGATACCACACTGCCGCAACGGCTCATTTTCCCATCGAATCCATACAATGGTATCTGACACAAGACAGGTACTTTGCACGGTACCCGTCTTCGATAGCGTTGCGTATCTATCTGATAACCAACGCACAAGAACTTACGGATGCACTGAAATACGCACATCCGATACTATGTGACGGCAAGTCGGTCAGGCTGGCTCCTAATTCAGGTAGTAGCCAATCGTAGTAACGACACGCACATGCTTAATCCACGGTTGGAACTGGTCGCTCTCGATAGAGAATTGTCCCTGACTGGCATTGCGAATACTACCCAATGAACAGTTGGCATCATCGGCGAATTTCTGCGCCACGGCGCGTGCGTTCTTGGTAGCCTCCTCAATCATCGACGGTTTGAGTTCGGTGAGTCCCGTGAATTGATAATCGAGATTCCATTCTTGCGAATTGACGATAATCCCCTTGTTGAGCAACTCACTCTGACACCCTTGCGATGCCACGACACGTGCCACATCCTTGGTGCTGACCACCAATGTTCTTTCTACCGAATAACGATAGTCGGGACGACGGTCGCTGTAATAATTATTCCACAAATCTTGCACGGTTGTGTTGCCGACACGCAAGTCGGTTTCCAAAAATCCTTTCTGAACTAAAAATTTCTTCAGCGTTTCCGTTACCTTGTTGAGTTCCCGATAGGCGGTAGGCAGGTCGTCGCTCTGCACGCCAAAAGAGAGTGGCCAGACGGCATAATCCGCCTGCACATCGCGTGTAGAAAGCCCTTTTACTACCACAGCACGGTCTTTTTCGGCATTACAACGAAAACCCAAATAGACAAACATTCCCGCCAATGCGAGTCCCAACGCCACCATACAGGCAGCAAACAAATTGTTTTTCATCATCGTAGAATTTTGAATTAGACATTGGTGTTTTTTCTCCCGCAAAAAATGTACCAAAAGGGAACATAGAACGACAAATCGTGTTTGTACCATTAGGTTTGCCCCCCTATCGTCCACTACTATCCACTACTGTTCCTCTACTGTCTATCCCCCTACCACTGCCCTACCACTCACTGCTCTTATACCTCTTTTGCACCATCTCTATCCCTTTCCTATCCCCTGCTCATCCTTTGCTGAGATTCTCCCAATTTCCCCGTACCCTCCTCGCGACCTGCGTATAGGATAACCGATAGATAACCGATACATAACCGATAGATATGAATACTTTCGTAATACTTTGAAACATGGCATAAACGCCCTTTACTATATGCACGCCGTCTTCTTTGTAATGAGGAATCATTAGGTTTATTGCGTATATCAAATAAAAATAGTATCTTTGCAGCAAAATAACATAACTATACAAACTTTTTTAACTGATATAAATGTAAGATTTTATACAGAAAGATATTAATGGTTATGCCGAACTATGGTTATAAATATTGCAAATGGGATAAGTATGCACGACGAATCATTACACATCAAGAGTTGTATTTCAACAATCCTTTGATGTTTAATGATATTTTTGATTGCCAAGCATATGGAACAATCGGAAATCTTAAGCCCGAAGACTACATAAAAAAAGATGAAAAAGAACGGGTGATACGTCGCACATTGGTTGAAATGTTATATAAACTACATAGCGATAGGAGCAAAGATATTTCAAGGTTTGGCGTTTGTTGTTTTTCTAAGGAATGCAATAGTATTCTAATGTGGTCACATTATGCAAATTATCACCATGGAATTTGTTTCAAATTTGACTTGGATAAAATAAACATCAATGGCTGTTTTTCTGATATGCAATACGTGAAGAGTAAACCACATTTTGATTTTGCAGACCCCAATGACGACCCTCTTAAATGGTTTTTCTATAAAAGTACAATTTGGAGATACGAACATGAGATACGTGGTTTAGTCATACCTCCTCAAAAAGCAAAATCTAATAAGTATAGAAAGATATATTTCCCAAAAGATGCACTTGAGGAAATTATATTCGGAGTAAAATTTGCGGATAAAGGCAATGGAAAAGATTTTGGAGAGGTGTTGAAAGTTATCAATTTATGCCAAGATAACGGGCTACATGATGTCAAATTTTATGCTATGCAACAAAACCCACTTAGTTCAGAATATAAAATAGAAAAAGCATTAGTACAAGTAGAGAAGCATTCATATTAGTGCGTTTATAGTTTGCGTAAATGCAAAATAATTTGTATCTTTGCAGGCGTAAACGATAAAGTATCAACAATATAGAAACTATTAAACAATAACATTGCTTATGTAGCACCACGTGCCGGCAGGCGGCACAATCACATATTTTTTAACAGCATTTGCTATTATTTCGCGTGTCCAAAACCCGCCAAGTTTAAGGAGATACAACTGAAATAATAAACAATAAGGCTTCCGTATTTGGGAGTGCCTTGTACCCAATAGATTAGCATGCTCACACGCATAGTGTGAGTTTCTTAGGGTACAAAGGTCTCCTTGGCGGGTTACCTTGACACGCGATAAGAAACTCACTTTTTTCTTATCGCACGGATTGATAGCATTGCATAAATCTATCAATCTATGGCACGAAAAGACTTGGCGCAAGCCAAAGATGCAAAAAAGGACGAGTTCTACACCCAGTTGGACGACATCGCCAAAGAACTCAAATTCTACAAAGACTACTTCCGCGGGAAGGTCGTGTTCTGCAACTGCGACGACCCGTACGAGAGCAACTTCTTCAAGTATTTTGCACTTAATTTCAATGCATTGGGACTGCGCAAACTGATTGCCACCTGCTACAACGGTTCGCCCGTATCGGGCAATGAACTATTGTTGGACTTCGGCACGACCGTGGACGACCCAAAGAAAATCGCCTACAAGGTGGAGATAAGCGAAGTAACGGATATGAACGGCGACGGGGCGATTAACCTGACGGATATTCAGTACCTGATGCAGAATGACAAGAACGTAATTTCCATTCTGCAAGGCAATGGCGATTTCCGTAGTCCCGAGTGCGTGGAACTACTGAAAGAGGCTGATATTGTGGTAACTAACCCGCCATTCTCGCTGTTTAGGGAGTATCTCGCACAACTTGACCAATACAACAAACAGTTTGTGATTGTGGGCAATACGAATGCACTCACCTACAAGGAGGTGTTCCGTATGTTTCAAGCCGACAAAATACGCACGGGCTACACCAATTTTAATGTGGGTATGTATTTTGCCGTACCCGATAGTTATGAGAAATTTCACCATATAGAGAATGGTAGGAAAATAGCGCGTGTATCCACATCATGCTGGTTCACCAACTTGCCAGTGAAAAGGCATACCGATTTCTTGGATTTGTACAAGCATTACACCCCTGAAGCCTATCCGAAGTATGATAACTACGACGCTATCAATGTGAATACCTATACCGATATACCGTGTGATTATGAGGGGGTTATGGGTGTGCCGATTACGTTCTTGGATAAGTATAACCCTGAGCAGTTTGAGATAATTAAATTCCGCAAGGGGGATGACGATAAGGATTTGACAATAAATGGGAAGTCTCCTTATTTTCGTATTCTTATCAAACGAAAAATATGCCAATCTTAAAATCTGGCACTTTTTATGGGTTGCGCAAGGGTTGCGTATCCCTTGCACATCCTATGCTGATTGGAGCGACTTTCTGAGAGAGGTGGCAGGGAGAAAAATCTTAACAAAAAGCACTTTTTCGAGAGCGGGCAATCATATCGCCCTGCTAAGAAACAATATAAGAATTGGGAAATTAATGGTTAATTAACGAACATTAATGGAGAAAAGAAACAATAAAAACTTAACGGAATATGATGAAGATTGATTTGGTGCCGATTACGGTGCGGGAACTATGTGCGAGTTACGAGGACTTGTCGGTGAGCGAAGAGGGTATCACCGGTTATGGCGGGCGGCTGAATATCCGTCCGAAGTACCAACGCGAGTTCGTCTATGACGACAAAAAACGCAATGCCGTGATGGATACCCTTTGGCACGGCTTTCCGCTCAATGTGATGTATTGGGTGCGTATCGGCGAGGACGCCTACGAACTATTGGACGGGCAGCAGCGGACAATTTCGATATGCTCGTTTATTGCGGGCGAGTATATGATGAACTTCGACGGCAACCTGCTCGGCTTTGAGAATATGACCGACACACAGAAGAACCGTATCCTCGACTACACGCTGCAGGTGTATATCTGCGAGGGGACGGACGAAGAGAAACTGAAATGGTTTCAGACCATCAACATTGCCGGTGAGAAACTGACCGAACAGGAGATACGCAACGCCATCTACACGGGGCAATGGACCACACAAGCCAAGCGGCGTTTCTCCAAGTCGGGCTGCGTGGCGTACAAGATTGGTTCGGACTATATGACGGGTTCGCCCATCAGACAGGACTATTTCGAGACCGCCTTGCGCTGGATAGGCGATGCGCAGGGGCTGACAATAGAGCAATATATGGCAAAGCACCAGAACGACACCGATGCCGACGAACTATGGCAGTACTTCCAGAACGTGATACACTGGGTGCAGGTGCATTTCACGAAACTCTACAAGAAAGAGATGAAAGCGGTGGAATGGGGGCTGTTGTACAATCGCTACAAAGACACTGCATTCACCGCCACGACGATAGGGGACGAGGTGGCGCGGCTGATGCGGGACTCGGATGTACAGAAAAAATCGGGTATCTTCGAGTATGTATTCGACCACGATATCCGACACCTCGGTATCCGTGCTTTTGACGACAACACCAAGCGGGAGGTCTATGAGCGTCAGGGCGGTATTTGCCCGCTGTGTGGGAAGCATTTCGAGATAGAGCAGATGGAAGCCGACCATATCACGCCGTGGGTGGAAGGCGGACGGACGGTGGCGGAGAACTGCCAAATGCTCTGCCGCGACTGCAATAGACGCAAAAGCGCGAAATAAGGAGACCTCGCCTACATAGGAGGGAGTCTGTAAAACACTTCTACCTTGATATTTAGCGAACTGGGGAGGCGGAGACCGGTACAGTAAAATGCTGACATTCTATACGTTTCTTCGTTTTTGCAAAATGAGCGAAAGTGGGTGCTGTAGCAAAGTCGTTTTCGCCCATAGTTTCCACGCCTATTGACAAGATTTTCTGGAAATCTCTTGCAGATGTCAAGAATTTTTGCGAACTTTGCAGCCGAGTTGTGCATGATGGTGGTGTTTTGGTTTTGTTACTCGATACTACAAAGTTACTAAAAATCAACGCATTGTACGACTTTTTATAAAAAACAATCAACAAACACTTTGTTTTAGTTTCACCAACGAGTAGAGGATTATAGAATGTATAGAGACTATAAGAAAATATAGATTTTATAGAGGATATAGGCTTTATGGGGTGGAATTAATTTAATATACCAAATAGACCATGATTTTGATTGCTGATTCCGGTTCGACGAAAGTGCATTGGTGCCTGATGGCAGCCAATGGACACACGGCGGAGTTTATTACCGATGGTATTAACCCTCTGTTTCAGACCAGCGATGCTATGCGCAACTCGATTTGCAACCAACTGCTTCCGCAGATGGCGTCAATGCTCTGGGCAGGGACTGTCAGTCATGTCTTTTTCTATGGTGCTGGCTGCACGCCGGAGAAGTCTCCGTTTGTAGAAAAAGCCATCGAAAGCGTGTTCAAAAAGGCCAAAGTGTTTGTGGCTTCAGATATGTTAGGTGCCACTCGCGGATTGCTCGGACACGAAAAAGGAGTGGCTTGTATCCTCGGCACAGGGTCGAATTCCTGCCTGTACGACGGAGAACAGATTATAAAAAATGTGCCTTCGTTGGGATTCATCTTGGGCGATGAGGGGTCGGCTGCCACATTGGGCAAACGCCTCGTGAGCGACCTGCTGAAGAACCAATTGGGCGATGACCTGAAAGAGCGTTTCTTGTCGCAATACGCTATCAATCAGGCAGATGTGATAGAACACGTCTATCGCCAGCCTTTCCCCAATCGTTGGCTTGCCAACCTTACCCGCTTCTGTGCAGAGAACATCGACGACCCGCGCATACACGACTTGGTATATGACCACTTTGCGCAGTTCGTAAAACGCAATATATCACAGTATTACACCACCGAAGAGCAGAAACAAAGCATGCCTGTGGGGTTCGTGGGATCGATTGCGTTCTACTATCGTCCGGTGCTTGAACAGGTGATGAGCGACTACGGTTTCCGCGTGGGGCAGATTTTGCAAGACCCGATTCCGGGATTGGTGGAATACCATCGCGGAGATGTAGTGCCGACGATGTAACAATAAAAACGTTAATTTGTTGGGAACATGTAATTTGTTCTACTCATACAATAGTAATGAAACAGACTTTTGATAGAGATACCATTATCCGAGGCATTATTTCGCTGACGGTGTTTGTGGCTCTGTTCCTGCTAATCAAGCGATTAAGCGGTGTACTGCTGCCGTTTCTGGTCAGTTTTGTTATTGCCTATATGCTGGCACCGATAGTGGATTTTTTCCAACACAAATGTCGTCTGAAAAACCGCATAGTGTCGGTGATAGTAACCCTGACGCTGGCGATTGGATTGGTCGTGGGAGCAGTGGCGGCACTGACACCTGCCATCAACCGAGAAATGACCACCCTATCCGAGAGTGCAAAAGAGTTTGCAATGAACTTCAACGCGAACAAGTATCTGCCTGACCAACTGAGCGAGGAATTGACAGATTTTGTGAGCAACATGGACTTCAACGCGATTCTGTCTAATCCGGATATTCAGCAGACTATCAAGAACTTGGTGCCGAAATTGGGCAGTTGGATTAGTAGCGGACTGAGTACGTTGGCGGGATTGGCAGTGGTGTTCGTTTGCCTGCTCTATATCATATTTTTGCTTATCGACTATGAGAAAATAAGTAAGAATTGGGCGAACTATGTGCCGGAACGCTATCGCCACAAAGTACAAGCACTGATGAGCGATTTAGACAAACACATGAACGGTTACTTCCGCGGACAGGCACTGATTGCGTTCATTGTGGGTATCCTGTTTGCTATCGGTTTTCAGATAATCGGTTTACCGATGGGTATCGCGATGGGTTTGATAATCGGCGTTTTTAACCTGATACCCTATATGCAGGCATTGGGTATTCCACCGTGCATACTGCTCGGATTGATACAGTCGGCGGAGACCGGCAGACCCGTGTGGGTGATTGGGCTGTGTATCACCGCGGTGTTTGTGATTGTGCAGAGTATTCAAGACCTCGTACTGACACCGAAGATTATGGGTAATGTAACCGGAATGGGACCTGCGATGATTCTGCTCTGCCTGTCCATCTGGGGTTCGCTGCTTGGTATTGTGGGTATGATTATCGCCCTGCCTATTACCACGCTGCTCGTTTCTTACTACAAGCGTTTTGTGCTACACATAGATGATAATCAAGCAGATACGCCATCCGTTCCGCCTACGCCGGAGGATACCGAGGGCAAAGACAACACAGAAACAGACGCGGTAGAGGTGTTTACATCTGCGCTCAATGATATTCCCGATTGTGGTTGTGTGGACAACAAATAGTACAAAAGGCGCAAAGAATTATCCAAATGGTATGTACGCAGGAGATAATTTGCATAATTCTGCACTTTACCGTAATTTTGTACCTGCTTTTCGGAAAAGTCCTTTGTTCTACGCCCACGCAAGTGGGGTAAAAAAAGGCGAGAGTAGGAAAGGGAAAGAAATATCTTATTTACTTTAAAATACAATTATTGTTATTATGAAAAAGTTTGCTATTGCTTGCGTTGCTGTATTGGCAACTGCAATGTCGCTCACTTCTTGCGGCGACACGAACTACTGCTATGAGGTTACAACCACCTACACTTTCTTGGGACAACAACTGACCACCAACTACAAAACTTGGTGTACTTCCAACGAGTTGGACGCTGTTATTGCAGAGAAAGAGGCTGCTTTGGAGAAAACTGGTGTATCAAAAGAGAGCATCAAGACGGAATACAAACGTACTTCTCTCAACCAATCTGACTGCAAGTAATTAGGTGCTTGAGTACCAATAAAAAGACTGCTTAACATTGTGTTAGGCAGTCTTTTTTATTTCTCTTTCCGCTTACGGTATAGAGACCACACATTATTCCATAAAGTGCATATAGGCACGAAGGAAGTGGCGGAGTTCGGAGAGAAGTTGTTGGCTCTCTTGGATGATATTTAGATAGAGCAACGCCGTCTGTTGCGGAAGCACCTCGCGGTCAGCCTCCGAGGCGGTAGTCAGCCTATCCAAGTGTTTTTTGCGGAGCGCAGAGAGGTGCTGTTTTGCATCTTCTATCTCCGCCAACAAGGCACGTACTTCCGGCTCGGGTTGCGTATAAGTGAGCAAGGCTTTGTCATAGTATCCCGCCGTCTCCTGTGCAATGAGGTGCAACTCTTGGCACAGATCTTCGGGCAGGGGTCGGAAACCGCTGTCTATATGGTCGCGACAGGGCACCGCGATACGTTTCAAACCATATAGCATCTGCTCGCCTGCATTCGACCCGAGATGGAACCACGTATTTTTCTCCAACACAAACGCCGGCGTGATACGACGCAATGCCATCAACTCGCGTGAACGGCTCTTGCGCTTCCATTGTTGCAGGTCATCCAATTGTTTGCAAGTGGTGCGCAGTTCTTTTAGGTCGGCATGCTCAAACGCCATACAGGTATTGCTGTATATGTTGCGCGTCTGCTCCAGCATACGCCCCGAAGCGATTTGGTGATGCTCGCGTAGCAGTTGCCACATCTCGCTACTATCCTGCGTGGATAGCATACGGAGGTAGCACTGCTCCAAGGGAGTGTTCTGTTCGTCTTTTTGTTTACGAGAACGTACATTGCTGACTATCAGGATGATAGCAACTGCTACAATCAGCACAATCATGGCAGCAATACCACCCCAGTGGAAGAACAGACATACCAATCCGGCAGTCAGAAATGCTACCGCAGCCGTCAGGAACCACCCACCGATAACCGACAACACTCCCGTGATACGATAGACAGCCGATTCGCGCGTCCAGGCTCTATCTGCCAACGAAGTTCCCATCGCAACGATGAAAGTGACGTAGGTGGTGGAGAGCGGCAACTTGAGCGAGGTACCCATGATGATGAGCAGCCCCGCTATAACCAGATTGACTGATGCACGAATGAGGTCAAACGCTGCACCATTAGCCAGGATAACTTCATCTTTGTTGAAACGGGAATCTATCCAACAGCGCACTGGTTGCGGAGTAATAGATGTAACGGCTGCCGACAGGTGATTGGCACCGCGCACGATACTTTTGGCAACACGGCTGCCGCCAAACATCTCGTCGCCCTCCGCCTGACGCGACAGGTTGACCGAGGTCTGCACCACATTCTGCGCTTTCTTCGACAGCGTCAGTGCCACCACCATTATGAAACCTGCACCGAGAAGGAAAAATGCAGAGGTGTGGGCTGGGGAGTTGAGAGCCGACATCATATAGGTAGAGGCATCTGCACCGCTTGCTGCATAGTCTTGATAAGCCGATAGAGCCGCCAGCGGCACACCAATGAAATTAACCAAGTCATTGCTCGCAAAAGCCATTGCCAACGCAAATGTACCAAAAAGGATAATAATGCGGAATACATTTACTTTTAGCAAGTAGAGCAACTCCATCAGCAATGTACAGCCTACGAAGATGATACCCATCAAAGCCCCTGTATTCGCACTAATCCATTCATTTACACCCATAGGCAGAAGCGGACTTTTTGCCAACACTTTGATTAGCACAAAATAGAGAATGGCGGTGATACTCAGGCCGCCAAATACACCAATAAAATACTTCAGACGTGGCGTGTAGTTGAAGGTAAAAATCAGACGCGCAAGCCACTGAACAAACGTACCGACTACAAAAGCGATACCCACCGAAAGGAAAATACCGAGAATGACCTCAAGAGCCTTTCCTGTGTTCAATAGGGAGTAGAAATTGAGCGCACCTGTGGTATCATCGGCTATCTTCATACACGCAAGGCAGAATGTGCCGCCAAGTAGTTCAAATACCAATGAAACCGTAGTACTGGTGGGCATGCCCAACGAGTTGAACACATCCAATAGGATGACATCGGTCAACATCACCGCCATAAAAATGCACATGATTTCTTCAAACGAAAACTGCTCGGGACGGAAAATTCCATGCCGTGCAATATCCATCATGCCATTGCTCGCCGCCGCACCTACAAAAACACCGATAGCGGCAATAAAAATAATCTTTTTGAGAGAGGCTACTTTGCTGCCTACCGCCGAATTGAGAAAATTGACGGCATCGTTGCTCACTCCCACCCATAAGTCGATGATTGCCAGAGCAAAAAGAAAAACAATCATCACCAAATAAATAGTACTCATCTGTTTTCTAATTCTTTTTTCGCTGCAAAAGTACGGCGATTTTGTAAAGAGAAGATGTAGATTTTGTGAAGAAATTGTGAAGAAGACAACGAAGGTTTGTGCGTTTCGCAAAAAAGATGTAATTTTGCAAGTGATTTTTCAAAAGAGCCTACGCCACCGCAAGCGGGGCGAGAGAAAAAGAAAGAAATAAAGGAAATTGGGGTTCCCTTGCCGACTACGCGACAAGAAAAATAGAAGAAAATTGACAAAATCTCTCTTTAATTTCCTTTATTTCTCGTGAGCGCAGCGAGCAGGAAACCATCAAAATACGACACGTATGGCACGGATACTGATAGTGGATGACGAGGACGATATTTGTCAGATCTTGTCCTATAGTCTGCAAACAGCAGGCTATGAGACTACCATTGCTCATTCTGCCGAAGAGGCTATACCTCTCGTGCGTACGTGCGCACCCGACCTTATATTGTTGGATATTATGCTTGATGGTATGTCAGGTACGCAGATGGCGGCTTATCTGAAGAACGAAGGGCTGATGACTATGCCCGTTATCTTCCTGACTGCCCTCGGTGGCGAAACAGACGTACTTAAAGGGTTCCAACTCGGAGCAGACGACTATATCACCAAGCCTTTCCGTATCACGGAGGTGCTGGCACGTGTGGCAGCCGTACTGAAACGCACAGGCGGACATACACCCGTACCAACGTCCGGCATCCTGACCTATCAAGGTATCGTCATCAACGACCGGGATAAGTCGCTCACCGTGGACGGTACGCCCGTAAGTATCACCCGCAAAGAACTCGAACTGCTCTCTTATTTGCTTACACATCAAGGGCAGATGCTCTCGCGCAGCCAACTGCTAAACGCCGTATGGCACGACGATGCGTATGTACTCGAACGCACAGTGGATGTGCATATCACGCACGTGCGTCGCAAAGTGGGCAAATATGCGGAACACTTGCAGACCAAGTCCGGATTCGGGTACATCTGGCGAACGTAAAAACTTTCAACTATCAACTGCACTCAACTCTCAACTCTCAACTTCTCTCAACTCTCAACTTCTATCAACTATCATCTCTCAACTATCAACTATAAAAACTGCACTCAACTCTCAACTCTAAACTCTCAACTAAATATGACCATTACCATCACAATCATTGTCTGCCTCGTCCTATTGGGCGGACTGAGTTTTATCATCTATCATCAGTGGAGCGAACGCCGCGTAATGAAAGCGCGTGAGCAGCAGCGTCTCGAACTGACGCAAAACATCTCCCACGAACTCAAAACACCTGTGGCAAGTATCCTTGGGGCATTGGAGACCATTCTGCTTCATCCGGATATGAATGATAAACAGCAACACGAGTTCTTGGAGCGTGCCTACCAGCAGGCGGGGCGACTGAGCAATCTCGTGGAGGACATCTCTATGCTCAACAAACTGGACCTCAACACACAACTCTATGACCGTTTGGAATTGGAACTCAGTTCGGTTGTGAAAAATGTGGTGGAGGACGTTACTCCGCGCATTGAGGAATTAGGGGCAAAAATCACCTATTCCGTACCCGACCATATCATTATCTCCGGCAATTATACCTTGCTCTATTCTATCTTCCGCAACATTGTGGATAACTCGCTCAGCCATGTGGGCAAGGGTGTTCAGATACATATCGATTGTACGGGGCAGGCACCGAGTTACATCTATTTCTCGGTCTATGACAATGGTCCCGGAGTGCCTACGGAGTGCTTGCCGCACCTCTTTGAGCGTTTCTACCGTGTGGACAAAGGGCGCAGCCGCAAACTCGGCGGCACAGGACTCGGACTCTCTATTGTTAAACATGCCGTTCAGTTCCACGGCGGCACCATCACAGCACTCAACCGCGAAGGAGGCGGATTGGAATTCCAGTTCTCGCTGGCACGCCACCTCGGTGAGAAACTGTAAACGTCCTATATCTACATCATACTGCCGAATAGGTAGAGAGGACGTTGAAAGGATTGGTCCTGTTAAGGCGATAGAACCTTTTTTTATACAGAATATGCATGCTTTTTTATGCATATTCTGTATTTCTTTTGAGATACTATCTTTGTTTTGCCATGTTTTTTTACCAACACTTGCAATTCCGGCTTTTTTGTTGTACCTTTGCACACGTAAAATGGCGTGTTAGGTATGTTTGAATATATCAGAAAATCTCTATTTGGTCTGTTGTTGCTGCTTTCCGTGCCTTGTTTTGCTCTCCGTGTGGAGTGTGTCGGTACGGCAATACAAACTATCAACCAAGGTGATACCGTGTTCGTCTTTGCCGAAGAAATCGCTATGCGTACCAAAGATGGTATGCCTGCCAATTGGTATAAGACAGATGGCACTTTAGCGCAGTCGAACACCGCAGATGTGTTTCTCGACAATGGCGGATACTATATAGAAACAG
>SAMEA104315427__coassemble_784_pt1 | contig 21686 bp, 27 predicted proteins | sample SAMEA104315427__metabat2_high_PE_027 | metagenome-assembled genome bin SAMEA104315427 (sample SAMEA104315427) | gut metagenome | biome: Monkey gut; feature: monkey-associated habitat; material: faeces | place: China | collected 2013
AGTAGCAATACGGCAGCCGCACGCTCTACACGTGTTTCTGCAACGGAGACAACTACTACCCGTCAGGCTGTAGCCGGTACAAGTACCCGCACTGCGACTGCCAATAGTACCCGCGCTTCGTACAATGCAGGAACGACCACTCGCACAGCAGCCTCGGGCAATAGTACACGTGCTTCGTACAACAGCGGCACTACTACTCGTTCGCAAGCCACTACAAATAGCACTCGCTCTTCGTATAGCACACCTGCTCGTACAACATCAACATCCAACTATGGAACATCTACTCGTAGCAGTAGCAATTACAACAGCGGTAGTTACAATAGCGGTTCGTCCACACGCAGTAGTTACAGCGGCTACAGCGGTGGCGGAAGCACACGTTCCGCAGGCGGTGGAGGTTCCACTCGCAGATAAATATACTTTAAGAACTAAGAGGTTGTCTCGGAAGGGCAACCTCTTTTCTGTGTCAAATTACAAGATATGATAAATCAAGACAAATCCTGGGCTTTGGTTACCGGTGCCGGTTCCGGGATGGGATATTGTTATGCACGCGCTTTGGCGGCACGCAGGTACAACGTATTATTGGTTAGTAACCAAGATTTCATTGTAGAGAAAGCAGAACAGGTGCAAAAAGATTATGGGGTGCAGACTATCGGTCTGCTGCGTGATTTAAGTTTGCCCAATGCCGCAGAAGAATTGTATGCTTATTGCCAAACAAACCATATATTGGTGGAGGTACTGATTAACAATGCTGGGGTGTATCACGATCGCGATTTTTTGAATGATTCGGCAGCGTTTAATCATCTGATACTCAGTTTGCATATAACAACTCCTGCTATGTTGTGCTATTATTTCGGTCGGAATATGATGGAGCGGCATAAAGGCTATATTCTCAATGTTTGTTCAGTTACATCGCATATTGCCGTACAGCGTATGGCAACGTATGCCTCCACCAAGGCGTTTCTTGCTTCTTTTACGCGTTCTTTGCATATTGAACTGCGTGGCAAAGGTGTCTATGTTACCAATGTATCTCCGGGGGCTGTGGATACTGGGCTGTATCATATCCGTCCGACAGCCACCCGACTGGGTAAAGCAATGGGATATATTGTATCGCCGGACTATTTGGTTAAACGTGCGTTGAATGGACTGTTTCATGGTCGTGCAAAAGTTTCTGTCCCTTGTGTTTGGAATGGTGTCCTGCTATTTTTTATTTCGCTCGTTCCTACATCTCTTTTGCGGGGAATACGCCGTTTAGGTTGGTTCTGATTCCCTTTCGTGTACGCACGCACGCGCGCGGCTATGTATATAAATAACTACTAAGTCGGATATTTTGGCTTTTTTTGCGTTCTGCGCAATTGTATTTATCCTACCGATAGTCAGTCAATTTACTAATGCAAAGCAAAAATGCCCGATTATTTGCGTATCTCGCAATTTTGTTGTACCTTTGCAGGATAAATTGCAAAAATTATAAATTTACAATATAGATGATTGATAACGACAGAATTATTCCTGTAAAGATTGATGAGGAAATGAAATCCTCATACATTGACTACTCGATGAGTGTCATCGTCAGCCGTGCGCTGCCTGATGTGCGCGATGGTTTCAAACCGGTGCACCGTCGTGTACTCTTTGGTATGAACGAGTTGGGAAACACAAGCGACAAACCCACTAAAAAATCCGCACGTATCGTCGGTGAGGTCATGGGTAAGTTCCACCCCCACGGCGACAGCAGTATCTACGGCACATTGGTGCGTTTGGCGCAGCCGTGGAATATGCGCTATACGTTGGTGGACGGTCAGGGTAACTTCGGTTCGGAGGATGGTGATAGCCCTGCGGCTATGCGTTATACCGAAGCGCGACTGAGCAAGTTGGCAGAGGAGATGCTCCGTGACATTGAGAAAGATACGGTGGATATGCAGAACAACTTTGATGATACGCTCAAAGAGCCTGTTGTGCTGCCTTGCCGTTTCCCGAACCTGCTTGTGAACGGTGCCAGCGGTATCGCTGTAGGTATGGCAACGAATATGCCTACCCATAACCTCGGCGAGGTCATTGACGGCTGCGTGGCATACATCCGCAATATTGAAGACCGTCTGCAAAACCCGGAAGTTGAAGAGATTACAGTAGCCGAATTAATGGAGTATATCAAGGCTCCGGATTTTCCGACCGGTGGTACCATCTACGGCTATCAGGGAGTAAAAGATGCTTTCGAGACTGGTCGCGGGCGTATTGTTATCCGCTCCAACGCAGATATCGAGACAGAAGATAACGGCCGCGAGAAAATTATTATCACGGAGTTGCCTTATGGCGTGGTAAAAGCAGACTTGGTGAAGAATATTGCCGAGTTGGTAAGCGATAAGAAGATTGAGGGTATTTCCGAGATTAGCGACCAATCGAAACGCGATATCCGTATCGTGATTGACATCAAACGCGATGCTAATGCACAGGTGGTACTCAATAAATTATATAAGTTTACCGCCCTGCAATCGAGTTTTGCCGTGAACAATATCGCCCTTGTAAAAGGACGTCCTATGTTGCTGAATCTCAAACAGTTGGTAAGTTGCTTTATTGAGCATAGAATGGAAGTGGTAACACGCCGTACACGCTACGAACTGAAGAAAGCCGAGGAACGCGCCCATATCTTGGAAGGGTTGATTATTGCGGTGGATAACATCGACGAGGTGGTGCGTATCATCCGCGCCAGCCGTACCCCGGCAGAGGCACAAAGCAACCTTGAGCAGCGTTTTAGCCTCGACAACCTACAGTCGAAAGCCATCGTGGATATGCGTCTGAGCGCGCTGACCGGACTGAAAATAGACGAGTTGAAAGCCGAGTATGCCGAGTTGGAAAAACTGATTCAACACCTCAACGACCTGCTCAACAGCGAGACTTTGCGCTATGAACTCATCAAAGATGAACTGAACGAAATCAAAGGCAAGTATGCCGATGAACGGCGTACTAAGATCGTGAAGATGGCTACCGAGTTTAACCCCGAAGACATGTATGCCGACGATGATATGGTGATTACCATTTCGCACCTCGGATATATCAAACGTACTCCGTTGGCAGATTTCCGCTCGCAGGCTCGCGGTGGCATAGGTTCGAAGGCTTCTTCATCGCGCGACGAGGACTTTATCGAGTATGTACATCAGGCTTCGATGCACTCGACAATGATGTTCTTCACCGAGATGGGACGCCTCTACTGGCTCAAAGTCTATGAGATTCCGGAGGGCAACAAACAATCGAAAGGTCGTGCTATCCAGAATATGATTAACCTGCAGAAAGGCGACAAAGTGCGTGCTTTCATCAATGTGAAAGGGCTGAACGACCAAGAGTATGTGGAGAAACACTACCTAATCTTCGCCACCAAGAACGGTTTGATGAAGAAAACTACCTTGGAAGCATACAGCCACCCGCGTGCCAATGGTATCATCGCCCTCGGTCTGCGCGAAGGCGACCAACTCATCGGCGTAACTCTGACCGATGGCGAGAGCGAGATGCTTATCGCTTCGCACAATGGTAAGGTAGTTCGCTTCAACGAATCGACCGTCCGCCCGATGGGACGTAACGCCAGCGGTGTGCGTGCAATCAAATTGGACGAGGACGGCGTAGATAGTGCAGTTGGCATGATTTGTGTTGAGAAAGGCAGTAACAAAACGGTATTGGTTATCTCCGAAAAGGGCTTTGGCAAGCGTACTGTCCTCGATGACGAAAATGGCGAACCAATCTACCGTGTTACCAATCGTGGAGGCAAGGGCGTGAAGACGATGAACCTGACCGATAAGACCGGCTTTCTCATTGGTATTGACGCAGTTACGGACGATGATGACTTGATGCTCATCACCAAATCGGGTACCGCTATCCGTATGGCTATCGACACTATTCGCGTCATGGGACGTGCTACACAGGGAGTGAAACTTATCGAACTGCAGAAACGTAATGACACGCTGATGTTTGGGTGCATTGTTCCTAAAGAGGAAGAAGAACCCGAAACTGCAGAAGGTGCAGAAAACACAGAAACACAAGAAATTAACAACGAAAACGCAGAATAACAATGAAAAAGACGTTATTTTTAGCAGCCTTGGTGCTCATGAGTGCAGGCTGCTTCGCACAGAAAGCCAACATTAAGAAGGCTAAAAACTTGGCTCTGCAGGAGACTCCTGATTTCTCGGGGGCACGTGCAGCCATCAATGAGGCACTCCAAAACCCCGAAACGGAAAATGTGCCGGAGGCTTGGTATGTAGCCGGACTGATTGGGTATCAGGAAAATAGTGCTGAGAATATGCAGCAAATGCTCGGTCAGAATTACGATGCCGAGAAAGCCGGTCGTGCCGCAATGGAGAGTTTCGACTATTGGGTGAAGGCAGAGCAACTCGCTTCCGCTATTGTTCTCGATAAGAAAGGTCGTGAGAATATGGCAGATAAGAAAACGTATGCCAATGTGCAGAAAAAAATGCTGGAGTACTACAAGAACCAGGAATTAGTGAAGTATGGTGTATATCTGAATGAGCAACGCGACTACCGCACTGCTTATGAGGCATTCCAAAAGCACCTTTCTATTCCTGATATGAAAATGATGCAGGACGAGAAACTGCAGAAGGAAATGCCGCGTGATACTATCTATGAGCAGTATAAATACTATGAGGCAATTTTCGCTATCCAAGCCGAGATGCACCCCGAAGCAGTGGCTCTTCTTGAGCAGATGAAAGACGGTGAGTATGAGGCAGTTACGATTAATCAGTTCCTCTATCAGGAGTATGTTACGCTGAAAGATACCGCCAATTTTGTGCGCGTGCTGCAAGATGCAGTGGTTCGCTTCCCACAAGAACCGTGGTTTCTCCAGAACTTGATTAACTATTACATCTTCTCCGGTCAGGAGAAAGAGGCGATTGCTTACCTCGAACAGGCTATTGAGCGCGAACCGAATGTGGCACAATATCACCTCATCAAGGGTAACCTCGACGAGAATCAGAAGAACTACGATGCGGCTCTGGCTGATTTCGACCGCGCTTTGGCACTCGACCCCACTATGGCGGATGCTGAGGCAGGCAAGGGACGTGTGTTTTACAACCAAGGTGTAAAAATGAACGAGGACGCAGCCTATATCACTGATAATAAAGAGTACAAGAAAGCACTTGAGGCAATGAACGAGATGTTCCGCAAGTCGCTGCCTTACTTTGAGAAGGCGCACGAACTGGCTCCTGACAACCGTGACTATATGATTACGCTTCGTACACTCTATTACCGTTTTGGTATGGATGCAGAGTACCAGGCAATGAATGACAAAATCAATAACTAAATAACATTTGCAGCAGAATATGGTTCCTCGCAAGGGAACCATATTCTTAATTTTATGTATAGGTATTTCTCCCTGTTCTTTCCCTGATCTTACCCTGTGGATACCTTTCTTGATTATGCATTGTGCATTAGAAAGTCAGCAAGATATAAGGTGTATAGGTTGAGAATTGAAGAAAAGAATACCGTACAATGTATGTTAATTCTTAATGCTTGATTGACTCTTGGGACGCATACTTGCTATAGATTTTGGTAAGAAACGTACCGGATTGGCTGTTACGGATGCCCTCCGCATAACGGCTAATCCGTTGCTTACTATAGATACGAAGGACTTGCTTGCGTGGTTGCAGAACTACTTCGCTGCCGAACAGGTAGATATAGTGGTTATAGGACACCCCACACAGATGAACGGACAGGAGTCGGAGTCGATGAACTATATCCGTCCGTTTATGGATACGTTTCGTAAGACTTTTCCGGCGATGCCGTTGGTGCAGTTCGATGAGCGTTTCACTTCCGTGTTGGCGCACCAAGCGATGATAGCAGGCGGCATGAAAAAGAAAGACCGCCAAAACAAAGCCGTCGTGGACAAGTTGGCGGCTTGTATTATTTTAGAAGGATATTTGGAGTCGTTGTCGTAACTGTCTCCAATGTAGTATTAATTTGTAAAATTGTAAAAATGATTCTGCCTATTTATTTATATGGACAACCCGTGTTGCGCAAGGCTACGGATGAGATAGAACCGGGTGATTTTGATTTGAAACAGTTGGTTGCTGATATGCAGGAGACCCTCACTGCTGCCGAAGGTTGCGGTTTGGCTGCCCCGCAGATTGGCAAGTCGATACGTCTGTTTATTGTGGACGGGAGCGACCTTGCAGAGGATTTTCCCGAATGTGCAGGACTGAAGAAAACCTTTGTCAATCCGGAAATTATTGAGGAAAGCGAAGAAACGGTTTCTTATCCCGAAGGGTGTCTGTCGTTGCCGGGTATATCGGAGAATGTAGTGCGCCCGCGCACGATTACCATTCGGTACCAGGACGAGGATTTCAATGAGCATACCGACACCTATACCGATTTTGCGGCGCGTATCATCCTGCATGAGTACGACCATCTTGAGGCGCATGTCTTCACAGACCGTATCTCGCCTATCCGCAAACAATTTGTAAAAGGCAAACTGACCAATATCGCCAAAGGCAAGACTTCTGCCCGCTACCGTACAAAACATTAATCGACTAATTATGCATAGTGCATCACGCATTATGCATTTTTGTTATAGGATAGTTATATGTTGGTTATAGGATAGATAAGGTTATCCACCTCACATCCTCCTGACATCCACCTGTGTTTTCCGGGAATTGGTTTCGTTCCGGATGTTAATTCTTAATCAGAAAATGTCTTATTTAGATATTATTCTAATCGCCGTCGGTTTGGCTATGGATTGTTTTGCGGTGAGCATAACGCATGGTTTGTCGTATGACCGTAGCCGTAAGCCGTTGGCATACTATGGTCCGTGGCTGATGGCGGTGATGTTCGGCTTGTTTCAAGGCGGAATGCCGCTTGTCGGTTATTTTGCAGGTACACTCTTTGCTGATTTTTTCTCCAAGTTTGCCCCGTGGATTGCTCTGATTCTGTTGGCAGGCATTGGTGGAAAGATGATTTGGGAGTCGCTCCACCCGAAAGATGAGGAGAAAACATGTGCTGATTTCTCTTTGAAACACATCTCCGCTTTGGCGGTGGCGACTTCGATAGATGCGTTGGCAACGGGCGTCATCTTTATTCCCGTGCCGGAAATGCTATGGGTTGGGGTAGGGATTATCGCGCTGGTAAGTTTCCTTTTTTCCATTGCGGGGTATTCTATAGGTGCTTTTGTCGGGCAGAAATTCCATTTCAATGTCGAACTGCTCGGTGGTATCATCTTGATAATCATAGGATTCAAAATTTTTATAGAGGGACTGGTTTTCTAAAAAAATATACACTATGAGAAAATACATTTTCAGTTTCTTTCTGTTGTTTTGCGGCACTCTTGCTGCACAGCAATCTTTGCAATCAAACAGCGAATTGCGAACCGCGATAGTCAATACAGACCATTCGGTTTCAATCAACGTCTTTGCTCCAATGGCGCAGCAGATTATTCTAAATGGTGAACTGACTGCCAATCAACCGCAACCGATGTTGCGTGATACCAATGGGGTATGGTCATATACCACCTCGCCACTAACCTCAGATCTCTATCTTTATTGGTTGGATATTGACGGGGTGCGTGCATTAGATCCTGGTAACTCGTATGTCATTCGGGACATTAGTTTTTTGTACAACTATGTGATTGTAGAAGATAAATTAGGATTGTATGGTACACAGCAAGTACCGCACGGCACTGTGGAAAGTACGTGGTATCATAGCAACAAAACCAATACGGACAGACGCTTGACGGTTTATTTGCCGGCGGGATATGAGCAGAGTCGGAGCAAATATCCGGTCTTGTATCTGCTGCATGGCAGTGGTGGTGATGAGCAGGCGTGGATAGAATTGGGACGTGCTGCACAGATATTGGATAACCTGATAGCACAAGGTAAGGCGGAACCGATGATAGTGGTAATGCCCAATGGCAATATGAGCGAAGATGCTGCTCCCGGGTGTGGAGTAAAGGGATTAGTACAGCCGAATATACCCGATGCACATCGTATGGATGGTTTCTTTGAGGAGTGTTTTCCCGAAATTGTCCGTTTTGTAGATGCACGTTATCGTACTGTGCGCAAGGCTAATGAGCGTGCAATTGCAGGCTTGAGTATGGGTGGGTATCATAGTTATTGGATTTCACTCAACTATCCCGATATGTTTGGCTATGTGGGCTTGTTTTCTGCCGTATATCATTATGGCGACGATATGCCACAGGCTGTTTATCAGAATGAGACGGAAAAGTTGGCTAAACTCAGGAACAATAAACCGCTCTATCGTATCTATATAGGGAATGAAGATTTTCTCTATACACAAAATGTAGAGCAACGCCAATTATTGGATTCGCTGCAATTTCCTTATGCTTATACGGAGTCAGCAGGAGGACATCAATGGACGAATTGGCGGCATTATCTCGCCGACTTTGTTACTTGTTTTATGGCCAGTAAAATGAAAGGTGCAGATGTATAGGTGGTGTAAGTGGCTGATATTGTTGGAGATACGGAAAAGTGAGTGCAAAACGAAAGGTGCATAGAGGTTGAATTTGCTTTAATTCTACTTTAATTTCACAGAGGGGGCTTCAAGCCCCTTTTTCATTTGCTTTCAATTACACGTCACAGACCCCCATGAAACACCCGTTTCAAACACTCGGAAACAGGCACAATGAAAGCAACCAACAGACACACCACAACACCCCACGAGACACCACAGCAAGGGGCAACGACACCCCTACCATAGACCCTATAAAGACCTATCCAGAACACTCCTGAACCCCCGTTCCATACGCCCCTAAAACAGGCTCAATGAAAGCGACCTACAGCATACCACAACAGCGGAAAAAGGCTATAAACAAAGGGAATAAGCACCCCTATCGAGTTGCCGAAAGACCCTCATATAACCATACAACAAGCCCCCATCTACAAGGCGGCAAAACAGCCACGATAAAGGCGCACAAAAGACATTATACACACCCGTGGGCGGGAGTGTTACAACCCCATATATGTATTGCGTACATAGGCGCGTAGCGCGTGTGTGCGGGCGCATAATGCGGGTATGCGAGGAAAGCATTAAAACAGCGGTTAAACAGCCCCTAAACGACCATAAAACGACCCTAAAACGGCAGGTAAAAAGATGGTGCTGCGGAGGGGTGAAAAGAGGGTCAAAAAGGTGCTTTGCAAAACAATGGGGACACAATTGGGGTCACAAATGGGGTCACATTTTTCGGGTTTTGATAGTACTGAAACACCCCCTATATGTACCTTTTTTATGGCTATAATGACCCTATATGTACCTTTTGGGTATAGTTAAACAACCCTGTAATGTATCTAAAAAGTCGCGAATCACCCCCTCTATGCACCTTTTTAGTGGTTATAAATATATTTAATACGCACAAAATCAGCGCAATAAGAATTTTTGCGCTTTTACATTGTTGTACAGAGGTGTATTTGGAGGTATTATAGGGTAAAACGAAAGGTGCAGTACTATCGGGGTACTGCACCTTATATGCGTGTCAGAAAACAAGACACATATCATTCGAGACGGATGACGCCGATGACGATGGCAATGGAGTGTATTTGGTCGCGGCGTAGAGTGAATGGGGAATAGTTGGTATTGTCGGAGATACAGGTGATACTATCTTTGTCATCAGCGGGTTGCACCCGTTTGATGAGTGCACCTTGGTCAGTATCGAGGACATAGACATGATTCCATTGGAAAAATATATCGTTCAGCGCAAGAAGTTTGCATGCTACCAAGTCGCCTGAATTGTATTTGGGTATCATTGATGACCCTTTGACAGGTATGAGAAAATCGGCATTCTTAAACATCGGGACAACGTACCGCTCGCACTCACATTCCAGGACAGGTGCGTCATTACCGGAAGCGAATCCTGCCATTGCCTCTACGGGTATTAGCGGGATGCCCCCTTGTTGCACCTTGTGAGCAACAGGTACAGCGGATTGCGGTGCGTTTTCTGCAATTTTTTCGGGTTTGTTTACTTGCTCAATACCGCACAAAATCCAAATAGGAGAAATGTTGTATTGTAGGCATAGTTGAGCAATGATATCGGTACCTGCCATCATTCGTCCTGCCAGAATTTCCGACAATTTAGTACGTCCACACCCTAAGTTTTCTGCCAATTTGGTCTTTGTGAGCGTTTTATTTTCTGTTAAAATACGCTCAACAGCATCGCAGAAACGGCTTTGTATAGTATTCTTTTCCATAAAAATCGCTTTTATGACACTTTTTCTGTCAGAAAATTTTGCAGTGTCAGAAATTATGTCTATCTTTGCAGCGCAATTTCAAAAGTGAAAGTGCGGACAAAGGTAGTTAAAAAAAACGGAATAAGCAATAGTATGGCGACAAAAATCATAACGGAGTATGGGTTGAAGCGTGAGATACAAAGCGTGTACGGTTACAGTTACCCAACGATACGCAGGGCTTTGTGCGGCAGTGATGACACGGATGCGGCCAAGAGGATACGTTGGTATGCGTTGCGTCATGGAGGGGTAGAGATGACGACAGAGAAATAACCCGCCAAGGAGACCTGACAGGTTGCACTATCGAAAGGAGCCATCCACAACGTTCGCACAAGTTCTACCCGACAGTGCAGCCGCCTCCGGAGGATAAACAGGCAGAAGAGGTCTGAAAGATAAAAAGTCCCGGCTCGCCCTTCGGAGGTTTTTATTGAAACAACACAAACAAACAATACGAAGTAAAATGAACCATAGAGATAAAGACATGAAGACGATGACAGAAGAAGAGTGCCGCAGTTTTGTGCTGAGCGGTTTTATTCCAACGAGCAACGATGATGTGGCGGACATACAGGATTGTTTTCTGCGCCATAACATATTGTTTCTGACGGGTCTGTTGCTTGACGCAGAGACAGAGGAAAAGGCGCGCAGGTTATATGGTGCGTGTCTGTTCAATGCGCGAGAAATGGAGGAGTATGAGCAGCGTGCTCAAAAGATACGGGAAATGATGTCGAAGCGTGCACAGTACATTGAGCATTTGGACTATCTGAAGGCTCAGATTAGTGCGATAGAGATGTACCTTGCGCAGACGGACGGTCAGGCAAAGATATATGGTGATTTTTTCAAATAAGGAGAAAGTACAATGAAGACGGCACGAGTGATAAACGGTATAGTATGGGCGGTGATGACGGCAGGTATCATCGCGATGGTGGTGGCGGAATGGCATGCGCAGGGTTGCGGTGTGAAGAGTCTGCTGCTGGCGGGTGTGTTCTACACGAGTATGGGTGTGGCGTTCTGGTTCGGAGTGGACCAATGTATTCAAGATAAATAAACAGACCTCCCCTAACCCCTGACTAAGGTGTTCTGTGATGCCCACCGGGCATCAATCGGAAATCCGCAATAAGGCGGAATTTCCTTCACCTTCAGAGGAGGGGAATACAGAGCGGACAAAACACAGAGCATAGACAATGGAAGCAGTAGCGACGATAAACGGCAGAGTAGGCATTACACAGAGATGGCTACTTGAACAGGGTATTATCAAAAGTAGTGCCCTGAAGATGAGAGAACAACGTCAAGCGGTAGTTGCTCTCACTCGTGGATGTCGAAACGTGGCGAAGGTGTATGAATACAAGTCGCTTCCGGAGGATATGAAGCGTGCGATAGATGCGCGTTTGGACGTTTATGCGAGTGCGAAAAAGAACGTATTAGAGCAGTATATCGAGCACGATGCGGAGGTGAGCCGGTACTTTGACGAATACACGACGGACAAAGGCGCGCACCTGCCGGACACGAAAGACAAGCCCGTGCGCCGGACGTATTATGCGAATGCGATAGTGCTGGCGGCGATAGTGCGTTGGGAGCAGGCGCAGCAGAAGCGCGGCGAGCGGTTGGATTGGGAGCAGGTGGCGCAGAGCATACAGAGCCTTGACAGGCTGGACTATGCGTGCGACCTGCCGGAGAACGCGCGCAAGTTGCGGGACAAGGTGCAGGCATACAAGAAAGAGGGTTTGGAGAGCCTTGTGCACAAGAACTACAAGGGAGTGAACACGAATGCGGTGAAGGTGCATGACGGCGAGCAGGCCGACCTGCTGATAACGCTGATAGCGGAGCACCGGAACTTCGACTGCGAGGAGATAGCGAAGATGTACAATGCGCAATGCGCGGCAAGAAGGACCTCCCCAACCCCTCCTTCAGAGGAGGGGCTCAAGATGCAAGGCTCAAAAGAATATGAGTGGAAGCCCATCACGGCGAGCACAGTGCGGCAATGGCAGAGGAAAATGCGTTTTATCACGACAGCCCGTAAACACGGCAGTGCTACATTCAACAACACATTGACATACACCGTAAAACGTACAGCCCCGAGCAAAGCGATGTATATGTGGGTGCTGGACGGTTGGAATGCGGAGTTGCTGTACCAAGCCAAGAAAGACAATCGCACCACTTACTACAACCGGTTAACTCTGGAAGTAGTATTGGACGCTGCCACCAAATACCCCATCGGTTATGCCATCGGCGACCGTGAGAACGGCACTTTGATACGCGAAGCATTGCGCAATGCGGAACGGCACGTGGAGGAACTGACTGGCACAATGTTGCGCCCTCATCAGATACAATGCGACAATTTTGCCAAGAGTGCATTGATGGAGACCTATACGGGATTGGCGCAATACGTAACACCTGCGGCGGCAGGCAATGCGAAAGCAAAGATAGTAGAGTCGTGGTTTCACACCTTCAACGACAAAGTATGCAAGTACGCGTTCAACTGGTCGGGACACGGCGTAACAGCCAACAGGCAGAACCAACCGAACCTTGACTTGACGATTATGAAGAAAGAAGATTTGCCTACTCTTGAAGAGGTGGTTGCCGAGATAAGTGCCTTGATGGCGCACTATCGCCAGGAAGCATTGCCCGCCTATCGTGAAGCCTTGCAGGCATTACCTGATAACGAGCGTATAGTATTGGATATGAAGCAGTATCTGAACCTGTTTGGCGAAAGCACGGGGCAGACCTACAGCCTGCAAGGCACGGGCATCAATGTCCGCATTCTCGGTACACGCCACCAGTATGACCTGCTTGCCGACCCCGAAGATACGGAGGCTATGGCGGAGGCGATACGGTTCCGCGAGAAATGCTGGGAGAAATGGAATGTGAAACTTGACCCGATGGACAGGAACTATGTCCTCGTGGAGAACAAAGACAGGACGGAACAGTTCCTGCTCACACTCAAGGACGAACAGCCTATGGCATTGAAAGACCGCAAGCCTGGCGACTATGAGAAACTGGCGGCGATATGGAAATTCAATGCGGTCCTGGCTACCTACGCGGGTGATACCCTGTCGAAACATCAGAAGAGTGCGTTGGAGTGCTACCATGACACGTGTGATACTATCCGCTTTGAGGGTATGGACGCGATAGAACGGCGCAACTACGAGATGTTGAGCAAAGCCCTGATACCCGATAGTGCAGGACAGCACAAGAACGAACTATATGCCGCGGCACGGGGAAGCGTGGAGACTGCAACAGAAGCACACGGCAAAGAGGACGACGCCATGCGCAAATCTGTTCCCGAACAGGGCTGCGAGGTGATGTTGAACAGGTTTTAACCACCGATAAAACAGCAATTAACAACCGATTAAAATAGAAAATTATGATGAAGAAACAGAAAAAAGCCCTGTTCCACATAGAGTTGGACGGCAAACGTATTCACACCGACATCAACGGCAACAACATCAACCTTGTCAAGTGTCTGTGCATAGCCATGGCGCACAACGATGCCATCGCCCGTCTCATCTGCGTGGCAGCCAAAGCATGGAAAGAGTTCACAGAACAGAAAGCCGCCGGAGAAACCACCGAAAACAACCAAGCAAACCAAGAATAACCATGGATAAGCGAATCACCGACATACGCAAGAGCGACATCAAGAATGCACTCATCGACTTTTGTGGCCGTTTCGGCGGGCAGAACCGCGCCTCTAAGATATTAGACGGCGTGAGCAGCGGCACCATCAGCCAAATCATCAACGGCAACCACGAACTCATATCAGACGATATGTGGCGCAAAATAGCCTCGCAAATAGGTATGCAGGATGAGAAATGGGAGACGGTGGAAACTACAAACTACCGTGACCTGCATTTCATTCTCCACGAAGCACAGAACAGCCAACTATGGATGGCTATCACCGGTGCTGCCGGAACAGGCAAGACCTACGCCTGCAAGAAATATGCAAGCAGCAGCGACAACCGTGAGGTCTATTACATCTCTTGCGACCCCGACTGGACAAAACGCGATTTCTTCGGCACTTTGCTCCGCAAGATGGGCATGCGCCCTGAGGGGCTGACATTGATACAGATGAAGCAGAAACTCGTCCTGCAAATGCGCACCAAAGAAGCCCCCATTGTTATTCTTGATGAAGCCGACAAGATGAGCGATGTGGTGCTCAACTCGTTCATCACGCTCTACAACGACCTGCAATACGATTGCTCTGTCATAATGATTGCCACCGAGTTCCTCTCCAAACGTTTCGACCAGGGCGTGCGCTACAACAAAAAGGGCTTCAACGAACTATGGAGCCGTATCGGGCGCAAGTGCGTAGCCCTGCGCGGTGTGTCGCAAAGCGATGTAGCCGATATATGCCGGCAGAACGGTATCACCGACACGCACACTATCAACGCAATCATCGGCGAGTGCGAAGGCGACCTGCGCCGCGTGCAACGGCGCGTAGTCGCAGAGATGAAAAAGAAAAACCGTTAACGTGAGCAACGAAACCATCAACACGAAGGCATATCATGCGCAAGGCTTTATCATTACAAAATATCCTCGACTATCACCCACAGGCAATGGGCTTCACCGGCGAGTGGCTCCGTGTGATGGGCGACCCGGAACCGTTCGGCTCGTGGATTATCTATGGCGGCAGCGGGCAGGGCAAGACGCGCTTCACGGTGCAACTGGTGAAATACCTTATGTCGTTCGAGGGTATGCGTATTGCCTACAACGGATTGGAAGAGGGGGTGAGCGGCACCTATCAACGCGCCCTCATTGACACCGGGCTGATGGCGGAGAATAAGACCCGTTTCCTCTTCTGGAACAGGTTCGACCTTGTCGATATGACCGAGTTGCTCGCCAAGAAAAGAAGCCCGAACATAGTGGTCATCGACAGCCTGCAATATCTGGGAATCACCTACGATGAATACAAAGCTCTTGTAACACGTTTTCCAAAGAAACTGTTTATTTGGATTAGCCATGAGTCGGGTGCCAAGCCCGAGGGTACTACGGGCAAAAAGATTCTATACAATAGTGATATTAAAATCCGTGTCCGCAACTACTACGCGCACATCACCAGCCGCTACTGCGGCAATGAAGTCTATGACATCTGGCCAGAACACCATTTGCAATAAGTATTTTAACGTTTCAACCCGCGTTTTCCCTCGCTTTTCCACCGAAGGAACTCCGAAAGAACTCCGAAGGAACTCCGCAAAAACGCCGTAAGCAAATTTTAATCATTATGGAACCTGCAAAAAACACTCAATGGAAACAAGCCAACCGCCGCTTCTATGCGCTGGCGCGGCAGTGCAACATGAGCCGCGAGGACATCGCCGCCACTATCTCCGGCAACTACCCGCCGCGGGTCAGCACCTCCGAACTCACCGCCGCCGAACTGCACTCCCTTTGCCTTGCTATGCAACACCGTGCCGTCAGTCCGGAGGAGCAGCGCAAAGACCTCTGGCGCAAGCGTCTCATCGCCGCCGTGCGGCACTATTTGGAACTTATGGACTACCCAACCGACATCGCCTATATCCGCAGTGTGATAGAACGCGACGGCACCGCCCTCAACGACCTCTCCCTCGACCGCCTGCGCAGCCTCTACAATGCGTTCTGCAAGAGAGCAAGGGATTTAACCTCCGAGACCCCGACTCCCCCGACCCCCTCAGAGAGGGGGACTACAGAGAATCTGCAAGCCCCTCCTTTGGAGGGGTTGGGGAGGTCAGGGGCGGGGGTCTCTCCTATGAGTTTCGCCACCGCCGAAGCCTGACGCTATGGCTGTAAACTTATGAACTTATTAAAACCATCTGAACTTCTTCTAAACTAATAAACTTCTAAACAAATAAACTACAATGGAAACAACCACCACCGTGAGCCTTACTCCCGAAGAGTTGGAGTTGCTCAACCAAGCCCGCGCCGCCAAAGCGAAAGCCGACGCACAGGCACAACGCGAACAGGAACTCGCCACCTACAAAGCCCTCGTGGACGACGCTATCCGCGAGACCGTGCCCGAGGCGTGCGCCATCAGCGAGACACTCGCCACCAAGAAACGCGCCATCATCGACCGTTTCCGTGCCGTCATACGCATGAAAGAAGAACTCTTCCGCGGCACCAAAGCCCTGCGCGACGGACGCTACACCGACACGTTCACCAACGCCGACGGCACCGCCCGCGTCACAGTAGGCTACAACACCCTCGACAACTACGACGACACCTACACCTCCGGTGTGGAGATGGTGAACCAATACATCGAGAGCCTTGCCACCGATGCCAAGAGCGTTCAACTCGCCAATATGGTCACCACTCTCCTGCGCGAGCGCAGCAAAGCCGGACAACTCAAGGCGCAGAACGTGCTGCGTCTCGAACAGATGGCAAGCGAAAGCGGCAACGAGACCTTTATCGAGGGCATGCGTATCATCCGCGAAGCCTACCGCCCCATCCAGAGCAAACAGTTCGTCAAGGTCGAACAGAAAGACCCCATCTCCAACGAGTGGGTTCCCATCCCCATGAATATGACAAATTGCTGAGACTATGCCTATCAACAAACGGAAACAGTACAACAGGTCGCTCATCGACGTCTGCCGTAATTGCCATGGTTACGGCAGCGTCGGGGGGCGCACTTGCGAGGTGTGCGACGGACGTGGTATCGTACACAAGGAAATATCGCTCACCATCACTATCGACAACGATGTTAGACCTGATTGACAGCCGCCCCGCCACGCTGCAAGTCAGCACCCGCGTGGTGGTTATTACTGAAGCGAAAGACGACACCGGGCAGGTCGTTTACCGCTGCGAACACGAATTGCCACGGAAATGAAAAACGCCCGCAAGATAGCAGTCTTGCAGGCGGATAGACGGAAAAACACATTCCGGAAAAGGTTACTTAAATCCACTACAAAATTAGTGATTTTTTCGGGATGTACAAATCGACGGTCAAAAAAGCGCAAATTGTACGTGGTATTCTGTCGGAATACTACGAAGAAGGTCGGCAGGACAGATGCAAACTATGGGTGTATCGCAACAAAGTGGCACCCGTGTTAGGCATCAGCGAGCGGACTTTCTTCCGTTATTTGAACACCCCCGAAACCTCCGACCAAGGCACGCAACTGACCTTGCAGTTCGAGTGAGACCACTACGCTGTCAGAGGTCAGAGAAAAGGCAGAATCCTCAGCGGGTTCTGCCTTTCTTTGTTTCTATCCGGGGTTGTACTTTCCTCTTCTCTCTCGGCACTACCATTTCTTCCCATGCGGTGGCGAAGCGCAGCACCCGCACTTGCAGCCCGATGTCGTGCCGGCTCTCGTTGCCGGAACTCATACGTATCAGCGGTTCCGCCCACTCGTTTCCGTCCTCGTCCGTGGGTGCCCACCCGTGGAGTGTCTCCACCAAGGCGCGTTCCGTCGTCAGGTCGCTCATGGCTTCCATACGTGCCGTTTGCGGGGCGGTCTGGCACGCGGAGGCATAACCGGCTACATAGAGGCGTACGCTCAGCGTAGCGCGTGCCATTTGGCACCCTCCGCCCATCTCCTCGTATTCCACATCCTCCATATCCACCAGGACGGTGGGGCTGCTCACTCCGGGGCGCAGTTCGTAGTTGTCCTGCCCGGCATAGCGGTCAATCATACGGATGCCGTCTATTCCGGCTATCCTGTCTTCTACGGCGCACAACATCTGCGCCAAAGGGTTTGTTATTTCCATGTTTGTTATTCCTATAGAGTTCTTATAGTGTTCCCATAGCGGAAACACGTGTTTAATCGCTGCTTAACCATTGCTTAACTGTTGACAATCTTGCGCACCTCCGAGTCTATCATCTTCCGCACTTTGTCGTCCAACTGTTTCGACTGCCCCATAAACTGCCGTTTGGGTATGCGTACACGGTGATTCCTGCCCGCGCGGTTCGTGCCCTCGTTGTGCGCAGCGGCATACGGTACATCGGTATAGACCGTCGCCACTCCTGGCGCAACCTTTTTCTGTATGGACTTGTACAGGTTGTTCCTGCGCGAGAGCAACGTCTTATAGGCGTTGTCCGGGTTCTTCGGGTCGCTCTTTCGCTTGGCGGGCTTCCATGGTTGCAGCGATGAGTCCACGAAGCCCTCCTGACGGAAGTTGTCGCGGAAATGCTGCACGGCGATGGTGCCCGCCTTGACGGGCAGCGTGCGGGTGATGAGCCTGCCCAACGCCTCCTTGTGCCGGCGCAAGTGCAGTTCAAATTGTAACGGGGTCATTTTTGCGCATAAATTTTGATATATCAAATAATTGTCGTACCTTTGCAGGTGAAAAGGTGATATGCAAGTTCAACCACATGGGCGGCTGCCCAACCGGTTCTTGTCTATCTCCTTTTCTGCTTTATAGAGTATGGGTATTCGGCTACACCATTGTGCTTGTCGCTTTTCACCTGGCATTTCACCTCAAACACTTCCCCTTTGTACGCTACATCATAGACGGTGTAGTTCTTCACGCCGTCGGCAATCTTGCGTTTGTAGTTTTTGCGACTGGTGTCAATGGGCAGGTATCGCCCGTCCTGCACCTTGCGCAACAAGCCGTGCAGATGTTCTGCTGCTTCCAATTCCAATGCGTTGTAGCAATGTTCCTTTATGCGCTTGAACTCGCGCCTGCCAAAGAACAAGTTGCCCGTGTACAGTGTCTTGCGGTTTCGCAGTTCCAACACCCCGCGTTTGCGCAGCACCTGCAACAGTTCTTTTTGTTTTGCCACGAACTGTTCCGGGGCTTCTTTGGGATTGATGTGCTGTTTCTTTTCCCGCTGTTTCACGTGTCTGTCGGCACGCTCCACACATTTTGAGACATGGCTGCACCTGTTGCAATCCCGCCGCCCTGCCAGGTTGCTCACCAATGCCGCGAGTTTGTTGCCGGCAAAGGGACACGCCGTGCAGTCTTTCGGGAAATACGGGTGTTTGCGGCTGAATATCTGCCCGTCGGCGGGATTGTTCTCCAATCCGGGTTGCGCGTCTTGCTTGTTATCAGCGCGGGGCACAGCCGTCTCGTCACGCTCTGTTTGGCGCAGTTCGCACTTGCAGTTCCAGCGGTCCCCGGGCTTGTGCTCGTCCCAGAACGGGTCATTCACGGGGCGCACTGTTCCCCAATAGACCATGTGGTCGGCACTCGGGTTGGGCGAAGTGGAGGGTATCCATTCGAGGTTCGGATAGACGTCCGCCTCGGCGCGGAACTCTTTCCACTCGGCGGCGTTCTGCGCCCGCAGTACCGCGGTGTCGTACTCGGTCTGCAACCATGCACGGTTGCGGTGCTCTATGTAGGGCGACACGTCCTTTACAAACTGCCGGAACGGCTTCAACTGCCCGTCAGCACCCACCATCTGCGCCGCGATGTCTTGTTGCATACGGTGCACGCGAAAGGCGGAAAACACGTCTATATTATGCCGCAACTCATCTATAAAATCCGCACTCGGCACCGGCACACCCGATGTCGCCGCATCTGCCATACCATTTTCGATAGCGTCCTCGAAAATACGGCACGTCTCGCGGTACAGGTTCTCTTCCACATAGTGGTCAATGTCGAACTCCTGTTTGTAGATATTCACCAACGCCCGCGCTATAGCCTCCACATCAAGGCTCACACCCGTTTCCACGAGGTCGGGTCTGCCGTCGGCAAAGTAGTCCTTGTCAATATCATAACATCCCGCTTCACCCGCGGACTTGCGGGAACCCTGTGTATCGCCCCGGACTACATCGGGGCGAACCCGAAAAAATCCGCCAGACGGTCGTAGAGTTTGCCTTTCTTCTTGTCCTCCTTGTCGTCCTCTTTGGTGGGTTCGTCTTTGGCGGCATTCTTGATAGCGTCCAGTGCTGCCTGCCTGCGTTCCTCCTGTTCGCGTTTCAGTTGCTCGTAGTTGGCAGGTTTGGGCAGCCCGTAGGTCTCGTAGAAATAGTCATCGTCCACCGGCACGCGGCTTGCCAACTGCAAGTCCATCGTCAGTCGTGCCTGCAACTTGCCCAAGTCCTGCTCCTGTTCAAAGACGAACTTCCCGCCCTCCACGGGGTAGCCGTAACCCGTCAAAATGGTGCGGAAGAAGTCGCTGTTGAGCATGTTGCACACATAGTGCATATCGGAGGCGGTGATTTCCAATTGCTGGTCGGCGTGTATCTCCGCCTGCGCATAGCCGGACGACTTGCTCGAGGTGGTGGTCTCCGAGTTGCCAAGGATTGCCACCGACATCTCCTGATTGCAGCAGTTGATGAGCCGTTCTTGCAGTTCGCCCGTGCCGTTGGAAGTCTTGCCGTCGAGCATCTCGAACTCCGCCTGTTTGGGTATCATCATCGTCAGACTGGAACCTGCCTCCTCCAGCATATTGCGCACTTTCTTCTGCGTCTCCTCATCGTAGGCGTCGTATTTCACCACGCGCACGGGCTGTCCGAATATCTCCACATACTGCGCGAAATCGCCGAAGCCCGAGCGTTTGTACAGGGCGTACAGAGAGCATTGCAGCAGTTTGCCCAACTCGTAGGGCTCGCCCATCAGCCACACCATCGGCAGGTCGTCCACGCTCACACCCCGTGTGTCAAACTGAGAGATGGCTATCTCGCGGTTCTCCGGACGGATATGGCGCCGGTCAATCTCTTTGTAGTCGAACACCTTGCCCATGATAAACTCCACCGCACTCGTGCCGTAGTATTTGCGCTCCATGATGACCTCCAGCAGACGCTCGAACTTGCTGCTGCCTATCAGGTCGTCCAATGCGTCCACTTTTTGCCCCTGCGCGTCCATAAACACCATGAGTTTGTTGGTCACGGCTTTGGTACGTTTCTCCAATAGTCCGGACAGATGCCCGTCGATGGTTACGACATCATGGTAGAGGTCGAGCAGTTTGTACCGGTTGGGGATAAACACCGACTCCGCCCGCTCGATGGCGGTCTTGAGTTTGCCTGCGTCTTTGCGGTTGCGGTCGGGTGCCACTAAGCGGATTTCCTGCACCACCAACCGTTGTGTGCCGGTGCGCTGCACCTCTGTGTTATTGCGTTTCTTGCTCATAATCAAAAATAGTTTGTACGTTTGGGATTGCTGCTCCAACTCACGCCGTTGGCGGATTCGTCATCGGGTGTGTCGGGGTCGTCTTGTCTGTAGGACAGTTCGGTCAGGTTGTTCTGCCCGTCGCGGATATTCTCCAACAGGGCGATGGCATCCTCATAGTCCTTGCGGTACAGTTCCAAATCGATGTTCGGGTTTGACTGCCGCACAAGGTAATAGGATGCGATGATTTTCACTATCTTCTGCAACGCCGGACTGACCACCGTGGGCTTCACGGCTGACGGTGTCGTCGCCGAAGACGGGCTTCAAATCGTATTTGAACAGGTAGGTCGCACACAGCGACTGCGCGGCGAGTATCTGCATCTCCACCACGGTATCGTCTTTGCGTGTGATGATGTCCAGTATCTCCGGATAGATAGAGGACTTGCGTAGGTCATCAATGGTAATTATCATATCTTCTTGTTATTGTTTCTTTTCACGAAATACACACCCTCG
>SAMEA104315427__coassemble_791_pt1 | contig 21577 bp, 16 predicted proteins | sample SAMEA104315427__metabat2_high_PE_027 | metagenome-assembled genome bin SAMEA104315427 (sample SAMEA104315427) | gut metagenome | biome: Monkey gut; feature: monkey-associated habitat; material: faeces | place: China | collected 2013
GGGGGGGGGAGTCCGATGCATTCGTCGGATGTCCGACTTCGGTCGGAAAACCAATGTGTGGGTTGTTTCGAGTAGAACTCTATATGCCCGATAATCTTCGATTCTCGGGAGACGGAACTTAATTGCATTAAGTTGATAGCAGAGTTGAAACAGAATGAAAATATGAAAAGAAAAGGGATTAGAATCAGTATGCCAAAGTTTTTTATATTCCCATGAACACAACTACAAAAGATATGGCTCTACAAATGCAGACTCGCCAAGACTTGCTTAACGTTATCAACACTCTCAAGAAAGAAGAGTTGAAGGAGGCATATCATCCTTATACAATGAAACAATTGGGGTGGTTTTGCAATCCTAACCATATCTTTCATCGTTATCAAGATTTTCAAATCTCTAAAAAGTCCGGTGGTACACGCAAGATTTCTGCACCACGCTCACATAGTTACAAGTATCTATTGCGATATGTTGGACTTATCCTGCAATCTATTTATGAACCATCTACTCACGCAATGGGGTTCATTCCCCAACGCAGTATTGTGGATAATGCGAAAGTCCATATAGGAATGAACTATGTGTTTAATATCGACCTTAAGGATTTCTTTCCAAGCATAGAGCGTGCGCGTATCGTGGCACGCTTACAGGTACGTCCTTTCAACTTTACACCAGAGGTTGCCCTCACGATTGCCGGTCTATGTACTATGCGTGTACAAAAAGAAGAGGGGACTGATAAAAAATATCGCTATATCTTGCCTCAAGGCTCACCCGCATCGCCTGTTATTACCAATCTAATGTGCGATAAATTAGACTACCTCTTATCCGGTTTAGCCAAACGGTTTGGGGTGCGGTACACTCGTTATGCTGATGATATTACATTCAGTTCCATGCACAATGTTTATCAAGAGGATAGCGATTTTCGTAGGGAATTATATCGTATCGTTACTTCGCAAGGTTTCACTATCAACGAGAAGAAAACTCGTCTCAATAAAGTTGGTGCACGGCAAGAGGTTACCGGGTTGACGGTAAGTAAAGAAAAGGTAAATGTTGCCCGCAAATATATACGCGACTTACGCAGCCTGCTCTTCATTTGGGAAAAATACGGATATGCTGCTGCAGAAGCACGGTTGCATATACATAAAGGAACAAACGATTTGAATTGGTATCTTTATTATCGACATAAAGGAACATCCTTAGTATGTGTAGTAGATGGAAAACTGATGTTTCTAAAAATGGTAAAAGGCGAGACAGACAATACATTCAAGACGTTGTTCGCACGCTATCAAGCACTTCTCAACAAGAAAGAGAAGCAACCCCGTAATGCGTCCGTTGAATACATAGAGACTTATCATGTTCCTGCATTTGAAAAGAAATTTAATGTTAAGATATCTATCATAGAGCGTAAAAACAGAGCTAAAGTTGCAACGATTAATAGAGGCGGACAAGTTATAGATAATCCCCGAATTGTGTTAATGTACCAAATTGATTGGAGCAAGACATCTATTGATAAATTAGATATTTCTTATTGCCAATCTTATCAACACAATCGCTCATTTTGGCTTTTGCACGAACCTTTCAAATCGCCATATATTCAAGAAAAAGTAGATGTTGATTTGTTGCTTAATGACTTGGATAGTTTGCTGAATAACAAAGATGCAACTTCATTATCTCCAAGCCGAACAATAGATGAATTGAACGGCATTGACATTGATTTTGACAAAATTTTCTAAATGTAAAATAGACACCTGCTTCAAAGTATTATGGACGAAAAACTGACACAAGTATTACGCAAAGTAAAAATCCTTTGCGAACAAAACCCTGAGTTCCAAGCAGAATTGGTAAAGTATGTAAGTACCCTAACTTCCTATGATACAACTGCTTTTATTCAACTGCAACGTAAAAATATGCGTCAGAAAGGGCGGTTGTTCTATCAGGATATTTATGATACAAAACTGCGCAATCAATTGGTAAATGATTATGCAATGATGCTATGGTACAAGTGTATCGGCGATATTCCCCATATGTTTGCACATATTCTATGTCAATTGGAGAATATGCTTAATACCTTTCTTGTAGGGAACAAGGCGTATGAAGCAGTAGAAAAAGATCCCACAATGTACACATATTGCTATCAAACAACCAATCAAAAACCTTTTACAATAGTTGCTAAGGAACAATTTTTCGATGCGAGCGGAAACAGGAAATCCATTGAGAAAATTAGCATCTGGGCTAAATATACATACTGGTATGTATCAACTCACCAGACAGCACAATTTCAGTCTATGACCCACAATCTGGTTTCAGATATAATTAATTTCCGCAACCACACAGAACACCGCAACTCTCAAACAGAGATGCCTGAATGGATGAATAGACACATTACCTATTGGACGACGAATATAGAAACCAAATTTGGGTATATTGATGTGCTATTGTCAACAATACTACGAACTATGCAGGAAGTAATAACCTGTCAGGAATATATAGCCAACAAACAAAAACAATAAATGCCATGAAATTCAACATAAATCCTCATCATGCTTTCCTAAATTCGCATATTCAATTGTCAAATAATACCTCCGAGACAATTGATATAATTTGCAAACAATTGGATAAGACGTGGCAATTGTCGCCTTATCAGGTAATTGATGATATTCGTGTAAAAAATGCAGGGAAATATGATTTTTCTTGTGTGAATAGTGGAGAAAGCCAGTGCGTTGTGGTGGAAGACGCTATCAGATTAGGCGGAAGTAATTTTCGGAAAACATTTGTCTTTGAACAGAATCCCTGGTTTTTAGTTTCAATGAAAGACAGGACATATTTCTACAACCATATCACTAAGGAACAATATCTCGAGAATGATATAGCGCCAGAGAACGTAATCGGTTTGAATGAAAATTACTTATTATTCTTTACCACTGAAAAGAACATCACTTATGGTGCCTTGTATTCTTCCATAGAAAGAAAAATTGTGCGATATATTCAGGATGTGATTGCGTATAATGAACAATACATAGTGTGTAAGCAAGATCATTACATTGAGATTATAGGTGTTAGTCCACAAATAGTTGATGCCAAGGTACAAATAGGCGAGAGCAAATATACATATTATGCAGAGATTCATTCAATTGCCTATATTGATAATCAAGAGTGCTTTGTATATAATATAGTATCTAATCATAAACAATCGTTCTCTGTAAAAGCATTAGACGGAGAACAACTTTTATTATTGCAGGACATTCCTTATATTGTAAAAATTAGCCCCAGTTCCATTTCCTTATTTTCAGTTGGATTGGACGAATCTCCTACAATATGGTCTGCCAAACACTGCCGTATAGTTGAGTGCAATGGAGTTTCCTTGCAACAAGAAAATGAAACGGACTTGGCACTTTATAAACGATGGCATTCTTTGCTCCCGGACATTACTTCTGTAGTGAAAGTACAAATTAGATGCCATGGCACAAATACTATATACATCGAGAAATGGTATTACAAATATGATTCAAACCCTAAATATAACTTTGAACGTCTCATAAAGGGACGTCACACATTAGAAGATATTAGAGGTTTAATTCTTATAGATTTTGACAATGAATATGCTGAATTTCAGTATTCTGATAAGTATATCATAGCATCTTCCGAAAACCGTACAGCGTTTGTTAATGAGAATACCATTTACATACAGAAGAATGCACATTACTTTCACATAAAAGGATGCGGATATTATTTCATTAAAAACGTTGAAATGATAGATGTATATGCAGATTCAAATGTGCTTCTGTGTTCTTCCAAGTTTAAGAATAATGAAACAAACATCAAGTACGGTCTTATGCAAAAAGAAAACGGTTGGTACGACTTTACAAAACAGCATTTGATTAAACATAAGGAATTCAAAAGTTTATTTGATACAAATCAAATTGTTTTTTTTGACAATCATAATGTTTGTTACCTCTACATCAATGGTTTTTGCCGTCTATTAGAAACAGATGTAAATAACATTCTATATATTAGTCAAAATGGTGATATTGCATATATCAGAAAGAATAATCAATTCTATTATGCTTGTTATAATCAAACAAAATTGTATTATGATATCACACCGATAGTATTGACTAATTTTGATAGTTCTCATTATTCTAGTGCTCTGTTTACTGATATAGAAAATATTATTCTATGCAAAGAGGAGAATCAGTATGTTTTGTATAATATAAAGCAAGGCACGAAAGAGACATTCGATAACACGAATTTTGTAATCAAAGGATTAAATGGCTATCAACCGATTATTTCCCTTGATAAATATAGACGCCCTATTTTGAAAGATCCAGTTACTTTGTGCCCTGCGACACCAGAGATACTATCTGCGGAATATGCTTTCATCAGTCCTTCCGGACGTTATAAAACTTTATTCAGTAGGAAATTCAAAAATAAGGTATTGGGGACTATTGTTAATGAAACAGAAAAATCGAACTTTTTATCACAATATGATATTCAATACATCAATGATAAGGAAATAAAAGAGCAACATATAGCAAACAGACACAGATTATTTGACGAACATAGAGACTATTTCGATAGTTATTTGACTTTATACACAACAGAAGAACAGGGGGAAAAGTATATTTGCGAATGTATGCAGGATGACATATTTGCACAGTATCTCTTTAATGAAATTATTTCGATTCTTGATAGTTCAACACAACAAGAAATTAACATAGAAATCATAGGGATGCTTTGGTTCAAAAATTATGTATCGTTCTCTTATAATGATAAGTATGTTGCAATCGCAGGACGCTATCCTAACGGCGGAAACCATAGTGGATATTTGGGAATATACGACATGGAGAATAGGAAAATGATACAATCTAAAGATTTCGGGTATGCTGTTTGGATAACGGCTTTCACCAAAGATGGTAAGGTTGCATCTTATACAAGCGTCCCTAATACATATATATCCAATCTCAATTCTCCGGCTAATGATATACAAGAAATTGAAGGAAAGAATTTCTTGTGTTATAGTGCGAATGGTAAATATATGGCACTTTCGGAACAAGGATATAGGTGCTATGATGATAAACTTCCATATAACGATTGGGGACATACCAATAGCACTACGGTATATATTTATGATGTTGAAAGCCTCAAACTCTTAGAAACCATTCATTGTATGTTTGGATCTCAAATAACAGGTGTTGCCCAAGAGTCTAATAATATAGCCTATGTAGCCTTTTCGCAAAATAATAATTCCATTCTTATCTCAAGTAATGACGGAGTAGTACTTAAATACAACCTGCATCTGTAATACAAATGCACTCCAACGCAGAGACATTGCACAAAAACAAAAAATATGAACAAGAGGAATAACAATTACATTCCTGATGGATCAGGAGAAACAAATGGTAAAATAGACTACTACTCAAATGACTTTGACGACTTTGGAGGTGATTATATCAGCCCTTTGGAAGCCTTTGAAGATGATGAAGATTTATATAATGAATGGCTATTGAACACATAAAAAGTCATCTATTGGAAGAAATATAAATGGTTAATCTTACAGCCTACTCCCCTATATTTATCAATTTAGTAAACACTGATATTCCTTTTGAGGAGTATCAACTAACACAAGATCAGATCGATGCGCTGAAGTTTCGATTGCTACAGCAGAATATATTCGATTTGGAAATTGAGGACTTGGAAGAGCAATACTCTTACAATTATGATGTAGTCCTGTTGCGCATAAAACAGCGGTTATTATTTCTGCTTATTCCAATGAACATGTGCACCGATGCGTTTGGAGGTCTCCCTTTCTATATGATGTTTGATATGTCCGAACGTATGCCTAAGCAACTATCTAATAAGGAAATAATTGATTTTTTTACAGATTCATATAAACACAATCCAAATATACCCTTGATATATCACCATTTTCCTCCCCAATACGAGAGTCTCAAACTCAATATGCTTTATTGTCTAAGAGAGAGTCTTGAATTTATCTTAAAAGAACATCATCGGAAACTATGTTTCGATTCACTTACAGCACATTATGAAAAAGACAATGCGTATCCATTTTCAACTACCGATTTAGATTTTGATGAGAAAGTGGACTATGCTATGTATTCTATTCTCAAGAAAATATACAACGAAGATTACACAAACTATATTGAAGTCATTAGATTGATTACAGAACGTAACAGAATTATATGAGAAAACCGTTTATTCCTTTCCTGCTTACCATCCTTATCACCTTGTCTCTCGCCTGTTGCACCACACCGACGGAAAAACACATCCCTGCCAATGGTATCTACTATTGGCGCACCACTTTCCGTCCAACAACAGAAGAGCGTGCTTTCGTGCGCGAGCACCATATAGGTCGTATCTATTTGCACATGTATGACGTTGATATTGTGGGATATGCAACTAAAAACATCGAGCCTATCGCTACATTGCAGTTTCAAGATTCACTCATCGCTGGAATTGAGTACGTCCCTACCATCTATATCACCCAAGATGCGATACGTTCATTGGATGGGCAAGAAAAGATTATCGCTGAGAAGATTGTTACCCGTACGCTTAATATGGTGGATTGGCACGAGATACCCAATGTGCAAGAGGTACAGATAGACGGCGACTGGCAGACCTCAACTCAGCAGTCGTATTTCCTTTTCTGCAAAGAACTGCGCAAACTATTGCATGCACGGGGTTTGCGTTTGTCTGCTACGATCCGTCTCTCACAGTTGCGCGAGAAGGTGCCTCCTGTGGATCGAGGTGTATTAATGCTTTACAATACCGGTAACGTACAAAATGCAGCCACCTCAAACTCAATTCTGGACATCGAGACCTGCAAGGCCTATCTCTCCCATCGTGCCATTCAGAAATACGCACTGCCACTTGATTACGCCCTGCCCACTTTCAGTTGGGCTGCCGTCTATGATACCGGCGGAGAATTTCGTTGCTTGTCTTATTCGCAAGACTATCCCTTTCCATCGTTTGAACGCATTGATTCCACTCACTATCGATCATGTTACTATGATATATATCAAGGCGTTATGTATTTCCCTGAAGATATAATCCGCATAGAAAACACTCCATATACTCTATTGCAGGAGGTCAAATCATTGTTGCCCATCTGCGAACAAAACTCTATTATATTATACCATTTAGACAACCAACAAACCCAACGTTACAGCCATGAAGAGATTAATTCTATTTTTGCTCATTAGTGCCTTATCCTTATCCGCTATGGCTTGCGGTCCCGGTGAAGCGTATGCTCCCGATGGACTATACATCTTTCGGATGGCAAACCCGCAAAATACAACTATGCATACGCAAAATGTACACGCCAATATTATAGCGTGGCAGTCTTTGATTGGGCAGCAATGCCCTGATTCGGATATCTATACGGTAGTGTACAAAAGCAGCATCACCGATATGCAACACATACGCAACCGTCATTCTATTCCCCGTACACTAAAATCCAACCGGTTTGCACAATTGTTATGCAGCAGGGACGAGTTGTCCGATTTTCTCATCATTGCCAAACAATGCGAAAAGGCACGCGAGGCGATGATTGATCCGTGGTACTATCCGTCACATCATTGCCCGCACGTGGCAGTTTTGGAGAAAATCGTCTGTACTGCAAAAGCGCACGACACAGACACGCTTTTGCATGACCGGTACGCCCTCCAGCAAATGCGCGCACAATCAACACTCGGTCGCCATCAAGATAATGTAAAACTATGGGAACAATACGCCTCGCACCTCCCTGAAGGCAATATCCTCCGCACTATGATGGCAGATTACGCCGCAGGGGCGTACCAACATATCGGGCAGGACAGCCTTGCCCGACAAATCATATTCAATGAGACTAGATATTATGACAATCCAGATCTTTGGGTACGTATGGAGTCCGAACTGCGCAAGGCGGACTATCAAGGTATCCCCCAAGCGGACAGGGAAATAAAACGTATGCGAAACATCTTTCTTGCCCATCGTGAGACAGCCCTTTCCGCCGTTAGACACCCCAAAACACAGCATTTGGCAGAATGGTACTATGCACTGGCATATATAGACGATGTACTCCGCAACGATGTCTCGTCTGAACACTATCTGCGTATGGCGTAGGAAGCGGGCGGGGACACGTTTATTCGCGAATCCATACATCTTTTTCGTATCTATCGTGATGCAAAATCCAAGCCTGTCAATGAGAGTTACGAGCAGCAGATGTATGCCAATCTCCGTTGGCTGGAACAACGTTTGGTGCGTGATTTTCCACAATGGCAACAAGACAGGCCAGAGTCTCCAAGAGTCTTATATAAGGAAAATTATATCATCGCCAACTACAGCACCTACTATTGGAATGATATGCTTCGCCGAATAGGATTGAGTATATATGCCCCGCGACTGATGGAAGCAGGACGCACCATGCGTGCATTGGAGGTTATCAACTACGCCGAGAATTGTTTATTCTGCGCAACAGGAAATTCTTATATGCAGGACAACCATTTCGGCTATCTCTTTCAAGCATTGGATACACGTAAAGCAAAGTTTACTTTGCAGTATATCAATCATTTGCAGCAACATAGAGATACATTTAGCCATTTTCTCGCGCGCCATAGTTACATCGATTTTGCTTGGCTCTATAATATTGCGGGTACGCTCTGTATGCGGGAGAGCCACTTTGCAGAAGCGAGTGCCGTATTGGCACACCTCCCGCAAAAATACACCAGAGATTCTATTCACAACGACCCGTTTAGGATAGATTATTGTGATCGGACGGCATCCCCGTCTTATACCACCCGCCGTGCATTGGCTGTCGAAATGGTTCGGTTGGAAAAACAGATGAAATCTGCATATAATATCAACGATCGGGCGGATGCGCAGATACGATATGCCATCGCCCTTCGTAATATGTTTTCCGTTGCGTGGGAAGCAGTTGCCTTCGGTATGGGGTTCCCACATTATATAGACTCTTATACTCCCAATACCCACAAATCGTATATCCGTCCTGCACTGCAACGCTCTGACGCATTGTTATCGCAAGCATTGCAGATGCACACCGATCCTGAACGAGCCGCAAAAGCAGAATTGGCATTAATGAATTTCCGCACGGTGGTTACTAAATATCCAAACACAGCAGCAGCCGATTCCGTGCGTTCCGCCTGTGAAAACTACTATGATTTCGGACTTCAATTCGCCCAAACAACCCGCCATATCACGCGCTGGGACAGGCACATATTCTATGATAACGAGTAATACACCATAGTATCAAGAGTTGGTGATTAGTGTGTGATTATCAATAGGATATTAATAATCAGCCTTGTAGTATCTGTGTGAAAAGCACTATCTTTGCACGGAAATTAAGACTATGTACACGATATGGTGAACGGAAATAACGAATTTGCTTTAGTTGGAAAGAATATAATATAGTGGCGAGAGAGAAAATGCGGTCGGCGGAATCCTAATCAATGGAAAAAAGCAGAATTATGCAAAAAATAATAGAAATCATTGGAGGACAAGACGAGGACTTACAGAAGCGGAGTCGTACTCTCTTTTTAGTTGGTATGCGATATATAACATACCGTAAAGTTTAAAGAACTTTTTGAAAGACCACTATTCGTGGTTTCTAAAATATAGTGCAGAAACCACGATGTCTCACACCTGCACCATATTTTATCAAGTAACAATTTAATAGAGCAGGGAAAATAAGTGCCTTAGACTTGCGTAATTCGTAATAAATCAGCACTTCTGCACCGGATTATGTTTTAATGGTATGAAAGAGCAAATACTGCAAGTGATAGCTGATCAACAATAGTGGAAATCGGACTTATCTCTTCTGCAGTGCTTGGGTTCTAATCCTTATGCTGAGGATATATCCAACACAGGTGGATAGGTTTACATCGTCGCACATCTTGGATATCCTGCCTACAATATCATCAGCAGTATCGGAACAGGTATCATACCGTCTATAGTGGACAATATATTGCTCGAATAGGTGGAGTTCCCGTTGTAGATATGTTTTCCGTCGCAGGTATAGAGAATGTTGCTTGAGTAGGTGGAGTTTCCCTTGTATATTTTGCTTCCGTCCCACGTGTAGAGTATGTCGCTCGAGTAGGTAGAACGCCCTTTATACATCTTTTGTCCGTCCCATGTATAGAGTATATCGCTCGAGTAGGTGGAGTTTCCGCGATAGACATACTGCCCGTCCCACGTCAGCAATATATTGCTTGAGTAGGTGGAGTTTCCTTTGTACAGATGTTTCCCGTCCCACGTATAGAGTATATTGCTCGAGTAGGTCGAATTACCTTTGTAAAAATGTACTTGTGCCATAGCCAAAGTAGTGAATAGTAACAACAAAAGGGTTTGAAATATCTTCTTCATCATCTCATTTTCTTGGTGCAAAATCGTAAAGACGCAACAGACCGACCGCCAGCGGGTCGGTCTGTTGTGTTTTTTATCGTACGGCGGTCAGCCTACGCACGTGCGCATTATATTCGTCCTTTTGGAGTAGTTCTTCCAGAGTGATATGCATACGGTAGTTCCAGAAATGGTGCGGGTCGGCGGGTACGTTGATACGGTCGGCGTGCTGATCCGGTATGCGTATTTTCCCGTCTATGGCAAGCCAGTCTTGCAGCGGCAGAATCACCCACATCGCGGGGCTGTACATGTGCTGGTTGATGATAAACTCCGCTATCTCGGGTGTCATCTCGCGCGGTGCCTCGCCTTGCCACCCCATCTGTTCGTTGTAGAAACGCTGGGTGACGGCGCGATCTTCTTCCCACCATGCACGCAGCGGGTTCATATCGTGTGTACCTGTAGTGCAGACGCTCAGATATGGTGCATTCGCCGGGTGCGCAAATGCTACATTCGGGTCTTTTGGCATACGCTGTATCTCCAGACTCAGTATCTGCAAACGGTGCATCACATCGGGTACGCAAGCCGGTACCATGCCGAGGTCTTCTCCGCAGCAGAGCATGTGTGTGGCATTGATTAGTGTGGGCAGTTTGCGCATAGCCGACTCGCGCCAGAAATCGGTGTGGCGGCGGAAGAAATAGTCATTGTATATCCGCATCAGCACCTGTTTCTGATCGTCGTATAGTTCGTTGAAAGAGTGCGACTGATAAATCGAAATACGCGGGTGAAGCATATCCGGACTGCGTTGGTCGCGCACAAAGAGTACTTCGCAATGCAGGTATATCAGCCCGTTGCAGAGGTCCTTCGCCTGCTCCTTGGTCAGCCCGGCGGCTTTCAGTTTCGTTTCGTCTGCCAAGAGTGCATCGAAATGGTTTTGTATCTTTACCTGTGTGTCAAACTCATCCTTGAAATAGTAGATATACCCGTCGTTGGTGTTGAGGAAATGCTGTTTGGCGTACTCGGTATCGTAGCCGAACACCTCGCCGAGGAAGTTGGCACGGATATACGGCTTCGTCATCCGGTCTATGTCGAGACACACGCCCATATTCCACAAGTCTTGTGCGCTGTAGGGTAGGGCTGGGCTGAAATGTCCGCATAGTCCCCAAACATCGGTCTTGCGCATTTGCCAGATACGGAAGAAACCGAGGATATGGTCAATACGGTATGCATCAAAATAGTCCTGCATCTTCTGGAAACGCTTGCGCCACCATAGGAAGCCGTCTTTCGCCATCTCGTCCCAGTTGTAGGTCGGGAATCCCCAATACTGTCCGCTAATCGAGAAGTCATCGGGCGGCGCACCTGCTGAGGCATCGAGGTTGAATAGTTGCGGGTCGGTGTAAGCGTCCACCGAATCGGGCGAGATACCAATAGGTATATCCCCTTTCATCGCTACACCTATCGAGTGTGCATAAGCCACAGCGTCTGTTAACTGCTTGTCGGCGTGGAACTGCAAATAGCAGTAGAAATCCTTCGGCTGCTTGTCGCGTTTCGAGAGAAAAGCCGCATACGGGTCGAGCCATTCGTGGTTCTTCTGGTAGAAAGCTTTGTATTCCTCGCTGCTGAACAACGCCTCTTTGTCGGCTTTGTAGAGCAACTTGAAGTACTTCATCTTCTCGTCATATACGCACTGATAATCCGCAATCGCTTTTTGGTTGAATTCCTCTTTTGTGGCAAGGTATTTCTTTTTTTGTGCAGGTGTCAGACGCCCCATCTTCTCTATGTTGATATAGATTGGGTGCAACGCAAATACGCTCACGGTGTTGTAAGGATACGAGTCGCGGTTGGTGTGTGTCAGCGTGGTGTCGTTGATAGGCAGGGTCTGAATCATCTTTTGCCCCGTCTTCGCCGCCCAGTCTGCCATTTTTTTCAGGTCAGGAAACTCGCCGATACCGAAACCGTCTTGCGTGCGCAGCGAGAACACGGGTATCACTACACCCGCACCCTTGAAACGCGGTTGCGTGCGACGGAATGAGCGGTCGTTTTGCTGAATGCTCAAACTCTGTTGCAAACCCCATATTTTGCGGTTCTCGCCCCATTCCATATCCACTACACTGCCCGAATGAAGGTCGTAAATCACATACTTATATTCAATGATTTGGTCGCCCTTCACCTCTATGTCGGCTCGCCATAGTGGGAACTCGGCATCGTTCATCACCACTTTTCGGTCGGTGTTCCAGTTGCCCAATTCAGGTACGTTGCCTACGATAGCCACGCCCTGTGTTGGCTCTATCTGCGGCAGGTCTATCGAAAAACGCACATTGCCTCTTGGCGCTTTGGTGTGCATCGGTTTTTGCCGGCGAAAAAGGGATTTAACAAAAGCCGTTGTATAGAATGATTTCTCATAGTCGTCCACCTGCCATGCATCACGTATCACAAGGTGCTTGTCTGTATTGCGCAGGGTCAGCACGCGTGGTTCGCCGGACTCATATATATACCCGCCGTCCTGCAAACGGATGGCGTATTTGTAGCATATCTCGCCCGCAAAATCCGATACGGGTATGTTAGCCGACCAGAAATCCGGTCCCTGGCAGGAAAGTAGCAGGGGTTTTTCGGGTGTCCAACCGAGGATAGAAGGTTTGGTCTCAATCACGCAGAGAGTCTGCCCGTATTCTGCGCGATAGTTAATCTGGAAAGTAAGTGTCATGGTATGTATATGTTTTTGTTATTGTTATTAAGTTTGTTATAGGATAGTTATAGGATGGTTATAGGATAAACCGTCATCTGCGTTTCCTACAAATACCTAAATCGCCGCAAAATTACAACATTTCCCACACATATACAAGCCAAAAATAAAAATCAGGGGAATTGTGGTAAAATTATCTCTATTGCAAACCTGTTGCTACTTCGCCATAAATTTTGCTATCCCGCTTTGGCGAGATCTCAAAAACGTTTCATCCTCTCGTCTATATGGTATATGGTAAAAGCGGGTGATTTCTAATGGAATGTTTTATTTCAAGTCTGTATGTCGCTTGCCGGAACAATACCCGCAACCCCGTTCTCTTTACATAGGACAAACAGGTACAACAATGGTATAAGGACAATGAGTGGTAGGGTAGTGGTAGGGCGATACGACCGATAACGGACGCTTTGTCGGCCGCGGTCTCTATCATCTTTTCTTCATACCATAAAAATGTTTTAATTTGCACAACTGCAAAAAAAGCAGTACATTTGCACGATTATTGTATAAGAGCGGACAAAGTTAGTTCGGATAATGAATATGAGAAACAAAATCTATACTTTTTTGCTGTTGGTGGCGGCTATGGTTTCTACGCCCGTTGCGCAGGCACAAGATAACGTCATTGACGAAGTAATCTGGATTGTGGGTGACGAGGCTATCCTCAAAAGTGAAGTAGAAGAAGAACGCCTGCGTGCACAATATGAGGGACAACAGATATCGGGCGACCCGTATTGCGTCATTCCCGAGCAGATCGCTATTCAGAAACTCTTCCTCCACCAGGCGGAGATCGACTCGGTGGTGGCAAATGAGTCGGTGAGCCACCAGGTGGATATGCGTATCAACTACTATATCTCCCAAATCGGCTCCAAGGAGAAGATGGAGGAGTATTTCCGCAAGACCAGCAGTGAGATTCGCGAGGAGATGATGACTACTGTGCGTAATCAGATGATTATACAGCAGATGCAGCAGAAACTGACAGAGCATATCAAGCCGACACCCGCCGAGATACGTCGCTATTACAACTCGCTTCCCGAAGACTCCATTCCGATGATGCCTGCTGCAGTAGAAGTGCAGATACTCAGTTTCGAGCCGCCTGTGCCCGTAGAGGAAACCGAGCGTATCAAAAGCCGCTTGCGTGAGTTTACCGAGCGTATCAATTCCGGCAAGGCTGATTTTGCGATGCTGGCACGTCTCTATTCCGAGGATACCGAGTCAGCCAAACGTGGCGGTGAATTGGGCTTCGTCGGGCGTGGACAGTTGGTCAGTGAGTTTGCCGATGTGGCGTTCAATCTCAACGACCCCAAGAAAGTGTCGCGTATCGTGCAAACCGAGTACGGCTATCATATTATTCAACTCATAGAGAAGAAAGGGGAGCGTATCAACTGCCGCCATATACTGCTCCGCCCACGCGTCAGTGCCGATGACAAGGTGAACGCAATCAACCGATTAGACACTATCCGCCGAGATATTGAAGCAGGCAAGATAACCTTTGAGCAGGCGGTAATTCGCTATTCGGAGGACAAGAATACGGCGATGAACGCGGGGCTGATGACCAACCCCAACACGGGTAGCACGCGTTTTGAGTATCAGGACCTTGCGCCCGAAGTGGCAAAGCAGATTTATTCGATGCAGGAGGGCGACATCTCCGCACCGTTTGTAATGATGGACCAGCAGCGCAACAAAGAGGTGTGCGCTATTGTGCGCCTGCGCAAGAAAACCGATGTGCATCGGGCCAACTTGACTGACGATTTCCAAACTATCAAAGGTATGCTGGAACAGAAACAGTCTGCAGAGTTTATCCATAATTGGATTCTGCAAAAGCAGAAAACGACCTATGTTCAAATCGACCCCAAATGGGCTGGATGCGATTTCCAATACCCGGGGTGGATACACGACTAAGAGCCGACAAGAGTGGGTGATCAGTAGGAGATAACACGATAGACTCGCTAAAAACAACTATTTTGTTAATTGTACATTGCCTTGACGTTTCGTTTCAATGTCATAGTGTTTGGTTTGTTTCTGTGCTTGGCTTTGCAGGCGCAGACAATGGTGTATCTGGAGCACTCCGAAACGCTCAGTTTCGACCAGGAGCGTATTGCTGATGCGCAGATTCTGCGGGGGGATGTCATCTTCCGCCACGAGGATGCCTTGATGTACTGCGACTCTGCTTATTTCTACGAGAAAGAAAACTCGCTTGATGCATTCGGGCATGTGCGGTTTGTGCAGGGCGACACCCTTCTCGGTTACGGCGATAAATTGTTCTACAATGGTAATTCCAAGTTTGCCCGCCTGCGCCGCCACGTGCGTCTTGTACATGGAAAAGACAATCCGACAATCCTGACTACCGACAGCCTTAACTACGACCGTATGCGCGATATTGCATACTACTACACGGGCGGTACAATCAGCGATACGCTCAATACCCTTACTTCTGTGTGGGGGCAATACACACCCAACAACAAACAGGCGGTATTCAGCCATCGTGTGCATTTGGAGAACCCTAAATTCGACCTTGCTACCGACACTCTTCTCTACAACACTGATACCCATATCGCAGATTTGGTCAGTCCGACCACGATTGTTTATGAGAAAGAAACCAATATCTATTCCTCTCGCGGGTGGTACAACACAGAGACTGAACAATCAATGCTTCTGGACCGCTCTCGTGTTGTGCATATCGACGGCAAATCAATGACGGGCGACACCATATTCTATAACAAACACCTTGGCTATGGCAAGATGATTGGTAGTATGGAGATGAAGGATACCGTGCAGATGGTAACGCTCTACGGCAACTATGGTGAGATGTTCCGTGACGGCGAGTACGGCTATGTAACCGATAGTGCCCTTATGGTCGATTGGTCGGATTCTGCCGCCTACGGCTATATGCACGCCGACACCCTCTATTCAGAGACGGTTCCTTTCCAAATACAACGCCTTGTTCCACGCGATAGTGTGCTGATAGACAGTGTGTTGACCGCTGTTGAACCCGATACATTGTGGCAGGATACCACCTACCGTGCTATGCGGGCGTTCCACAACGTGCGTATTTATCGAGAGGATATGCAGGCGGTATGCGACTCAATGTCCTACAATGGACGGGACTCGGTAATGACGCTCTATACCGAACCCGTATGCTGGAGCGACAACCATCAGATTTCCGCCGACACCATATATATATATATGCGCAACGGCACAATTGATTATGCCCGCGGTATCGGCAGTGCACTGACCATCCAACAAGAGACAGACACCTATTTCGACCAAATGGCGGGCAAGGAGATGATTGCCTATATCAGGGATGGCGAATTGCGGCAGGTGGATGTGAACGGCAATGCTTTGACGGTTTTCTTCCCGAAGGAAGATGACGGATCGTTCCTCGGCGTGAATACCACGCAATCAAGTTTTGTAAAAGTGTATATTGAAAATCAGAAGATACACCATATCCTCTTTACGGCGCAAACTACGGGCACGCTTTATCCGCTTGACCAGGTGCCTGACGGCAAAGACCGTCTGAACGGATTCTTTTGGGCGGAACAAGAACGCCCGCAACAGCCTGCCGATGTTTTTCTCCGCCCGCTGCGTACACCACGTCCAACAAGCGGAGCCGTCAGTGCGGTTGCCGCAGAACCCGAAACCGCATCGGCAACAGATATCCCGCAGGAGAAACCCGCTACACGCTCTACCCGCAAACTCAAAACCACCAAATAACGTAAACAAAGAAAACTACAATAAACATGAAACGCTTACTCTCTACACTTGGTATTGCACTAATCACTTGTGTCGCTTGGGCGCAGAATCTGCCGCAAGGCTTTGGTTTACAGATAGGTTTCGCACAACCCGTTTTGCGTCTCAACTCGCCCGAAACGCGCTATCCGTCTGATTCGTTGGTCAATACTACGACACTCAACGGATTCAAAGTCGGCTTGGTGTATGACGCCACGTTTGTCAAAGGCTTCGGTGCCAGCATAGGTGTCAACTATACTTTCGGACAGGGAAACACACAGTGGCAACGTCAGTCCACATTGAGCGACTATCCGCAGAAGCGTATCCGCACAACCTACAACCAGGTGGAACTATTCGTGGATTGGCAGTACAAGTTCGAGATTGCGGGGGGAACCTATATCATTCTCTATTCCGGCCCGTCGATACAATGTGCTGTGGCAATGACGGATAAGGTCCTTGAACGCCAACTCGATGGCGGCATATCGGAGAAAAACAGATACTCGCTTTTGGATTACAGGGACTCGGAGCAGAGTCGCGATCTCAAGCGTTTCAACCTCACTTGGGGGGTAGGTGTCGGCTTTCAGTATCAGCAGTTCTTTCTCCGTGGCGGATATGATTTCGGATTGGTCAATCCCTACAAAGAGACCAATTTCAATAAGATGGGTTTCGCCAACGACCGCTACACCCGTGGCCGCCTCGACCAATGGAATATCCGCTTTGGTATGTACCTCTGGAGAAACTGATGACGATGTGTCAGGTTTGATAAATGACAGACTATGCCTCTTAATTCATAATTTCCCTTGATTCCTCGCGAGACTATAGACCGTGTGTTCGCTGCCGCCAAGATAGAAGAGGTGGTAGGTGATTACGTTACGTTGCACCGTCGCGGCGCCAACCTGATTGGTCTGTGTCCTTTCCACAACGAGAAGACCGGTTCTTTCACTGTCAGTCCGAGCAAGGGTATCTACAAATGTTTCGGTTGCGGTAAGTCGGGGCATGCTATCGGTTTCGTGATGGAGATAGAGCAATGCTCTTTTGTGGAGGCGGTCAAGCAAGTGGGGCGCAAATACCATATCGAGGTACAAGAGCGCGAACTCTCCGCCGAGGAGCAACAACGCCAGGACGACCGCGAGTCGATGTTCGTGGTCAATGATTTCTGCAATCGGTGGTTCCAATCCCAACTGTGGGATACTCCCGACGGGCAGGCTATCGGTCTGTCGTATTTCCGTGAACGCGGATTGCGCGATGATATCATTCGCAAGTTCCAACTCGGCTATTCGCCGGAGAAAGGAAGTCCGCTCGCGCAGGCACTCAAGCAACAGGGTTTTGTAGAAAAATATATCGTCAATAATCCCGATACCAAAATTGGTACCGGCGTCTGCGGCAAAAGCGAGGATGGGCGTATCTACGACCGTTTCCGCGACCGCGTGATGTTCCCGATTCATACCGTTTCGGGCAAGACGGTGGCTTTTGCAGGGCGGATTATGAAGAAAAAGGAGAATGTCGGCAAGTATGTCAATTCCCCCGACTCGCTCATTTACTCCAAAACCAACGAACTATACGGACTTTTCCTCGCCAAGCAGGCTATCTCCCGTTTAGACCTCTGCTATCTCGTAGAGGGGCAGATGGACGTCATCTCCATGCACCAGTCCGGCATCCCGAATGTGGTCGCCAGCGGCGGTACTGCCCTCACCAAGCCCCAGATACGCCTCATAAAGCGTTTTACAAGTAATATCACCGTCCTCTATGATGGTGATGCTGCGGGTATTCATGCCGCTTTGCGAGGCATTGATATGTTCCTCGAAGAGGGCTTTAATGTCAAAGTCGTGCTGCTGCCCGATGGTGAAGACCCCGACTCCTACGCACAGAGCCACAATGCTTCCGATTTTATCGAATATATCCAATCCCACCAAACCGACTTTATTCGCTTCAAATCAACACTCCTGCGGGAGGAGGCAGGTGGTGACCCGCAGAAACGTGCCAATCTCATCAAAGACATCACGCAGTCTATCGCCCAAATCCCCGATATGATTACCCGACAGGTATATATCAAGGATTCGGCAGACAAACTGATGATTAACGAGCAACTCCTTACCCGCGAAGTGATACGCTTGCGCCGCGACAAAGCCAATGAGGCAAAAAAACAGCGTGAAGAGCAGGAGCGTATGGCGGCTTTTGCTGAAGATGCTGAGGCTATCGAAACTACCATTGCGCAACCGCAGAAATCTCCGAAGCAGAACAAATTGGAAGAGAGTTACCGTAATCTCCTGCAGGTGATCGTCCGCCACGGAGAGCACACTCTTTATGTGCAGGAAGACGGGCAGCCGATTCAGGCAGGCGAATATATCACTGCCCAACTGGCCGCCGATGGTATTGCCGCCCCTAATGCGCTCTATCAAACCGTTATCGACGAGTATCTTGCTCACTGTCACGACGAAGGCTTTGGGGCGGAGACGTTCTTTAAGTTCCACCCCAATCCTGCTGTCAGCAGTCTGGCGGTCGATCTCATCGCCGACCGATACCAACTCAGTCGGATCTACTCCAAACATAGTATCTCCGAAAACGTGGTGCAGGAGGTGGAACAGGAAGAGCCTGCCGAGCAATTGGACAAATTGGTCAACCGTCTCCTCTTGGAAATCAAACTGACGGTTATCGAGATACGTCTCGACGAGGTGGAGCAACTGCTGAAAGGCGACTCCGATTGGGAACAGAAAAAAGCACAGTTGGCAGTCCAATCGCAACTCCTCGAGGTGCGCAATATCATCTGCCGCCAACTCGGCAACCGAGTTATTGTTTAACGATGAATTAGGAATGCAGAATTATATGCCTTGTTGGATTTCAACACTTGTAATTCATAATTCATAATTCATAATTCATAATTAACCGCAATGCTTTTCCCCGAAATTGTCTATGGTCCGATTCATTCCCGCCGTCTGGGAATATCGTTGGGCATGGAACTGATGCCCTTACAGCACAAACTCTGTACGTTTGACTGTGTCTATTGCGAGTGTGGGTTCAATCAGCCGGTCTCTCACCCTGTTCTGCCTACGCACGAAGAGGTCAGACAGGCACTCGAAACCAAGTTGCAGACCCTGAAAGCCGAAGGCACTACCCCCGATGTTATCACTTTCAGTGGCAATGGTGAGCCAACACTACACCCTGATTTTCTGCCTATTATACAAGATACGGTGTCGCTGCGCAATACCTATTTTCCTGCGGCGAAAGTGTCTGTGCTGAGCAATTCTACACAACTTGCCCGTCCCGATGTAGTAGAAGCATTGCGCCTCTGCGACAATCGTATCCTCAAACTCGATTCGGCTATCGACGAGACTATGCGACGTATCGACCAGCCGGTTAATAACGCTATGACAGTCAGTCAGATAGAGCAATATCTCGGTCAGTTTGATGGCGATTTTATTCTCCAGACTTGTTTCCTTCGCGGTGAACATCTCGGTAAGACTATCGACAATACCACCCCCGAGGAACTCAACGCTTGGTATGCTGCTGTGGAGCGTCTCCGTCCGCGCGAAATCATGATATATGTCATCGACCGTGCCACGCCGGTGAAGACTTTGGAGAAACTCTCCCGCGACGAGATGGAAGCCATTGCCGCCCCCCTCATCGCCAAAGGATATAAGGTCATCATCAGTGCCTGATTTGATGAAGAATTATGGAAATATATGCTCTTAATTCATCATTCATCATTCCTAATTCATAATTATTATGAGGGTATTTATCGCACCGCTCAACTGGGGATTGGGGCATGCTTCGCGTTGTGTCCCGCTTGTTCGCCGCCACCTCGCTGCCGGCGATGAGGTGGTTCTTGGCGGCGATGGCGATAGCCTGCTTCTGCTTCGTCATCATTTTCCCAACCTGCGTGTGTTGCCTCTTGCCCCTCTCCGTCTCACGTATTCATCGGGGAATAGTCAGGTTGGCGCTATGCTTTGTGCCATACCCCGACTGATACGTTTTTCCATTCGAGACCATCGTCTGCTCAACAGGTACCTGAAAGCCGAACATTTCGACCTTGTCATCTCCGACAACCGTTTCGGATTGTTTTCCGGTCAAACAAAGTGCGTCTATATCACCCACCAACTCCATATCCTTCTCCCCCGTCCGTGGCAGTGGCTGTCCCCTTTCGCCGGCCACCTTCACGCGGCAGTTTATCGGCATTTTGCCGAGGTGTGGGTACCCGATACCCCCGACCATACCCTCAGCGGCATACTCAGTACCCCCGTCTCGTTCCAAACACCCATCCGCTATATCGGGGCGCTTTCTCGTTTCGCAGGCTGTGTCGGAATGTCCGTCGAAAGCCGCTATGCGCACTATGATGTAGTCGCTGTCTTAAGCGGGTTGGAACCCCAGCGCACCCTGCTCGAAGAGCACATCCTCAACCGCTATGCCCATTCACAGGAGCGGGTGCTTGTCGTACAGGGAAAAGTAGAGCGTCCCGCCACGTGCCTCTCGCACGCAAATATCACTCTTGTGCCGCACCTCAACGACGCCGACCTCGCTGCGGCACTTCTCTCCGCCCGCCATATCATCGCCCGCTCGGGCTATTCCATCATTATGGATCTCTCCGCCCTCGGTCTGCTCTCTGCTACCAATCCCCCTCAATCCGTCCCCTCCCTCCCTACTATAGAACTTATTCCCACCCCCGGACAACCTGAACAGGAATACCTCGCAGTTTTTTTGTAGTTTCCGCTGCGGATTGCCATTGTCTTGGTACAGAAAAAGTTGACTCAAAAAAGCATAAAAAATGAGTCAGTCAAG
>SAMEA104315427__coassemble_817_pt1 | contig 20823 bp, 13 predicted proteins | sample SAMEA104315427__metabat2_high_PE_027 | metagenome-assembled genome bin SAMEA104315427 (sample SAMEA104315427) | gut metagenome | biome: Monkey gut; feature: monkey-associated habitat; material: faeces | place: China | collected 2013
CGAGGCGGGTATGGCTCGCCATTTCGCCAATACGCTCTTCAATACGATGCGTGGCGGGTTCTACTGCGACAACTATATGATTGAAGGACAGGCGTTTGCAAAGCATATCGGGGTATTCAACCACGCTTTGGCTGAGCAGTACAAAGGTTTCCTGACCTCGCTGCCAGAGAAAGTGTCCTACAGCCGACTGGAGGAGATGATACTGGCGCAGCAAGACCACCAGTTGCACCGTCTATTTATGGAGTATCTGCCGATTACTTTCTCACGCCGCCACGGAGACCCGAGCCGTCCATGGAATATGTTTGACATCCGCGTGAACGACAAAGACGGCAAACGCCTGATCTCGTACCAAGGCAACTGGCGCGACATCTTCCAAAACTGGGAGGCACTCTCGTTGTCATATCCCGACTATGTGAATGGTATCATTGCCAAGTTCCTCAACGCCACTACCGCCGACGGCTACAACCCCTATAAGGTTACTTCGGAGGGTATTGATTGGGAGGTGATAGAGCCGGAGAACCCGTGGTCGAATATCGGCTACTGGGGCGATCATCAGATCATCTATCTCTGCCGTTTGCTCGAACTGAGTTTTGCGCACAACCCCTTGGCATTGCGCGAAATGCTCGGCAATCGTGAGTTCGCATTTGCCAATGTGCCGTACCGTTTCCGCTCCTACGATGAGATTGTGTGCAATCCGAAAGATTCTATCTATTTTGATGACGACTTGCACAAGCATATCTTTGCGCTGCTGCCTACCTATGGGCAGGATGCACGCTTGGTGATGGACAAGCACGAGCAGCCGTTGCTCGTAACTTTCACCGAGAAAGTGCTCATCACACTGCTTACTAAACTGAGCAATTTTATCCCCGAAGCGGGCGTATGGATGAATACCTTGCGTCCCGAATGGAACGATGCCAACAATGCGCTGGTAGGCTATGGTGCGTCGATGGTTACGCTATGCTACATGCGTCGTTTTGTAGGTTTCTTGAAGCAACTGTATGCGGGTGTGGAAACTTCGTATGCATTGTCGAAAGAAGTGGTGGTATTCCTGCGTGATGTGCTGTCGGCTTTTGCTAAACATGATGCTCTTTGCGAGGGCAAACGCCTCTGTTTCAACGATGAGACACGCCGTGCGTTTATCGATACGGTGGGGCGTGCAGGTGAGACCTACCGCAACGCCGTCTATGCAGGGCACTCGGGCGAGAAGGTAGAACTGAGTAGCGACTTGCTGCTGCAGTTCCTCGGCGAAGTGGAGACCTATATCGATGAGTCGATAGCCGTTAATCGCCGTGAGGACGGACTCTTCCACGCCTACAACCTTATCTCGTTTGGTACGCGAACAAAGACTGTAGGTATCACGCATCTGTATGAGATGCTCGAAGGACAGGTAGCCGTATTGTCGGCGGGTGTACTGACGCCCAACGAGGCTGCCGACTTGCTCGATGTTATGCGTCAATCGGCTTTGTATCGCGAGGATCAGCGCAGTTACATGCTCTATCCGAACCGCCGTCGTCCGTCGTTCTTGGAGAAGAACAATCTGCCGCAGGAGGCACTCAGTCTGCCGATTGTACAACGCTTGCTCGCTGATCATGCTACCGACCTGCTGGTACAGGACTGCGAAGGCGGGGTGCACTTCAATGCCGGATTCAACAATGCCGATTTCCTGGCACGCGCTATCGATGTCTCGTCGGAGACCGTCAGCGCGGAGGAGCGTCAGCAACTGCTTGACATCTACGAGAGAATGTTTAATCACCACGCGTTCACAGGGCGTTCCGGCACATTCTACAAATACGAGGGCTTGGGCTGTATCTATTGGCACATGGTCAGCAAACTCCTTGTGGCTATCGGTGAGAATATACAAAATGCGTTGGATACTTGCGCCGACGCGGCTACTGTCGCCCGTCTTAAAGCCCACTACGCCGCTGTGCAAGAGGGTATCGGTGCGCACAAGTCGCCTGCGGAATATGGTTCGTTCCCATTCGACGCCTATTCGCATACGCCATCGATGGCGGGCGTACAGCAACCCGGTATGACAGGTCAGGTGAAAGAGGACATCATCTCTCGTTTCTTTGAACTCGGATTGCATGTAGCAGATGGCGAGATACATATTCAGACCGGTATGCTCCGTCCCGAGGAGTTTCTCAAGGGCGAACTGCGTTTCACGTATTGTCAGACGCCCTTCATCTATCGTCTTGGCGAAACCGAGAGCATTGAGGTGGAAATGCAAGACTCTTTGCATATTGAGTCCTTGTGTCTTCCTCGCACGCTCTCTCGCCACATTTTCTCTCGTGATAGGCAAATTAAACAAGTAATTGTAACTGTTAAACTATAAAAACAGAAGTATGAAAACACGAGCAAACACCTATTGGTTCTTTCTTCTTTGTCCGTTATGCTTTGTCCTGTTGCTGGCAAGTTGCCAAAAGCAAGACCCCACCGAACAAAAGATAAACAGACTGCTCGCGAAGATGACCCTCGATGAGAAGATAGGTCAGATGACGCAGGTTTGTGGTGGTTGGTATAGTGAGGACTTGGAGAATCAGGTGCGCAACGGCGCAGGCTCTATGCTTAATAGTGTCGGTGCGGAGGCGAACCACTACCAGCGTATCGCTGTCGAGGAGACGCGGCTGGGGATTCCTATGGTCTTCGGTCGTGATATTATTCATGGTTTCCGTACTATCTTTCCTATCCCGCTCGGTCAGGCGGCTACTTTCGACCCCGCTTTGGTGGAAGACGCTGCTCGTCTGACTGCGCAAGAGGCTGTGCAGGCGGGGTTGCGCTGGACTTTCTCCCCGATGGTAGATGTGGCGAGAGACCCACGTTGGGGGCGTATAGCAGAGGGCTATGGCGAGGATACTTACCTCACTTCCGTTATGGGCGCCGCCTGCGTCCGCGGTTATCAGGGAAAAGATTATAATCCTTCCACCGGCAAGGGGACTATCAACCTTGCTGCCTGTGTCAAGCATTTCGCAGGCTATGGCGCGTCTGAAGGCGGACGCGATTATAACACCACTTGGATTCCCGAGGTGCAACTCCGTGAGGTCTATCTCCCGCCGTTCAAGGCGGCTATTGATGCTGGCAGTGCTACTATCATGTGTGCATTCAATGATTTGAATGGTGTACCTGCATCGGCTAATCGCCATCTTAATGTTGATATTCTCCGCAACGAGTGGGGCTACAAGGGTATGCTGGTGTCCGATTGGGCTTCGTCGGCAAACATGATTGCTCATGGCAATTGTGCCGACCTTAAAGAGGCTACATTGCTCAGTATCAATGCACAGATGGAGATGGATATGGAGGGACACGGTTATCCGCGTTACCTAAAAGACCTGCTTGCCGAGGGGAAAATCACAGAGAAACAAATCGATGCTTGCGTGCGAGACATCTTGCGTCTGAAGTTCCGTTTGGGGCTGTTCGACAACCCATATTGTGCCATCGATAGTGCTGAGTTCTTTACGCCCGAAGCCCTCGCTGCGGCTCAACGTGCTGCCGAAGAATCCGCTGTCCTTCTGAAAAACAACGGTATTTTACCGATTAGCCCCCTCTCTGAGGGGGTTGGGGGAGTCTCTATATTCATCTGCGGTCCTCTCGCCAACTCCCAGCACGACCAAAACGGCACTTGGTGTTTCGACAAAGTCGATTCTATGACCGTAACGCCTCTGATGGCATTCCGAACATTGGCAAAAGAGGGCAAAATCCGCCTTATCGAGCAGACGGGCAAGCATTGGTCGCGCGAGGTCAATCCCGCCAATCTCGCCGAACTGACCCGAAAGGCGAAACAAGCCGATGTTGTACTCTATTTTGGTGGCGAGGAGAGTATCCTTTCGGGCGAAGCACGCTGCCGTGCGCACCTCGACCTTCCGGGGGACCAATCTGTCCAACTCCGCGCTCTCAAGGCAACAGGCAAACCCGTTGTCCTGATTGTTATGGCAGGGCGTCCGCTCTGTATAGGTGCAGAAACCGACCTCGTGGACGCAGTCTTGTATGCTTTCCATGGTGGTACGATGCAAGGTCCTGCGTTGGCAAACATCCTCACAGGCGTTGTCGCGCCGTCTGGGCGTCTGCCGATGACGTTCCCGCAAGCCGTAGGGCAAATCCCGATGTACTACAACAAGAAGAACACCGGTCGTCCCACTGACCACCCTGTCCTCATCGACCAAATACCCGTTGGCGCACCCCAGTTCTCGCTCGGCGAGTCCAGTTATTGGCTTGAGTATGGCGACAAACCTCTCTTCCCCTTTGGCTACGGACTCACCTACACCACGTTCAACTATAGTCCTGTCATACTTTCGGATTCAGTCCTGACGATGGGTAGCGGAAACACGATTACCGCCACTTGTACGATTACCAATACCGGCAACGTCGAGGCAGTCGCAGTGCCGCAACTCTACCTCCGCGACTTGGTAGGGAGTCTTACGCGCCCCATTCGCGAACTCAAAGGTTTTGAGCGCGTCTCCATTCCCGCAGGGAAAAGTCGCGAAGTGTCGTTCTCGCTCACTGAATCCGACCTCGCCTATTGGCATCTGGCAAAGGGTATCACTCTGGGTGCAGATGGCAAATACGAGCATACCGCCGAACCGGGCGATTTCCTCCTCTGGATTTCCCCCTCTTCAGCCGAAGGCACACCCGCTCGTTTGGTCTTACAATAAATGTATTTAACCTATAAAATAAAAAATATGAAAATAAAATTACAATGTACTTTGTTGCTTGTTTCTGCATTGATTTTCTCTATGCGGATTTCTGCAGAAGCCTCTTGTTCTGGTACGAGTAGAGGCGTGGACCCGTTTTACACAAACGCCGACAAGGAACATGCAGTTGCATCGCTTGACAAAGGCTATGATTGGCATATTGAAACGACGGCGGAAGGAGTGAAGGTCCAAATTCGTTTTTTGGATGCCCTTCCGGGAATGACTGCACCGGAGTTGTTTATGTTCGACGAGAATGGTGTTCTTATCGGCAATCCCATTCCTGTGACGGGGTGGAATGAGGGGATGCGAACCGTCAATCATACGATTACGGGTGTTTCTGATGGCGCTGAACTGACCTTCCTCGTAAAACTGGCATTGGAAGGCGGGAAAGTCCTGTTTACCGAGCGTTTTATGTATGTAGTGGGGAGTTCGTGTGAAGAGGAAGATATGGCAGATCCGATAGTCGGGAGTTGTTCCGACACAAGTAAAGAGGTCGATGAGTATTATACCAAGAACGACCCTGCTGCGGCACAGGGGCAGGTGTTCACTCAAGGATATACATGGAAGGCATCTACTACTCAATCGGGTAAGGTCAATATTGAGGTGGTCTTCCATGATTATTTGCCGGGAATGACAGCCCCGAATTTGTTTCTTTTTGATGCGAACGGCGTACTTGTAGGAGACCCTGTCCCGATGCGTTGGTTGGGGGCAAAGGCATATTATACGCTTGAGGACAAACCAAACGGAACGGCACTATGTTTCTTGGTAAAACTTTCTTATGAATTGCATGTGCTCTTTACGGAGCGTGTTTATTATGTTGTCGGGCAGGATTGTGAGAAAACAGCGATTGAACATGTTCAATTCGCAGCATCTGCCTCTAAAAAAATAGAGAACGGACAATTTGTTATTTTGCGCAATGGTGTCCGTTACAATGCTTCCGGCATAGTGATTCAATAAAAACAAAATAACTCTAAAAAATAGGTCTTATGAAAAAACTTTTTTCTTTAGTGGCTGTGGCTATGATGTCTGCATCTGTGTTTGCTGCAGTACAGTATTGCCAAGAGCCGATTACGGCAAATGATGGACAAAATACTGCCCTCCTGTCTTTGAAACACATCTCGGAACAGATGTATGCTATCGAATTGGTTGCGCAAGGAGATTTGGCTTTCGAAAGTGCTTACAATGTTAACTGTGGTGTAAATCAAACGCAAGGAGCAGGTATTTACTTTGCAAATGAAAAATGGGTGTTCTCCACAGACGCTAAAACGGCTTCTGTTGAGTTTGAAACAGCCTCTGCTGCCTCTGTCCCTACTGACCTCTATGGTAAATATATTTGCTTGGCAAAAGTAGGTGGCGGTTTGGTGGAATTTAGTCTGGCAGAAATTACCGATATCGACTGGACAGCAAATTGTGCTGAAGGTCCTGCTGATACAGAGGCGCCCGTGATGGAAACAGCCACTTTTGTTTCGGCTACTTACTCGTCTGTTACATTGGCAGTTACCGCTACCGACAATGTGGCAGTTAAGCGATATCATGTGGAGACAACGGGTGTCAGCAAAGATTTCTTGCCCCAAGACGGTAATATCGTTATCACGGGTCTTACTGCGGGCACCACTTATACAATGGTGGTTACCGCCAAAGATGCGGCAGGTAATGTGTCGGCTAATTCGGCTACGGTGGCTGATGTACAAACATTGGACTATCCTGCTGCACCGAGTGCACCTGCACAACTCCAAGCCAATGTCCGTTCTATTTATTCCGATTCCTACACTTCGGCACTTGCACATGGTTTCCGTACCGACAACTGGGGAAGCACTATAGGACAGGAAGTTGATGTGGAAGGTAATCACTATTATGTATATAATATGACCGCCAATGTGATTATTTGGGGTAACAATAATGATGGCGATGATGCAATTATTGCTGCAGACGGTTTCAATGACGGAACAAACAAAGGTTTGGACCTTTCCTCTATGGAAAACCTCCATTTCGATTTGTGGTTGAGTGAGAATTGTGTAGGCGGCGTCGTACTGATAAATGATGATAGATTGGGCGAGATAGGGGCACTTGAGAGTGGTAAATGGGTATCGGTAGATATGCCGCTGAGTGGACTTCCTGCAGACAAGTTGAGCAACCTGCGTTGGATGAAGTTTGACGGCTTTGCAGGGGTGAAAAACATATTCATCGACAACGTTTATGCTTGGAAATCAAGCAATCCTACCGCATTGGAGAATGTCAATGGTGCGCAAAACACGGTTAAATATATCGAGAACGGACAACTCATCATCGTCCGCGACGGTATCCGTTACAATGCTATGGGGCAGGTTACGGAATAAATATCTTTTCAGTCATCTCCGTCCGAATAATGCGGACGGAGATGACATTTCCGTTGGAAACGGATAGATATATCTAATTAGGTAAAGACGTTCTTTTTGTATAATATGGATAAGACTTGTCAATCTGCCTTTTGTGATATGTATCATATTCTTAAAAATATACTACGAATGAAAAAACTCATTTGCCTTTTCTCTTTTTTGGGGGTGTTTTCCATTTCACTTTTTGCGGCGAAGGTAACTTATAATCAAACGCCGTTAACCAATGGAACTGCTACTATTTTGCTGACCTGTTCCCGCAATGAGAGTTGTCAGTATATAGTAACGATTGAGGGAGAAAATTTACAAGGTATAGGCGGTACTCATTTTAATCCTGGAACAGTCCCGTTGAATACAACTATAACCACTAATACTTCAACAAAAATCGTTTGTACCATTACGGCGGAGTCGAGTCCTAAATTTTATACTCCTTTATATGTGCTTATGCCAGGTGAGGTCCCCTTTAATGAGATACAAGATAAAGATATTGATTGGGGTAGTGGTGGTTCTTGTGATTTGCCTCGGATGATTTCTGCATCTGTCGAGTCAGTGGAGGGAACCACAGCCTCTGTCCGTGTCAGTGCCACCGATGCCGATGCCGTAACGCCTTTTGCAGATTTGCGTTACAATTATATTCTCACGCAAGGGAAAGATGTCTGGCGACAGGATAATGTGTCTGCTTCCAATGGTATTCTTCCGCTGACAGGTCTGCTTCCTGGAAAAACCTATACGCTTGAGATTTGGGCGGTTGATGGGGACAATAATGTATCTGCGAATTCCGCTTCCGTTACTTTTACTACCGAGAACTCCTTTGTAGATTTGTATATTATCTCCGATCGCAACGGATGGAGTACATCCGTTCCTGGCTATCAATTTCGTAAAACTGCTGTTGCAGGTATCTATAGCCTGACACTCTCCTTGCCGAGGGGAACTTTTTTGTATAAACTTTCGACGAGTACACCAGAATCTTGTACGCCGCAAGACCATTTTTTGGTTTTGTCCACCGACAAAGAGGTTACGTTCTATGCAAAGGATGTCAACAACTTTGCCTCTTCGGCAGACAGCCTGTTTTTGGTGGGCGCGGCAGTGTCGGATGCTTGTACAGAGCCTACACAATGCACACCGAACAAAAATAGCCTGTGTGAGTGGTATGGTACGCAGGCTATATGGCAAGGTGCCGTCTCATTGAATAAAACCTATCGGTTGGCGAAATGTGCCACCCCGTCCTACTATTATTCGGATATTATGTCCACCAACGAGACACTTTCCGAAATCTCGTCTTCTAAAGCCTCTTTTATCTTCGATTTGCCTACGCTGTCTTGGAGTTGGCATGAAGTCTATGAGGGGCAGTGTACCTTCATCGGCGGTGAAGGCGACGGGCAGACCAGTAATGGTAGTACAACTTTTACCAAAGGCTACAATCTCTCACTTTATTTGAACGCAGAGAAAACACTCATCCATATTACGGCGGAGTTTTTAGATGAAGAGAATCCATCTAATGCGTATGTGCAGAATTATCCGCAGCGAGATGAAACAAAGGAGATAAATGAATTTGAATTGACGAAACGCCAGGGGACAAAGATCTTTGATGGCGATATACCCGTTTCACAACTCAAAAACAAAGCCGACGGAATCATTCGTTTTGGTGTAAAGTTTGCATTTGCCGACGGTTTGCGTGTAACAACCCCCGAGTTCTACTATCTGGATGGTTCGGGCTGCGCAGAGCGTGATTTCGTGATTTATCACCACCACCAGACGCCTGCTGATGACAAGAATGGGGCGGTAGAGAGTTTCGCAGGCGGTCGTATCTTGCAGCCCATCCAATACAAACGCAAACTGCGTCCCGATGTGTGGGAGACGCTGTCGATTCCGTTTGAGGTAAATAGGGTTACCGTAACCGAAGGGAATGACGAGTATGAGATTTATCCGCAATACATCAACGATGGTAAGGTAACCGAGGGCGAGTTTTGGTTGCGTGATTTCCGTAAGAAGGAAGTGAGTGCCGAAGATTTCCAAGCCAACTGGCACGACATACAGGCTACCACAGCCAAAGACGCCTTGCCTAAGAAGAATGTACCCTATATCATTCGTGTGCCGGACGATGACACCCACTATTGGGCGGATAAGTATATCGTTTTCCACGGTGCGAGTTATCAGACCATCGACGATGTCTATTCCACTAATGTGCAAGTACCTGATGCAGAGAATATGTTTGCTTATTCTGGCAACAACACAATGAAAGAGTGGCAGTTGCGTTCGGCTTATGTTTTAGACGATGTAGGTGAGTATTTCCGCTCGGGCGAGACGGTAACGCTCTATCCGTTTGAGTGCGCCGTGAATGCCGAGCAAGCCACAATAGCCAAGATGCCGCGGCTGAGCCTCAATAAGCGTCCCGATACGGCTACCGACACCAAGATACCTACCACGGCAATGGAGGCAGGCAGCGTATGGACACTCATGGGCGGCTATGTAGGTGCGTTTGGCAATGTAGATGAGTACGATGCGCTGCTGCAGCGCTTGCCCGAAGGACTCTATATCGTCAGTCGAGGCGAGCAGGCAGATAAGTTGTACCTCGTAAAATAAGAGCAAGACAAAAGGATTGAACCGACTATGATTGCACAGATTATGAAACGATTGATTCTTTTGATAGCGGCTATATGGAGCGTGTCAGTGTGCTTGTCCGCACAAGGCTTCGGCTATTCGTATGGTGCGGGGCGTGAGGATGTACAGGTGCAGACGCCTATGGCTACAGCGGGGGCAGACCGACCGGAGGATATTTGGGCGGTGAGCGGCAATATGCAGCCGTTCGGAACCTGTGCGAATAACGCCGATACCCCCCCCAATGGCCCTTCGCATGCAGGACGACGCAAACCGCCTACTACGGGCAGTACTGATCCTACCAACCCGGATATATGGCAAGATAAGCCTATCGGCGATATGGATTGGGTATGTTGGCTGCTGCTGGGAGGATACTTGATTGGAGTTACCGCTCGCAACAGACGCAAAGCAAAACAAGCAAACACGCTATGCGATAACAAAGCATAGCATAATCAACAAAAAAATAACTAACCCAAAACAATCTATCTTATGAAAAAGATGTTTACTTTTGTAGCCGCTATGTTGCTTTGCACAGTGGCTTTCGCAGAGGAAAAAGAACTCTTTAACCCTGCTAACGCTTCTATCAAAGAAACGTATTTTGCACCAAACTGGGCACCGGATGGTAAAAGTACGGCTACCTACGATGCCACCACGGGTACTATCTCCATCGACATTCAGAGCAACCTCGTTGCACAATGGCAAGGACAAGTGAAACTGCAACACGATGTAACGTTTGACCCCGCTAAGAGTTATATCCTCTCTATGAAGTTCCATTCCAATAAAGCGTTTGGCGGCGTTACGGTGAAAATGGACGACAAGGCTGAGGTCGTTTATGCCAATCAAGAGATTGAACTTCCTGCTGATGCCGACTATGTTTTTACCTCTGCTAAAGGCAATGGCGTTGCCGGAAACAGCAAGATTATGGTCTTTGACTTTGGTTATGCGGCTGCCGGAACCAAAATCACTATCAGCAATATCTCTATCAAAGAGGTAGGCGAGGCTGTTGCGGTTGAACCGGTTGAGCACCCCGCACCTGCTGTCGCTCCTACACGTGCGGCTGCCAATGTGTTCTCTATCTATTCCGATGTCTATACTGCTGGCACCAAGATGGCTATCGGCGGTTGGGGACAAAAAACAAAGATTGAAGAAGTAAATCTTTCTGAAACCGACAAGGCGTTCTATTGCACCGGCAGCAACTATATGGGTTGGGAACTCAATGCCAATGTGGCTATTGCTCAATTGGCAAACTATCCCTACCTCCACATGGATATTTATGTTGCCGAAGCCGCTTCGATTATGTTCCAGCCTATCTGGGGTGCGGGCGGTATGGCCACATTTACATTGGCAGCAGGTTGGAATAGTTTGGATATAGACCTTGCTGAAAAGTATAACGGTATAGATCTCGCCAAGATATACCAACTCAAATGGGATGGAATGCCTTCTACGTGCTATTTCGACAATGTGTACTTCTACAATAACACAGAAACGGCGCTGCCTATGGTTGAGAATGTGCAAACAGCCGTTAAGACCATTGAGAACGGACAATTGGTTATCCTCCGTGACGGTATACGTTACAATGCCCAAGGCAAAGTCATAGAATAATCACCCGATTATATAAGAAATAATCACCCAATTGAATAATAATCATCTGATTGAATAATAATTACCCGACTGGATAATAAATAATCACCTGATTATATAAGAAATCGATTGTTGGTTGTTGTAGAGCGGACAGAATAAACTCTGTCTGCTCTTTTTCGTTTCAGAATATACTATCCTCCCGCTATCTTCTCGTTACCTTTCCGTCGACCTCACGCCGACAACTAAGGTATTTTTACGGTAGATATACGAGAGATACACGATAGATACACGATAGATACACGAGAGATACACGGTACATTCAGCAAACCCGACTATGGGGCAAACGGACCTTTAGCGATATCATTCGGCTGATAGTGGCGCAAAGCACCGCTTTGTGCGCAGTACGCGCCACAATCAGCCGCTAACATTTCCTGTAGGCTGTGCAACTGCCTTTTTTGGGGAAAAATGAACGATTATTTGCGTAATCCAAATAAATGTCGTACCTTTGCAACGTGATTCGAATTGAGGGGACCGAGCGGTTCCCTCAATTTCGTAGATAATACTACTGAAATATATGTACAAATAGATACAAAACGCTAAGCAATAATATGGATAAATCTTTGCTGGAACACCTTGTGCAGGAGTATTTGAAAGATACCGACTATGCACTGATTACATTGGATATCAACTCGCAAAATGAGATCCTGATTGAGGTGGATCGCTTGCAGGGCGTGGACGTGGAGTTCTGCGGGGTGCTCAACCAATATATGGTGGAGCAGTTGGACGCAGCAGGCGTAGAGGACTACTCGCTGGAGGTAGGCAGTGTGAGCCTGACCGACCCCTTCAAGACAAAGATGCAGTATGAGAAAAACATCGGACACGATGTCGAGGTGTTGACCCGGGAGGGAAAGAAACTGCGCGGACAGTTGGTGAGTGTGGACGAAGATTCTTTTGCGGTAGATGTGGATACACTCGTCGCCGTAGAGGGTAAGAAACGTAAACAGCATGAGATGATAACCCATACATTCGCCTATGGAGATGTCAAGTACACCAAGTACGACCTCAAATTCTAATTAGCCCTATCTGCCCAATCGGACTGATTAACCCTATTCGACTAATAAAACAAGAACAAATATACAACAATGGCAAAAGCACAAAATTCAATCAACCTGATTGATATTTTCTCGGAGTTCAAGGAACTCAAAAACATTGACCGCCAGACGTTTATCAACGTGCTGGAGGATTCGTTCCGCAATGTGATTGCAAAAATGTACGGTTCGGATGCGAACTACGACGTGATTATCAACCCCGACAAAGGAGACTTGGAGGTCTATCGTAACCGTCTCGTAATGGAGGACGACGATGTGGCTAACCCTAATACGCAAATCGCATTGAGCGACGCACTCAAGATTGACGACGAAGCGGAAATCGGTGAGGAAGTAACCGACAAAGTGGATTTCCAATCCTTTGGACGCCGTATGATTCTCAATCTGCGCCAAACTCTTGCCAGCAAGATTCTCGAGTTGCAGAAAGAGAATATCTATATCAAGTATAGCGAGATGCTCGGCCAAATCGTGTCCGGTGAACTCTACCAGGTTTGGAAGAAAGAGATGCTGCTCCTTGATGAAGACGGCAACGAACTCTACCTCCCCAAGCAGAACCAGATACCTAACGACTATTTCCGCAAAGGCGAAACAGTACGGGCGGTAGTGGTGCAGGTGGATAACAAAAACCAGAACCCGAAAATCATCCTCAGCCGTACTTCGCCGCTGTTCCTGCAACGTCTCTTTGAGCAGGAAGTGCCGGAAGTACACGATGGGTTGATCGCTATCAAAAATATCGCCCGTATCCCTGGTGAACGCGCCAAAGTGGCTGTAGAGTCATTCGACGACCGTATAGACCCCGTAGGAGCCTGCGTAGGTATCAAGGGCGCGCGTATTCATGGTATTGTACGTGAGTTGCGCAATGAGAACATCGATGTCATCAACTATACAAACAATACGAACCTCTTTATCCAACGTGCATTGGCACCCGCAAAAATCTCCTCGATGAACATCAATGAAGAGGAAAAGAAAGCCGAGGTTTATTTGCAGCCCGATGAGGTGAGTCTCGCTATTGGTAAGGGAGGCTTCAATATCAAGTTAGCCTCAATGCTTACCGGCTATCAGATTGATGTATATCGTGAGATGGACGGCGATGACTCGGATATCTACTTGGACGAGTTCAACGATGAAATCGATCAATGGGTAATCGATGCACTTAAGGCTATCGGATTGGATACTGCTAAACAGGTGCTCAATACCCCGAAAGAGGAACTCCTCGAGCGTACCGACCTCGAAGAGGAGACCATCGACGATGTCATCCGCATTCTCGAAACCGAGTTCGCAAACGACTAAATAAAACTGGAAATTCCGGAATATCTGGAATAACTGGAAATAAATAATCTCTAAAACAATAAACACCAATACACATTTCGCATGGCAATAAAACTTATCAAGGCTTGTAAAGAACTCAATATCGGTATGTCCACCGCCGTAACCTTCTGTGCAAAGCAGGGTAAGGAAATCAATGCAGACCCAAATGTCCGCATTGACGACGACCTGTATCTGCTGCTCGCCAAGGAATTTAACAAGGATATGGCACTCAAACTCGAAGCAGAACGCAGGGCGCAGGAACGCCAGGAACGCGAAATGCCTCAGACGGTTTCTATCGAGAAACCAAAAGAACCTGCACATATCCCTACCGAGGTTCCGCAACCGAAAGTAGTGGGTAAGATTGACCTTGACGCAGAGCGCAAAGCCAAAGAGGAAGCCGAGGCAAAAGCAAAAGCCGAAGAGGCTGCCGCACGGGCTAAGGCGGAGGCGGAGGCTGCCGCACGAGAGAAAGCCGAGCGTATCGCACGCGAAGAGGCTGAACGAAAAGCAAAAGCCGAGGCGGAAGCAAAGGCAAAAGCAAAAGCCGAGGCGGAAGCAGAAGCCAAACGCAAAGCCGAAGAACAACAGGCAAAAGTCAAGGATGAACAGAAAACTCCACAAGTAGAAGAACCACAAAAAACGGAAATCTTCCGCCTGGAGAAACCGGTGCTGAAAAATGCACCGAAGGTGGTCGGGAAGATTGACCTGAATAGTATCAACCAATCTACTCACCCCACCAAGAAAACCAAGGAGGAGAAACGCAAAGAGCGTCAGGAACGTCAACAGCAGCAACAGCAGGCTAATCAACAGGCTACCGAGAAACGGAAACGCGAACGCATCAAGCAAAACAAGGTGGACATCAATGATGCGCGTAACCAGAAAGGTAAACCCAACACCAAGAAAAAAGGTGTAAAAGTGGAGGTGGATGACGAGGAAGTACAGCGTCAGATCAAGGAGACCATCCAGCGTCTGCAAGGACAAAAGGGAAAAACCAACACCAGCAAATACAAGCGTGAACGTCGTGAACTCGAGCGTGAAAAAGTAGCGCACGAGAAAGAGGCGGAACAAGCACAATCCAAGGTGTTGAAACTCACCGAGTTTGTTACTGCAAACGACCTGGCCGTGATGATGAACGTGCCCGTTACGAAAGTTATCAGCACTTGTATGATGCTTGGTATGTTCGTCAGCATCAACCAGCGTCTTGACGCCGAGACCATCAACCTTGTAGCCGAGGAGTTTGGTTTCACCACCGAGTATGTGAGCGCACACGTGGTAGAAGAACTCAACGCCGACGAAGACATCAACGAAGAGGATATCGAACCTCGCTGCCCGATTGTTACCGTCATGGGACACGTTGACCATGGTAAGACGTCGCTTCTCGACCATATCCGCAATACCAACGTCATTGCCGGTGAGGCGGGAGGTATCACACAGCATATCGGTGCATACAACGTGAAACTGAAGAACGGACAACGTATCACGTTCCTTGATACTCCGGGACACGAGGCATTTACCGCCATGCGTGCCCGTGGTGCCAAAGTGACCGACATCGCTATCATCATCATCGCTGCCGACGATGCCGTCATGCCGCAGACTATCGAGGCTATCAACCACGCACAGGCTGCCGGCGTACCGATGATCTTTGCTATCAACAAGTGCGACAAACCGGGTGCTAACCCCGACAAGATCAAAGAGCAACTATCGAATATGAATATCTTGGTCGAGGACTGGGGCGGCAAGTACCAGTGCCAGGAGATTTCGGCTAAGAAAGGCGATGGTGTATTCGAACTTTTGGAGAAAGTGCTTCTTGAAGCCGAGATGCTTGACCTCAAAGCCAATCCGAAACGCCGTGCCAAGGGGTCGATTATAGAGTCGTCGCTCGACAAAGGTCGTGGCTATGTGGCTACGCTGCTTGTGTCCGATGGTACACTTCATATGGGAGACATCGTGCTTGCGGGTACATTCCATGGTAAGGTAAAGGCAATGTTCAACGAGCGTGGACAGAAGATTACCGAGGTATTGCCGGGTGAACCGTGTACGATTCTTGGTCTGAACGGCGCGCCGCAGGCTGGCGATGAGTTCAATGTCATGGCTACAGAGCAGGAAGCACGCGAGATTGCCAACAAACGCGAGCAACTCCAGCGCGAGCAGTCAATCCGCACCAAGAAACACGTCGGATTGGAAGAGATTGGTCGACGTTTGGCTATTGGCGACTTCAAGGAACTCAATATCATCGTCAAGGGTGATGTGGACGGTTCGGTAGAGGCACTGACCGACTCCCTGCTGAAACTCTCTACCGAGAATATCCAGGTGAACGTCATCCATGGTGCCGTCGGCGCTATCTCAGATAGTGATGTGCTGCTTGCTGCGGCTTCCGATGCTATCATTGTCGGCTTCAACGTGCGTCCTACTGCTACGGCACGCAAAATGGCGGACAGCGAGGAAGTGGATATACGTATCTACTCCATCATCTACGATGCTCTCGAGGAGATCAAAGCCGCTATGGAGGGTATGCTTTCGCCCGAAATCAAGGAGGAAGTTACCGCTACATTGGAGGTACTGCAGACGTTCCATATCTCCAAAGTCGGTACTATCGCCGGTTGTATCGTGCGCGAGGGTAAGGTCAAACGAGGCAACAAATGCCGTGTCATCCGCGATGGCATCGTAATCCAAACCAGCGAGTTGAGTTCGCTCAAGCATGGTAAGGACGACATCAAGGAGGCGGGTGTGAATACCGAGTGCGGTTTGAGCATCAAGTCGTTCAACGATGTCGTAGCAGGCGACCTCATCGAGACCTTCGAGCAAGTGGAAGTAGCCAAGACCCTGTAATAATAGTAAGTGTAAATAAAAAAGAGACTGTCTGATATCTTTAGGCAGTCTCTTTTTTATTTGCTATTTGCTTAATTGGTATGCCAACCGGAACAGCGGGTTATCGGCTTGTATATCTTCTTGTACAGGTTGGAGTTCTTTCGGCAGCCGCCCCGATAAAAGAATAGTGCCGCAATAGCGGAAACCGTGTTTCAGCAGCAGGTGCTGCATACGCAGGTTGTCCTGGTGGGTGTCGGCACGCACGTTATCATACCGGCTTGATACGTAATCCAATACTGCTGCAAAGATACCATGATACCCGTCCAACGACGCCAAACGGTGAATAGTGGCGTATGGTTCGTTGTTGAGCCACGCACCGTCTATCTGCTTATACGACGGGTCGGGGGCAGTAAGCATTACGAATGTACCGACTATGTCGCCGTTATCCAATACAAGATAATTGCAACCGAGTTGTATATCTTTGGTCATCAGTTCTGTGGACGGGTAGTTATTTCCCCATTGGTTGGGGTTTCCCGCTGCCCGCATTTTCTCTCTTGCCACAGCATATATCTGTTCCAACTGCGGCAAATCCGTTATTTCCGCTTTCTGTATTGTGCACATAGTCATATGTTTTTTGCAACTTCCTTTGCAAAGGTACTGCTTTTTTACATAAATACACAAATAAAAAACAGAGTGCACTACAATGTAGCGCACTCTGCTGATAATTATGCTCCTTGCACGATTACATCATTCCGCCCATACCGGGGTTGGGCATAGCGGCGGGAGCGGGATTTTCCTCTTTCTTGTCCACGATGACGCACTCGGTGGTCAGGAACATACCCGCGATAGAAGCGGCGTTCTCCAATGCTACGCGGGTAACCTTTGCGGGGTCAACCACACCGGCTGCGAGCAGGTGCTCATAGGTGTCTTTGCGTGCATTGTAACCGAAATCGCCTTCGCCGTTGCGAACCTTATCGACAACCACTGCGCCCTCTTTACCTGCATTGGTAACTATCTGACGCAACGGTTCCTCGATAGCGCGGCGGACAATCTCGATACCCGTCTGCTCGTCCTCGTTTTCGCCTTTGAGTGAATCCAAAGCCTTTTGTGCGCGGATATATGCCACGCCGCCACCGGCAACGATACCTTCTTCGATAGCCGCACGGGTTGCGCTCAATGCATCGTCCACACGGTCTTTTTTCTCTTTCATCTCTACCTCGCTGGCTGCACCTACGTTCAGTTGTGCTACGCCGCCTGCCAACTTAGCCAAACGCTCTTGCAGTTTCTCTTTGTCGTAGGTCGATTTGGTAGCCGCAATCTGGGCTTTGATTTGTGCAACACGGTTGGCGATAGCATCTTTGTCGCCCGCACCGTTCACAATCGTAGTGTTGTCTTTGTTGACGGTAATGCTCTCGGCGGTACCCAACATTTCGATGGTTGCGCTTTCGAGTTTGATACCCTTTTCCTCGCTGATGACAGTACCGCCGGTCAGGATAGCGATGTCCTCAAGCATTTCTTTTCTGCGGTCGCCGAAGCCCGGTGCCTTGACGGCACAAATCTTCAACTGCGCACGCAAACGGTTGACAACCAATGTGGTAAGTGCTTCGCTATCAACATCTTCTGCGATGATAAGCAACGGACGACCGCTTTGTACAGCGGGTTCGAGTACGGGCAGCAACTCTTTGAGGTTCGATATTTTCTTGTCGTAGATGAGGATATACGGCTTATCCATCTCCACTTCCATAGCCTCGGTATTGGTAACAAAATACGGGCTGATGTATCCGCGGTCGAATTGCATACCTTGTACCACATCGATAGTGGTATCCATACCCTTAGCCTCGCCGATAGTGATGACACCGTCTTTGCTTACTTTGCGCATAGCGTCGGCAATCAGTTTACCAATTTCGGCATCGTTGTTGGCAGAGATTGTAGCCACTTGCTCAATCTTGTCGAAATCGTTACCTACTACCTCGCTTTGCTTTTTGATTTCAGCCACTACGGTGCTGACAGCCTTGTCAATACCGCGTTTCAAATCCATCGGATTTGCGCCTGCAGTTACGTTCTTCAGTCCGACACCTACGATGGCTTGTGCCAAAACGGTTGCGGTGGTGGTACCATCACCTGCCTGGTCGCCGGTCTTCGATGCCACCTCTTTCACTAATTGTGCACCTAAGTTCTCGGCTGCGTCAGCCAACTCAATCTCTTTGGCAACCGTTACACCGTCTTTGGTGATGTGCGGTGCACCGTATTTCTTGTCAATGATGACGTTGCGCCCCTTCGGACCGAGCGTTACTTTTACTGCATTAGCCAACTGGTCAACGCCTTTCTTCAGGGCTTCGCGTGCCTCTGTATTATATGTGATTTCCTTTGCCATAGTTGTAAGTCAATTTGTAAATTAGAAAAGTTGTAGATTATAAAATGAATACAATCCGTAATTCATAAATTAGAATTAGCCGAGTATTGCGAGCACGTCGCTTTGGCGCATAATCAGGAATTTCTCGCCTTCGTATTCGAGTTCCGTACCTGCATATTTGCCGTAGAGTACCTGATCACCAGCTTTGAGTACCATTTCCTCGTCTTTGGTACCTTTGCCTACTGCCAGCACCTCTCCGCGAAGGGGTTTCTCTTTTGCGCTATCGGGAATGATGATACCGCCTACGGTCTTCTCTTCTGCAGCCACGGGTTTTACTAGCACGCGGTCTGCTAATGGTTGAATCTTACTCATGATATATTGTATTTAATAAATTCTGTTGTTCGTTATCGTAAATGCGGGCTTCGGTTGGCTTTCCTCAACGTCTTGCCTTCCTACGCCCCCGTTTCTTGTATTTCAAACTCTATGCCAAATGCAGATTTGCTCTGTTTGACAGAACACCGACTGACAGTTTGGCAGTATCCCTGAATTCACCTAAATTCTTGATATATATAGAAAAACGCAATTCTCATTTGGAAATATCAAAAAAAAGTTGTACCTTTGCGCGATTTTTGCCCGATTAGACTTATTTAATATGCTAAACGGGCGAAATTCTGTGCAAACACATGCAAAACACAATCATCGTGCATTAAAATTGTGTTGCACCTATCAAGTCAAAATGACAAAACTCGTTTTGTCATTTTGAAGAGGAGAAACTTATGGAGCATAAAACCCGCATAGCGGGTTTCTGTTGCGGAATAAGTTTCGACGAAGGGTCTGGTAGCTCAGTTGGATAGAGCAACAGCCTTCTAAGCTGTGGGTCTCGGGTTCGAATCCCGACCGGATCACCTAAATTTATTCAAAACGGTAGAAGACCGCTGAAAAAGATGACGGCATAGCCTTTCTTAGGCCCTTGTTGTCGTCTTTGTACCGCAATTTATTGCGCGATGGGGCGGCTGATATCCAAACTAAACTATGCGTCAATTAAAGATTACTAAATCTATCACCAACCGTGAGTCGGCTTCGCTCGACAAGTACTTGCAAGAGATTGGTCGCGAGGAACTGATTACGGTGGAGGAAGAAGTGGAATTGGCAGGTCGCATCCGTAATGGAGACCGTGCCGCATTGGAGAAACTGACACGCTCAAACTTGCGCTTTGTGGTGTCGGTGGCCAAACAGTATCAGAATCAAGGGCTCAGCCTGCCTGACCTGATCAATGAAGGGAACCTTGGACTTATCAAGGCGGCTGAGAAGTTCGACGAAACACGTGGTTTTAAGTTTATTTCTTACGCCGTATGGTGGATTCGTCAGTCTATTCTTCAGGCCCTTGCAGAGCAGTCGCGTATCGTGCGTTTGCCTCTCAACCAAGTGGGTTCGCTCAACAAAATCAACAAGGCTTATCAGCGTTTTGAGCAGGAACACGAGCGTAAACCCTCGGCAGAGGAACTGGCAGAGGAATTGGATATTCCTGTAGATAAGATCGCCGACACGCTGAAGATGTCGGGTCGCCACGTGAGTGTGGACGCTCCGTTTGTCGAGGGAGAAGACAACTGTCTGATCGATGTGATGGTAAATGAGGACTCGCCTAACGCCGACCGTGGACTGATCAACGAGTCGCTCTCGACCGAGATTGCGCGTGCTTTGGCTACGCTCACCCCGCGCGAGGCAGATATCTTGCGCAAGTTCTTCGGTATCGGTACACCCGAGAAGACCCTCGAAGAGATTGGCGAGGAACTCCACCTTACTCGTGAGCGTGTTCGTCAGATTAAAGAGAAGGCAATTCGCAAACTATACACCGGTCAGCGAAGCAAGACCCTCCAGACCTATTTGGGCTAAAAGGAAACTACAAGAAAGTAACAACAACGGCTGTCTGAGCAATATCAGGCAGCCGTTGCTATATCTATTTGTCGGGTTTATGTTTATTGGCGGAGGGCGGTGGAGAGTTCGTACATCAC
>SAMEA104315427__coassemble_922_pt1 | contig 18489 bp, 13 predicted proteins | sample SAMEA104315427__metabat2_high_PE_027 | metagenome-assembled genome bin SAMEA104315427 (sample SAMEA104315427) | gut metagenome | biome: Monkey gut; feature: monkey-associated habitat; material: faeces | place: China | collected 2013
GGCGAGATTCTCCAATCTTGTCTTGCGTCCTTTCTTCTGAGGCAAAAAGCCCTCGAAATAAAACCTGTCGCATGGCAAGCCGCTATCCACCAATGCCGGAACGAAAGCCGTTGCGCCAGGAAGACATTGCACCTCCACACCTCTCTCTACACACGCGCGCACAAGCATAAATCCGGGGTCGCTGATACCGGGAGTACCCGCGTCGGAAACCAATGCCACATTCATCCCCGCAGCAATACGCTCCGCCATAGAGTCGGAAGTCTCATGTTCGTTGAATTTATGGTGTGCCTTGAGCGGGGTATGGATATCATAGTGCTTGAGCAACACCGACGAAGTGCGTGTGTCTTCGGCGAGAATCAAATCGACCTCTTTCAACACACGCAAAGCGCGCAACGTAATATCTTCCAAATTGCCGACAGGGGTCGGGACGACATAGAGCATAGATAGACAAAGAATAAAGAACAAAGAATCAGGCGAAGCGGCGGTGGAGAGCATTGACAAACAATTCGTAACTCGGTTGTTCTTTGTCCCAGTTGAAATGTCTGTCGATATATTCCATTGCCTCATCGAAAGTGTTTAGTCCGTTGAGGTCTGCAATAGTGCGCTGCATCAGTTCACCGTTCTTGCCAAACAACTCGCGCTGATAGAGGAAACGGTCGCCGATAGAGATTGCCTGCTTGAGGTCTGTCACGGGTGCGCCATAAGCCGTATTGGCTTTGTGAGCATCGGTATGTACAGGCTCTGCGGGTGCCACAGCCGGAGCAGGTTCCACTTTCGGTTCTTCCTGCGCCGGTTCTGCTACGACGGTTTCCGGTTGTGTTGCCGGTTCCGGTTGTAGTTGCTCTTGTGGTTCCTCCACAGCCTCAGCGGGAGTCTCCTGTACGGGTTCTTCTTCTGCCACTTCTGCCGTTACAAGTTCCGGTTCTTCGGTGTCATCGTCCATCAGGAGTTCCACTTCCACCTCGGGTTCCTCGTCCATTGCAGGACGGGCTTCCACCTCTACGAGGCGTTGCTCCAGTTCCTCCATCAAGTCGCGTTGCACCGCCAATGCCGCATTGGCGGCATTGAGGGCTTTTTGCAACTCTTCAATCGTCTTATCTAATGTGGCGATACGCTTCTCCAAACCGGCAGAGTAAGTGGCTATCGCCTGTATAAAATGTCCGTTATCCATCTGCTATTTTGTCACAGTTAATTCATAATGGGGTTTAGCACGCCACTTTCTCAAGCCATTTGACCATTCCGAGCATAACGCCCATCGAGACAAGGCAAACGCCAAGGAACACTGCCCAACAGTACTCAATCGGCCAAGCGTTATACATTACGGGGCCTACCCAAATCATCAAGTTGCCGAGAGCGGTAGCACCCAACCAGAGGCCTTGGCAGAGACCTACCATATGGCGTGGAGCGACCTTGCTGACAAAGGAGAGACCGAGCGGCGAGATAAACAACTCAGCCACCGTAAGGAAGAAATAGGTTACTACCAACACCCACGGACCTGCTTTGGTCAGACCGGCAGCCGCCATTTGCTCTGCGTCCATAGCACGAAAATCCGTACCCGAAGGATAGCCCATAACCGCCGAGAATATAGTCAGGAACAGATAAGCACAAGCCGCGATACCCATACCGATAGCAATCTTACGCGGTGTGGAGATAGCCTTTCCCTTGTGTGCCAACGAGCCGAAAATCCACATAATAATCGGTGTGAGCACAATCACGAAGAACGGGTTGAGAGCCTGCCAGATCTCGGGTGCAATCGATTGCGTTACCACAAAGTCGCGTGCAAAGACCGACAATGATTGTCCGTTCTGGTGGAAACTGAACCAAAAGAAAATAGCCACGCCGAGTACTGCGAACAGCGCATACATACGTTGCTTAATCTCCTGAGCCATAGCGGCTTTCTCCTCAGCCGTATAGGTAACAGCATTATCAGTAGTTTTCTTAGCGGGTTGCGGGAATATCTTTTTGGTGCAAAGGAAAATAACGAGCGAAAGCAACATAGCCGCCACCGAAGCAATGAACGAATAGTGGATACCGGTATTGAACACATTGATATAGTCTTGGCAGAAAGCCGCATTGTCCACGAAGTGGTAACCGCTTGTCATCACCTGTTGCATAGTTTCGGTGAACTTGGTGGTAACTACCCCGTCAGCCAGATATTGGTGGCAGAGTGCAGACATATCCGCATTATACACCAAATCGTGCGCTTTGAGCCACCATTGGCGGAGCAGCGGAGCCACAAACGGCGCAATCAGACCGCCGATATTGATAAACACGTAGAAGATTTGGAACCCTGAATCGCGTTTGTCCTTGGCTTGCGCCAACACCTCCGGACCTTTTTTAGCCGCTTCTTCCTCAAGTTCGTCGTACATCTTACCTACGATGGCTTGCAAGTTGCCTTTGAAAAGTCCGTTACCAAACGCTATCATCAGCAATGCCACACAAGTGAAGACCAAGATGCCCCACCACATAGCATCGCCATCGGTTTGGCTGAACACAGGAATCGACAATGCTACATAGCCTAATGCCATGATTATCAAGCCCCATTGAATGGTCTTGTTGTAGTTTTGCGTCTTATCGGCAATAAGACCACCAACGAGACTCAGCACGTAGATACCGCAATAGAACACAGAGTAGATCACACCTGCCGTAGCATCCGACAGACCGAATTTAGACACCAAAAACAGCAATAGCACTGCATTCATGATGTAGTAACCAAAACGCTCGCCCATATTTGCCAGGGCGGCAGGAATCAAACCTTTAGGGTGATTTTTGAACATATAGGTATTTGTTTTAAGTGATTATTTTCGTTGTATTTTGCAGGCGGTTTTGTTATAGGATCGTTATAGGTTGGTTATAGGATAGAATGGCTATCCACCTGACATCCACCTGACTTTTCATTACGCATTAAGGACACACCATCCGTGTGTATCCTCTGCGCGGCCGAATTGGATATCCTGCAAGGCGTGATACAATCGGCAACACACATCTCCGGGAGCAAGACCATATTCATATACGCGCGCAAGGTCGGGGTCGATAATCCGTGAGATGGGTGAAATTGCCGCCCCCGTACCGCAGGATGCCGCCTCTTGCATCTCTGCGAGTTCCTCCACGGGTATCTGCCGCTCCTCATAGCGGATGCCCAAGTCTCCACAAAGGGTCATCAGGCTGCGATTGGTGATGCTGGGCAAGATACTGTCGCTCTTGGGCGTGATATACACACCGTCTTTGACTCCAAAGAAATTCGCCCCGCCGCACTCGTCGATGTATTTATGTTCCCGCGAATCCAAAAACAGCACACCATAGCCCTGCTCATGCGCCGGCTCGGTAGCACGAAAAGACGAAGCATAGTTGCCTCCCACTTTGTACTGCCCTGTACCAAACGGCGCGGCTCTGTCCACACGACGGTTGATAATAAACGGTGTTGTACCGAACCCACTCGGAAAATAGGGACCAATAGGTGTGGCAAGACACATAAACTCAAACTCATGTGCAGGCGACACACCCACTTTCGGGGTCGTACCAATCAGTATCGGACGGATATAGAGCGTCGCCCCCGTACCATACGGCGGCAAATAATCGATATTTTCCGCCACGCACAATTGTACCGCCTCCAAAAATTTTTCTTCGGGCAACGGCGCGATATACATCGACTTTGCCGAGTCTTGCAAACGGCGGGCATTCTCCTGCGGACGGAAGATACGCACTTGCCCGTCCACACCGCGGAAGGCTTTCAGCCCCTCGAATGCCTCCTGCGCATACTGCAACGCCGTAGCCGCCGCATGGATGGAGATAAAGAAGTCATCGGTGGCATATACGTCTCCCCATTGCCCGTCCCGATACGAGCAACGCACCATCTTCGCACACTCGGTGTACGAAAAAGTCAGGTGTTTCCAATCTATATTTTTCATAGACACTTTCGACCTCCCCAACCCCTCCAAAGGAGGGGCTTACGGATTCTAATTGCTACTTATTTTACCATTCTTTTCCTCCCCAACTCTGCAAGCCCCCTCTTTGAGGGGGTTGGGGGAGTTAAACAACTCGTCCAATATGCTGCGTCCGCTGCCGAAACAGAGTTCCAAGTCCTGTCCCATCCAATCGGTGGTCGGTTGCAGGCTATAGCCGGCGATAGGTTTCATACTCCGGTTGAGCAGTTGCATTATCACTTCGTGCAACCCGTTGTTCAGATCTATCAGATATTTTGTTTCCCGCTCATAGAACGGGCGAAAATACTCTTCGAAATAATCGAAGTAAGGCGTTCTGCGATAGGCACTTACAAGAGAAATCCAATGTTGGTGTTGCCAGCGTGTCTGGTAACTGATTTCCACATCGCGCGTCAGTTGCTTGCTTTCTGCCTTCTTCACCGGCACGGTCAGCGTCAGCGGTCCGTCAGGCGTGGTGATAGTACAGCGGTTGCGGTAGGTCTGCTTAGGAAAACTCTCCATCACCTCTATCCGCACCGCTTGCGGATTTTGCAGATAAGTACGATACCAATCTACGGAACCGAGATAGGTAGTGGGCAAAATCAGATTATTGCACTGCATTCTTTCCAATCCTATTCCAGCGGATATGTCCTTTGAACCACGGTTTGTCTTTCTCTATAGACAACCAGATAAATACCGGTCGCCCAACGATATGGTCTTCAGGCACAAAACCCCAGTAGCGGCTATCTGCCGAATTATGTCGGTTGTCGCCCATCATCCAATAGTAGTCCATATCAAATGTATAGTCTTCGCCTATGTGCATCGGCTTGAACTCGTAGGCTTCGGCAATACGTTTGTAGAGCCAATAGTTATCCTCGGTAATCCGCAAAGTCTCCCCCTTGCGCGGAATATAGACAGGACCATAATTGTCGCGCGTCCACGTGGTATGCCCGAGCGGATAGACGTCTCCGCCCTGTTGCTCAGGTTCGATGGTGATAGAGATGATATGCGGGTTCTTTGCCAACTCGTCGCGCATAGTCTCCGTAAGTGGGAAATGATAGACGCCCGGTTCCAAACGCCGACGATCGTCTTTGTTAATACCCACTTTCTCCAAATAGGTATCGGTAAGGATATGCCCGTCGGTTTGCACAAAATAGTTCAACTGCACGCCCTCACGGTGCGGCTCGGCTTCACCGTTGATATAAATCACATTATCTACGATTTGCAGCGTATCGCCCGGCGTGCCCACACAGCGTTTCACATAGTTTTCACGCCTGTCCACGGGGCGCACCGTCAGTTCACCAAAGATGTCTGTGCGTTTTTCCACCACCTGTTTGCCATAGTAGTGGCACAATGTGTAGTAGTCAGGGTTTTGCATGCGGGTGCATACCGTATCACCTGCAGGGAAATTGAAGACTACGATATCGCCTTTCTCGGGTGTATCCCATCCTGCCAGACGCTTGTAGTCCCAATGCGGTTTGCTGATGTAACTCTTGCCGCCGCCCAGCCACTGCGGGAACGTATGCTGCACCAACGGCATAGAGAGCGGCGTATTCGGTACACGCGCACCATAACTCATCTTACTCACATAGAGGAAATCCCCCACACGCAGACTCTTCTCAAGCGACGAAGACGGAATCTGGTAGTTCTGAAAAATATAAAGATTGATGAAGTACACCGCAATGAGCGCGAACAGAATGGCGTCCACCCACGAGCAGACAGTATATAGCACTTTGTTTGCTTTCGGGTTCTCGGGTTCGCCTTTCGCGGCAGGCTTATAACGTTTCCACCAACTCCAATTGATATACTTGGTAGTAAAAACATCGAAAATAACAGGCAACAACACAAGCCAACCGAGACTTGCCCAATCGCCCCATGCCACCCACAGCACAAATGCGATATATATTGCACTCCACACGCCTGCGGCAATCCAACCGCGACGCGTTACATTATGTATTCTTTCCTGAAAACTTTTCATATTCAACTATTCATTACTTCATCAAACGTATGGTATCCCGTCTTACCGATTATCCATTCGGCAGCCAAGACCGCACCGAGTGCAAAGCCCTTGCGCGACTTTGCCGAATGGCTGATACAGAGCGTATCCACCTCGCTGTCCCACGTAACGGAATGTATGCCCGGCACCTCTCCCTCGCGGATGGAGGTGATTTTGACCTTCCCTACCCCCTCCTCCGAAGGAGTGGTTGGGGAGGTCTTATTTATCTGTTCCGCCAGCGTTTTTGCCGTACCGCTTGGGGCATCCAGTTTATGCACGTGGTGCACCTCGGTGATACTTGGTGTGTATTCGGGATAACGCTGCATTATCTTCGCCAACTGCCGGTTGAGCGCAAACAGGATATTTACCCCTATGCTGTAGTTGCTCGACCAAACAAGGGCATTGGTAAATAAGAATTGAGAATTACGGATTATGAATTCATCCACATTCCAACCCGTAGTGCCGCAGACTACAGGTTTGCCTTTGCTCCACGCACGGCGGATATTTTCTTCCGCTGTGGCGGGAGTGGTAAACTCAATTGCCACATCCGCCGCAGCAAACGCCTCGGAATCGAAATCCCGCAAATTATCTTTGTCAATAGTGCATATCACCTGATGCCCACGCTCTTGCGCCATTTCCTCGATGATATGCCCCATTTTACCATATCCTATCAGTGCTATTTTCATTATCCTTCCTATGTTGATTTACACTTTGTATGTCCAAACCGGAACACTCCAAATCCGTGCAAAGTTACTGCTTTTTTCTGATATGTGCAATAGGGTGCTCTTTTTGCCATAACAACCCCATCAAAATCGGACAAGTCAAAGTAAAGACAAAAACACCTTATGAATCATTTAGCGTCCAAACTCGTATGTATTGCCCTACCACTACCCTACCACTCCTTTCTCTTATACCACTATTATACCTATTTTTTTCCACCTGTGTGCCCAAGTAACTATGCCCGTTTATTGTGCATACAACAGGCTATGCCGCAAGCGGCAAGACAGACGAAAGAAACAAAAGAAAAGCAGAACGGTACAAAGACTCCCCTATTAGAGCCAGACACCGAGGCCGAGGGAGACGAACTCAACTTTGGTCAAGTGGGCTTTCATTGTACCTTGGATAAACAAATGCCACGGAAGGCGATAGCGGAGGGCTATTTGGGTATAAAGCCAGCCGTCCGGGTTGCCTGCAGAACCCGCCCGGAGCAGGTCGTATTTATAGAATATACCCTTATTGAGCCGTCCGCTTTCCGCCAAACGGGCTTCGTCGGCGGGTTCAAGGTTCTTAACAGGGTCAAGCAAATAAACACCAAAATGAAAACCTGCCGTAAACTGTCCGACGACGAACTCGGGTTGCAGGCTGACACCCAAACGCCAGCAGTCGGCACCATTGGTACGAGCCGCAGCCAGATTGGTTTTATCAAAATAGGTACTGCGATAGATATACGCCCCATCGTAGAACACGTCCACTCCCCCACCCAACCGGAAGATTCGGTGCGCACGCCAATAAGCAGCAAGTTGCATTTCGCAGGCGAAGAAAGTTTGTTGGTCCCGATAATAGACCTGCCTGCCGCCTGCCGCGAAAGCGAACTCCAGTTCCCAACGTTTTTTGAGTTCTGTTTTCCCCGTAGTTGTCGGTTGTATATTATGTTGCGGGGTATAGCGCACGCCTATGTCGCCCGCAAACATATTGTAGCCCGAATTGGGCTGCACCATACTGCCATTGCTGATATGGTACCACCCCGCAGAAACAGGAATACTCCACCCATGGCGGATAGGAAACTCCATATAAAATGCTTCGGGGAAATAGAAATTGAATACGCTGCCGATGCTCTTGTTGGCATTATTCAAGTCTTGGAAGAGGTGTTCCTTCGGGATGGTATTGCGATAGGTCTTAGTAACGAATGCGGCACCAATCCCGGGACGGAGTCCAAAGACAAAATGCGGGAGACGCACAAGCGGAATATCCATAAAAGCGTATGGTGTAACGGCACTACCGAGGAGCGTTTGATTACCCAGATACCAATAGCCGACCGCCACACCGAGCGAGGCATTATTCCAATCATGCAAGGCACGCCAATTGGGGCGAAAAGCCACAGCGAACTCACCGCCCATAGACGGGCCCACCCATTGCCCTTTCTGAGCGAGCATATCGTCCACTTTGCCATCGGGCATGATTGCCCCCGCCCGAAAAGACAGACGATAGTCGGTATCCAACGCAAATAGCGAAAGACAGCCAAATAAGCAAGCCCATATCAAGATAAGCCGTTTCATACAGAGGGCAAAGGTACTGCTTTTTTGCGAGATACGCAACCGAGATGACAGAAAGACAGGAAATAGAGGCGTAGCGACTTATTCTATCAGGGCTGACGGCTGAATCACATAAGTTTAACATAAGTTTGACATATGCTTATCGGCACGAAAGCAAACGGAAATCAAATGTTCCGCAGTTGGTGTTTGCGTATATAGTTGCGTATGTCAAAAAAAACTTGTAACTTTGCACGCTGTATTATGCACGTACCATACTTATGGTTGCCGTATAAGGGAGAGTAACGGGATGACAAACGGATGACAAACCATAATGCGTGCGTCCCCATTCGGATAACAATAAATAATAATAAATCATTTCAAAAAAACTATGTGGTTAAAAGATTCATCTATCGGCCGTAAGTTCGTTATGAGCATTACCGGCCTCGCTCTGGTCTTCTTTCTCCTCTTCCACGGCTGCATGAATGTGGCGCTGGTCTTCTCGGAGGAAGCGTACAACTGGATTTGCTCCGTCTTGGGAGCCAATTGGTATGCAATTGTGGGTACGCTTGGGCTCGCTTTGCTCATCCTTATTCACTTCTGTTATGCTGTCTATCTGACCATTCAGAACCGTTTTGCGCGTGGTAATGACCGTTACGCCGTTACCGCTAAGCGTGAGGGCGTGGATTGGGAATCGGAGAACATGCTTGTGCTGGGTATCTGCGTTCTCGGTTTCCTTGTGCTTCACCTCTACAATTTCTGGTTCCGTATGCAGTTGGCAGAACTGACCGGCGGTGCCACGGCAGGGGCTTTTGATCCGCAAAACGGTGCAGCATATGTAAAAGCATTGTTCACCACACCTGTTTGGGGACAGATCTACTGCGCACTCTACCTCGTTTGGTTGGTGGCTCTGTGGTTCCACCTGAATCATGGAATTTGGTCGGCATTGCACACATTGGGTTGGAACAACCTCAAATGGATGAAGCGTATCCGCGTCATCGGAACCGTGTTCGCTACACTCGTTATCCTCCCCTTCGCAATCGTGGTATTCTACTACCTCGGCGTAGGTATTGGCATGCTCTGCGCATAAAGTAAGGTATTGACCTTGAGGATATTGTGATATCAACAAAACACAAACAAGTATGAGCAACAAAGTCAAACTTTCGTACGCAGATAACTTCAGAGAGTCTATGCTTCTGATGACTGTATTCTATGTCATGTCGTTGCCTACGCATGATGTTAAGGCGACTGCAATAGATATTACATGGTTGGTGATACAGTTTTTGGTGTTCGGGAGTTTCCTGTTTCAGACGGCAAGACTGGTTGCCAAAGATAGTATGCTTTTCCCTTGGGACAAAGTGATATTCTTTATCACCCTTCTCATGGAAAGCGGACTTATGGCAGCAAGACCGTTTGTAGAACTACCAGAGGTTTTGAGCCATATTGCACTTGTTTGGGCATGCGCTATGATGATGGGGGGATTAGCATTGATAGGCATATATCTTATTTTGGAGAAAAAAGGGAAGTGGAAATTACCTCTCTCCGCAGAAGAAATAGGCGGAATGGCGTTCAGCAGTTACCTGACTATATCAGTATCTCTCTTGGCAATAAATCACGTTATATTCTAATTGTAAATAATCAAACAAATATATGGCAACAAAACAAGCAACAGGAGTCATTACGCCTGAGATGGCGAAGATTCCGGCAGGTCCATTGGAGAAGAAATGGACAAACTACAAGGACCATCAGAAACTGGTCAACCCTGCCAACAAACGTAAAATCGACATTATCGTTGTAGGTACCGGTTTGGCAGGTGCATCGGCTGCTGCTTCTTTGGCAGAGATGGGCTTCAACGTACTCAACTTCTGTATTCAAGACTCGCCCCGTCGTGCGCACTCGATTGCTGCACAGGGCGGTATCAACGCTGCGAAGAACTATCAGAACGACGGCGACTCTATCTACCGCCTCTATTATGATACCATCAAAGGCGGCGACTACCGTGCTCGCGAGGCAAACGTATATCGTTTGGCAGAAGTGAGCAACAACATCATCGACCAGTGCGTGGCACAGGGCGTTCCTTTCGCACGCGAATACGGCGGATTGCTCGACAACCGTTCTTTCGGTGGCGCACAGGTAAGTCGTACTTTCTATGCCAAGGGTCAGACCGGACAGCAGTTGCTGCTCGGCGCATACTCGGCACTGAGTCGTCAGATTGGCAAGGGCAAAGTGAAGATGTACAACCGTCACGAAATGCTTGATATTGTGATGATTAAGGACGAGAACGGTGAGGCACGCGCACGCGGTATCATTGCTCGCAACCTTATCACAGGACGTATTGAGCGTTATTTCGCACACGCAGTAGTTATCGCTTCGGGCGGATACGGCAACACGTTCTTCCTCTCGACCAACGCGATGGCTTCCAACGGTTCGGCGGCTATGCAGATGTATCGCCACGGCGCATACTTCGCTAATCCCTGCTACGCACAGATCCACCCGACCTGTATCCCTAAGCACGGCGACTTCCAATCCAAACTGACCCTTATGTCAGAGTCGCTCCGTAACGATGGCCGTATTTGGGTGCCGAAGAAACTCGAAGACGCACAGAAACTGCAACGCGGTGAGATTAAGGGCCGCGACATACCCGAAGAAGACCGCGACTACTACTTGGAGCGCCGTTATCCCGCATTCGGTAACCTCGTTCCGCGCGATGTGGCTTCGCGTGCTGCCAAAGAGCGCTGCGACAAAGGTTATGGCGTCAACAACACCGGTTTGGCTGTGTTCCTCGATTTCTCCGACGCTATCCAACGCCTCGGCAAGGATGTAGTCGCACAGAAATACGGCAACCTATTCCAAATGTACGAGAAGATTGTCGATGAGAACCCCTACGAGAACCCGATGATGATATTCCCCGCTATCCACTATACGATGGGTGGTATCTGGGTGGACTACGAACTGCAAACCAGCGTGAAGGGCTTGTTCTGTATCGGCGAGGCTAACTTCTCCGACCACGGCGCAAACCGTCTCGGTGCTTCGGCATTGATGCAAGGTCTGGCTGACGGTTATTTCGTATTGCCTTACACTATCCAAAACTACCTCTCCGACCAGATTGGTGTACCTCGTATGTCCACCGACCTGCCCGAGTTCGCAGAGGCAGAGAAGAAAGTGCAAGACAAGATTGACCGCCTGATGGCTATCCAAGGCAAACGCTCGGTGGATTCGATTCACAAAGAGTTGGGTCTCGTGATGTGGGACTTCGTAGGTATGGGACGTACCGCAGAGGGCTTGAAAACGGCTATCGAGAAGATCGATGCTATCAAGAAAGAGTTCTGGAGCAATGTGTATATCCCGGGTGAGGCAGGTGCGCTCAACAACGAATTAGAGAAAGCGCTCCGCTTGGCTGACTTCATTGAGATTGGCAAACTGATGGCACTCGACGCCCTCAACCGTGAGGAGTCGTGTGGCGGACACTTCCGCGAGGAGTATCAGACACCCGAAGGCGAGGCACTCCGTCAGGACGACAAGTTCTCGTATGTATCCTGCTGGAAATACACCGGCGAGGACAGCGAACCCGAACTTATCAAAGAGCCGTTGGATTATGAATTTACGGAGAGAAAGACGAGAAACTACAAGAGTTAGTTTCTGGTTGAGGAGTTAAGGAGTTGAGAAGTTTAGGAGAAGTTGAAAAAGTTAATAAGTTAATGGTTTAACCGGATGGATTATTTAGGTTACAGGAAATTAGTAGTGTATGCAAAAGCCATGGAAATGGTTACAAAAGTGTACCAACTACTAAAGAAATATCCTAAAGAGGAGCAATTCGCGCTCTGTAGTCAGTTACGGCGCGCTGCAGTTTCTGTAACCTCAAATATTGCTGAAGGTACCACACGCTATTCTTACAAGGAAAAGATTCACTTTTTGGAATTGTCTTATGGTTCTCTAATGGAAGTTATGAGCCAATTGGAAGTTTCAAGATTGTTGGGTTATATTTCTGAAAACGATATGCAAAGTATGGAACTGCTTGTCGTGGAGATTAGCCGTTTGTTAACTAATCTTCAATTTAGTTTTATGCCTAAAGATGGAGATGGGACTACCGTTAAACCCTTTCGAACTTCGCATCCATAGTAGATATGTTGGCATAGTCTTAGGCTTCTACTGAACTCCTAAACAAAATCAACCACTTAAACTTCTTCTTAACTTCTAAACAATTAAACTACTAAACAAATATGGATCAGTATATTGATATAAAAGTTCGTGTTTGGCGGCAGGCCGGACCGAAGGCGCAAGGCCATTTTGAGACCTACGAGTTAAAGCACATCTTCCAAGGTGCTTCGTTCTTGGAGATGATTGACATTCTTAACGAGCAACTCATCAGCGAGCACAAAGACCCTATCGCTTTCGACCACGATTGCCGCGAGGGTATCTGCGGTATGTGCTCCATGTATGTGAACGGACACCCGCACGGACCTGACTCCGCCATCACCACTTGCCAGTTGCACATGCGCAAGTTCCACGACGGCGAGACCATCACCGTTGAACCATGGCGTAGCCGTGCATTCCCTGTTATCAAAGACCTGATGGTAGACCGTCAGGCGTATGATAAGATTATGCAAGCCGGCGGTTTCGTGAGTGTCAATACAGGTGGTGTACCTGATGCCAATGCCATACCTATCTCTAAGGCGGCGGCTGATGAGGCAATGGACGCGGCTTCGTGTATAGGTTGCGGTGCGTGCGCTGCTGCCTGCAAGAACGGTTCCGCTATGTTGTTCGTGGCTGCCAAGGTATCGCAACTCGCACTCCTGCCGCAAGGTAAGGTAGAGGCTAAACAGCGTGCGAAGAATATGCTTGCGAAGATGGACGAACTCGGTTTCGGTAACTGTACCAACACCGGTGCATGTGCTGCCGAGTGTCCGAAGTCGGTTTCGCTGGCTAATATCGCGCGTCTGAACCGCGAGTTTATCTGCGCCAAGTTCTCTGACTAAAATTATCTGTAACCTTGCCGTAGTTACTCCCTACAACAAAAGAGTAACTACGGCAAGGTTTAATTTTTCATATTTATAAACCACTAAATTTAACGATTATGAAAAAAAATCCCCCCCCCCCATCTGTGGAATATACACGAATGCAATTTTGTGTATAGTACTTAGTCTCTTCGCACAATACCAAAAGAGAACCAAGCATTTGCTCACGCAAGTTCAACTCTATGGAGCATTATGTCTCTTTTCTATTCTTTTAGGAAATCCTTTCTTGGCCGCTCCTCTCTATGCGGACTCTTTTCCTACGCAACACTACATTTCCTCCTCTCTTACTGACACTCCTCCCGCTTTTTGGGATGGCACCAAAACCTACGATTGGACAGGCAATGGTACTGAAACAGATCCGATTATTATCTCCAATCCGCAGCAACTTGCAGGGTTTGCAGATAGTGTCAATGCCGGCAGAACATTTTTAGGGCGATATATCCGACTATCACAAGACATCTATCTGACAGACACCACGCTATCCAAAGAACAACGCCCCGAATGGGAACCTATCGGACACCATGTTATGCATGGTATAGGTCAGGCTATGGATTCTGCCTCATTTGCAGGACATTTCGACGGTGCCGGATACACTATCCATTTTCTCTACACCGGCAACATTGATGGTTGGAACGGATGGAATGACCCCGATGACCCTACTTTTGAAGGTACTATTGATGGTAGTACCTGGTACAAAGCCCTCTTCGGTTTTGTGGACTCCACAGCCACTATCACCAATCTCAAACTGAAAGATATTGCCATTATGGGTTCTGCCGATGTAGCAATGTTAGCCCTCTACAACCGCGGTACTATCACCGATATAACAGCATCGGGTGTCGGCTTCGGAGATGGCAGTGTCGGTAGTGGTGGAGGAGGCTTGGTATTCTCCAATTATGGTACTATAGAGCGTTGTCATGTATATGGCAAGGTACAGGCAGGGCGTAATGTCGGTATGATTGCTGGTAACAATAGTGAAGGCGCAGTTATCCGTGACTGCTATGTTTCCGGGCACCTGTTAGCAACACAATACTATGCAGGTGGTTTGGTTGGTACCAACAGCGGTTTGATAGAAAACTGCGGTGCTGATGTGGATGTACGCCACGGTTCATACAACTACAACGCCACAGATGTCGGCGGATTTGTAGGACAAAATAATGGCATCATTCGTAACTGCTACAGCAACGGAGATATCTATACTGTTGCATATCACGGAGGAGGAGGCTTCTGTGCAAACAACCTCGGGCGTATTGAGTCTTGCTTGGCAACCGGAGATGTGTATGGGCAAAACTATGGTTTGGGAGGTGCCTTCGTGAACACCAACGGATACTATAGTTTCTACAACGGATGGAGTACCTTCACTCCCGGAACTATCATCAACTGCTTTGCTACAGGGCGCAATATCCTCACGGATAACAACATGAAGGTGGCTGCGCTTGGATTCTGCGCTTCTCAATCAGACAACTCGAATAGTTTGATGATTAACTGCTATTATATCGGCAATCACGGCATTGATACATCCGAATCAAATGCAACAAATGCCTATATGGGCAATACATTTATCGTGGATAGTGCGTTATTACAGACTCAAGCATTTGTCGATACTCTTAATATGATTGCCGCAGTACTCGGAACAAGCATGTGGCAGTACAATGCCGGCTCATACCCTACGCCTACAGGAGTTATAGCAAATAATATCCACGATGTTTTTGCAGGAGGCAACGGAACAGAGACAACTCCCTACTTGATTGGCAACAAACAACAACTACGCAATCTTGCTATCCTTGTCAACAAGGGCTATGATTTCCGAGATAAGTATATTCTCCAGACAGCGGATATTCAACTCAACCGCCCGATGGCAGAATGGGGTGAAGAAATGCCTACGGAGTGGAGACCCATTGGAGATTATGATTACACATATTCTTCTCCCCGATATTTCCGAGGAATATATGACGGCGGTTTTCACGAAGTACAAAACCTGTATATCAACACGTTCAAAGAAAGTCAGGGATTTTTCGGCACATTGCACCACAATGCTGTAGTCAAAAACCTTGCTGTCACCGATGCCTATGTCAAAGGGAATGGATGTGCCGGTATTCTTGCAGGCTCCTCCTCACGCTATTCACGGAATGTCCTCATCGCACAATGCCATACCTCCGGACAAGTCTATGGCTCTTGGGCTGCAGGTGGTATCTTAGGTGAAATCGCTTTAGATGGAAATACAAATATTCTCAACTGCTCATCTGCTGCCAAACCATTGCAAAAAAACAAAAAAATATCAGCCGTTGTGGGAAACCAAAACTATATCGGAGGCGAAGCCTACAGCAACGATACCATTGCCAATTTCCTCTATACCGGTACAGGTTGTTCCGTGGTACCGATGAGTGGGAACGAAAGGCACTTCAACGGATTCTATGATAATGATACATTGCGCTACGCCACGGATGACTATACCATCAAAACAACATCAGGCAAAACAACTGCTTATCTTCGGGGTAAAGAGATAGTTAATATCTATAATAATTGGGTGGATGCCTGGAATGCCGCACATCCTTTCCAACTCAACTATTGGCAGCAGAACCAAGGGGCATATCCTTCTGTTTCTCCCATATTCATCCCACCGCATACCATATCCTTTGTCAGCAATGGAGGAACCGACATCATAGATATGCACGCATTGGATAGTTCCTATATCCCTTCACCTGCACCGCCTATACAAGAGAACAAGCAGTTTCTCGGCTGGTACTCCGACCCTGCACTAACACATTTGTTCGTGTTCGACACGGCTTTGATTGTGTCCGACACCACACTCTATGCCAAATGGGCAGACCCGACAACATACGACATCTCCAAATTCAAAAATCCGTTTGCCACATCCTACACCATCAATACAAAAGAGGAACTGCTCGGCTTCGCTATGGCTGTCAAAGGCATTGAAAATGTAATAGATGCTATGACCTTCGAAGGCAAGACCGTGAAACTCGGTACGGATATTCTTCTGAACGATACTACCTATTGGCAGGAGTGGGCTACCGGCAACGCATCTGCGGTTCCGTGGACTCCTATTGGCAATTCGTCTGCCAAGTTCAGAGGAACCTTTGACGGGCAGGGACACACCATTGCCGGAATGTATATTTCTTTGACATCATCGGCAGACAATCAGGGGCTGTTTGGCTATATCGGTGTGAATGCTATGATTAAAAACCTAAACATTTCTTGCGCTGTCATCAAATCAAGCGGTTCGGGCGATAACTATGGTTTGTTGGCAGGAAATTGCAGAGGTTCCATAGAGAATTGCCACACACAGGGAAAAGTAATCGGCTCATTATATGAAGGTGTCGGCTGTAGGTATGTAGGAGGATTAATTGGAAATTTTGGAGGAAACGATGCAAGGAATATCAAAATCCTGTATTCTTCTGCCAATGTCGAAATAACAGGAAACGAAACAGTCGGTGGCTTGGTAGGCGACTATTGCAGTTACGACACCATCCAATACTGCTACACCAAAGGACATGCTTCGGGGCGTACTGTAGCAGGTATTGCCGGCAGCGGGGCAAGAATAAAAAACTGCTATTCACTGATGAACGTAAATTGCTATCCTGTTTACTATACCGCCGTAGGAGGATTGGAAACTTCGGGGGATTATGTGTATCTGGAGAACTGCTACTATGCAAGCACCGCTTCCAATGCAGGAAAAGTTACGGATGGCGTTACGAGTACCAGCGTGAGCAGCAATAAAATGAAATCCGTTTACTATCTCTCGCACAATGCTCCGCGCAGCAATGCTTCTGCCTCTTATACCTATGGTGAGGCACGTTCCGACCTGCAATTACGAGCCAAGACTACATTCACAGGATGGGATTTCCAACATATCTGGGGACGAAAAGACTCTATCAATAGCGGATACCCTTATCTGCGATGCCAATACAACGAATTTATTGAAGACGATGCCGATGTCGAGTATATCCCATTAACTGATTTCTCCATTGACCCCATTCCAACGCTCACAGAGGGTGAAACATACCAATTGGCTATCCGTCCCACACCGGGAAACGCTACCATTACAAAGGTTACTTATCAAACGGATAACCCTGATATATGTTCCGTAACAAAGACCGGGCTATTAACGGCAACAGTAGAAGGACAAACCACTATATCCGTTCAGGTTGAATCGGAGAAAATAACTCTCAATAAAACGGTACAGGTCGTAATCAGGAGTATAGGGACCGGCATCGTTTCCACCGGTAGCGCGAAAGACAGTCTTGCCCCGCGCAAAATTATCTACCAAGGGCAAGTGTATATTCTTCGTGCAAACACGCTTTATACACCTCTCGGCGATAGGGCGTCTGTTATAAAATAGCACCTGATTAACGAAACAAAATAATAGTGCTGCATTAAAGCAAGGGGCTGCCTGACAAGTGTGGGCAGCCCCTTGTTTTGGGAGAATTATGGAGATTCCTCTTTATTTGGAGGTTGTTCCCATCACGGTGTAAGTTTGGTCGCCGCGTTGGATGAGTATTTGTCCGTCGCGCAGCACTTTGCGGGTTTCCACATTGCCCGTAACATCCGCCTCCGCTATGCCGGTGCCGACACTTTTTGCTTCTTGTACCAAGCGGACGGATAGTCCGCAGTAACGATCAAAAGAATGTGTAATTTCTATAATATCTGAATAGAAATTCACATAATTTGCATAATAGTCTCCTGCTTCTGTAGAAGACCAATAACAACCACGCTCCTGCGGATTGTTTACAAAGTCAATACGACGGAATCCCGCTGCGGGTAAGAAAACAGCCCCCGCGGTTTCCAATTTCTGCCAATCAGAAAGAGCAATGGTTTGGAAGTCGCCAAACGTCTGGTCTGTATCTGCGTCTGCAATGCCTGTTTTGAAAGTTACATCGGCAGGACATACCCATGTATCAGGCAGCAGGATAAGTCCATTGGCATATTCTGTACCTCCGGCATTGAGATTGATACGCGCCACACTCATTAGTTGAGCGGCATTCGTGCGTGTATTACACAAATAGTTCCATTCGCCCTGAGTCAGTGTGTACCATGTGTTTCCATCACCCATATTCATTCCCCAATCCTTGAAGTCGCCGGAATAGCCGGCACCCTCATTAGTTATTCCCACGCCCCATTGTGCCGTACCCGTAGTGCCGCTTCAACCGAATAAGTCAATCTTATCCATTAAGGTCCCACCATACACATTATCAGTCCCAATCATATCGTATTGGTGTTCGGCAAACGCCCATGTGGTGGTCGATTGGGTGTACTGCAAGTTGCCTTGCGAGAAATAGACTTGCTTGTCCGCT
>SAMEA104315427__coassemble_940_pt1 | contig 18206 bp, 9 predicted proteins | sample SAMEA104315427__metabat2_high_PE_027 | metagenome-assembled genome bin SAMEA104315427 (sample SAMEA104315427) | gut metagenome | biome: Monkey gut; feature: monkey-associated habitat; material: faeces | place: China | collected 2013
GTCCTCGCAAGTTTTGACAAATAATATAAAAATGGCAGGTCTTCTGACTCGTTTTCTCCGTTATACCTTCCCATTGGACTTTTCCAACAGTGGTTAAATCATAACAAAGTGCACCAAAGCATTGCTTAAAACTTACAGCAGCGGGACTGTCCGGGATTTGCACCCGATTCCCTTTTAATCTCAACTCTGCCACAGCAAATTGAGAACCAATATCGCAAAAATATGTATGCCTTCCGGCATATCCGTTCACTAACGGACGTGCAAAGATACTACAAGTTTTTGGATTGTACAAAAGATTTATACTTAACCGGTGAAAAATTAACCACTAACGGATGTCATCAGCAAAGAAAACGGTCGCGAAAAGGATAAAAAAGCGGCTACCCGAACTCAATCAGACAGCCGCTTCTGAAAAAATGATGTTATCTATCGGAGACGGATGACACAATTTGTACTACACCCCATAGTTTTTATTTGTACTCTACAGATGTATTTTCCACCCGTTCGCCGAGAAGGTTGTAAGTTTTGCCGTTGTGCAGGATATAGACCTGTCCGTTGCGGATGACTTTGCGTGCTGCAGCAGAGGTATCCTCCGTGGCTGGCAGAGAGGTAGGCACTTTGCCATTGTCGCGGACAAAGAGATTGTCCATAAAGACCGCATTTCCATACTCATTGCGCCCGAGAAGGATAATGTTTTGCACACCCTTATCCGGCAAGGTAAACGTGTATATGTACCAGTTGCTTTCCGTTTCTGCGGGGACATTGATACCACTGGTGGAATAGTCGTGCGGAATAAACGCCAACGTATCGGTTTGCGCAATAATGTAGATTCCCTCTGTCGGCTTAGAAGACATAGAACGACGCCAGATAGAAAGTCCGAAATCATAGCCACCGGCGGTGGGGATATTCATCTCGGGGAGCAGCAGACGGGTGTAGGTAGTGTTACTTTGGTCGGTCAGTTTGAGTGTCTTGGTGGTATTCCCGTTTGTTCCCCAAGAAGATTGGTCTATGACGAAGAGATAACTACCCGGTCCCGACACATGTTCATTGATCCAGCAGGGGTGATTGACATTGCCTGTACTGAAATCCTCGAAGTCTTCCTCCCATGGGAAGTTTGTAATAGCATCGCAAGCGGTGGTAAGCGTCAGTTGCTCGGAAAGTACATCCGCGGCATCGCCCGCCATGCAGTGTGCCAGCACCTTGACCGTATAGGTATAACGCGTAGCGGGTTGCAGTCCGTCCAAGATGCAGAAAGTGTCGGTTGTCTGTAAGGTGATGGTATCCTCACCACAGAACGTTACCGTATATCCGTTGTCTGCGCTGCCCGCCCAAGCCACGGTGACACTATTCGGCGTAGCAAGCGAATCAATGGTATGCAAATCGCGCGGATAAGCACACGGCGAAGGTGCATGCACGGTTACATCATCGATATATACCTGGCTGGAGTACTGATAGTTAGGCGCATATCGGAAACCGTAGTACGGTTGTCCGACATTCTCCCCGCACGCGAGTGTAAGGATAACGCGCGTCCATGTAGAGGTTCCTTTGTACTCGGCTATACGATGCCACGTAGTGGAGTCGGCGGGATCGGTGAGATAGCCCACTTCGAGCGGTTTCTTACTATAATTGCTCTTGTAGTAGAATACCAGTTCATTCCCTGTTTCGACCTGCGGAAGGATAGCGAAAGCCACAGCATCGTATGCGTCTGTTGTTTTGAGCGTAAGCCCCTTGGTACCCTCGTGTGCAGCGATAGAACCGGTAACAAAAACGGAGGTATTGCCGCCCCGGTTAGCCCCGAGGATATTCCAGCACAAGGGTACTTCGAAGATGTCGTCACCGGAAGGAATATCTTCAAAGGTCTCGCTCCACGGGTAGTCGGCAATGGCTTCACATTCGGTTTGGAACGTATGCGCAGCGTGATAAAACTCAACGGCTTCGACATTGTCGCAAACGGCTTTGATAGTAACATCAAGGGTGTATTTCGTACCTGATTGCAGTGAGGACATCGTTACCGATGTCTGGTTAGCACGAGTATTGATGAGGGTATCCGCGCCGTTGGTGACGATTACCTGCCAAGCCGTTTCATGGTTACCGGGTGTCCATTGCAGCGTAGCCGTATGGGTGGTGATGTTGTCTATCTCCACATTCCGCACCTTGCGGCAGTCGGGCAGAACACGCACAGCGATGTCATCGATATAGAGGTCGGCATAGCCGCTCGGATGTTCACAGCGAAGGATGAGATAGTTCAAACCGGCAAGTGCCGAAATGGGGCTGAACGTATATTCCGTATATTCCTCCCCGATGAGCCCTGTAGTACCGATTCGAGTAGCCCCTGCCATTGCGGGTGCGTTATTGAGATAAACCTCGATACTATCAAGCGTTTTGCCATAATAGGCCTGCCCTTTCTTGCTCCAGAAAGCCAGTTCCAATTCCATCCCGTCAGCAAGCACCATACCCGGGAGAGCAAGGATGGTAATCGGCTGATAAGAACTATTAGACGGCAATGCCAATGCCTGTTCGCCGGTGTGTGCATTGGAGGTTTTAACCGTCCAAATAATAGGAGAAGCAGGAGCATAATAGCCTGTATAGCCGATTTGGCGGTTCGTCCAGCAGTTGTGCGCCACCGAGTCCCAACCGCTGACAAACGATTCGTCATCGCCTATCTCGAAGCCACAAGCAAGCAGCGTGTCGCACGCCTGTGCCGCAGCATAGTCCGCAGGTTCGCACGCCGTTGTAAAAACAAGGGATGCCTCTGCCGTTTCCGACAAGGAACTCTCATCGCACATCGATTGCACCTTGACATAGATGGTATCTTTGGTAGAAGAGGGCAAATCCTCAAGGGTATAGAACGGCGTGCCTTCCACCGGTTCATCCTCTATATAGATATCCTTATGGTTGTCCACACTTATCAGCCATTGCGTTTCGTTCTTCCCCGGGTTCCACGCAATAGTGGTGCTATGCGCATTGGTGGCATACACCCGCAGATTGGTCGGCGGCAAGCAGGCAGGTTCCGGAGAGACAAGGATGTCGTCCACATAAATCGAACCGTAGTTGTATGCCTCAATAAGGATATATTGTTTGCCGCGGACGGGCAGACTGAAACGCGAGAAACGGTATGTATTGTTTAGGTCACACACTTCGCCCAAACGGGTGGCACCCTCCAAAGCAGGCACATTATTCACATACACCACCAGGCGGTCGTTGCGGGTAGAGGTGGAGGCATAGCCGCTGCAGCTGTAGAAACTCAGTTCCGAGCCCTCGGGTATCTCTACCTGCGGTGTTACCAGCACCACCGATTTCGTTGTGTCGTTCTGATTGCTGATGAGCGCGTACATACTTCCGGAATGTGCGGTACCGGACTGTACTTTCCATCTATAGGACGAGTTGCCCACCCCTTTGAAAGTGTCCCAGCAAGGAATATCCTCGAAGGATTGTCCCGTGCTGTAGGGCTCGAAACCGAACAGGATAGAGTCGCGCTGTGTTTGGAACGGCGCACACTCAGTGGCAAAGGAGAGCGTGGTTTCTACGGGTTCTGCCATATCGCCATCGCCGCAATCCGACTGTATGCTCACCCAATAGGTATAAAGTGTCGAATGCACCAAACCTGTGATAGTCAATGCCGATGTACCGGATATACGTGTGGTTATGGTATCGGTGCTGCCCGATTCGGCATAGCGTACCAACCAAGCGGTTTCCTCTTTACCCGCCTGCCACACGAGGTCAGCACTCGTGGTAGTGATATGGTCTATACGCATGGCTTTCGCCGGAATACAGGTAGGCATAGGCTTCAATTCCACATCATCAATATAGACATACGAACCGTTTTCCGCAGTCCCCACAGCGTACTTTATCGCTACATAGTTGTGCGTATCCGGGACGTTGTTCAAATACGATTTTGCCAAGGTGTAGGTTGTGCTTATCGGGAACGTATCCACCCCCACAAACGTACTTACATCGGTATAATCGCTCATCACGCCCACTATTACTTTGCCATATTTTGCACCTGCGTCCCTGTTTTTATAATAGAATGAAAGCATCAGGCGGTTGGCGTTCTCTGTAGTGGCAGGCAAAACGGCATACTGCTCCGAAGCAGTATTTCCTCCGTAGAAATAGAGAAAGTTGCTCCCACTATGCGCCAAATTCATATTATCTTCATCTACAAACACATACGGATATTTACTATTATATGCCACCCTATGCCAGCAATAGGGCATCACATCATTGCCCTTAGGCAGGCTGCCGTCGAAATTCTCCGTGTAGGGAATAGTCTGCTCCACACAATCGGTATGGAACGATGCTTGTTTCCATGCACCTACCCCCTCTCCGCACACAGCACGCACGTATGCAATATAGGTAGTATTCGGCAGCAGTTGGCTGATATGTACCGATGTGGCGGTAGTGCGCTGTGCCTGTGCGTCAGCGATGGTCTCCGTAGCAGGTGCCACGATATAGTCGTAGCCGACTACGTCCTCGAGAGTCGTCCAAGAGAGCGTTGCCGAGGAAGCGGTTATGCCGGTGATATTCAAATCTTGCATATTGGTACAGGCCTTCCTGCTAATTGACAGGTTATCTATGGCAGCAGGCGGGTTATCGCCGCCAGAGCCATCGTTCTGCCAAACAAAAACCAGGTTATAGTCGCCTTTTGTGGGGATACTGATTTCGACGGACTCACTTTGCCACGAGGTAGTCTGGTTGAACATCCACGGGGAACTTGGCTTGCTCGGTTGACCGCCTTGGAGACGGATATAGCCCGCTTGAGCAAATTTATCCGCTGATGTATTTACATCAAAACCGATTAAAGTTCCTAAATCCACCCTATTCTGGTTCGCCCCCGTCAGGCTGACATCGGCAGGCAGCACCAACACCTGCATCAAGTCGTAGCGGCCTTCGCCCGTAGCTTTCCAATCGAAACTTATGATATAATCCCACGCATCGAACTGAAACGTGCGCCAGGCAAACGCCGTGGTGTAGTCGCGATTGCTGTACGTGTTATTCTCACCATTGTCATTGCTGATATACAATGCATTGGTTCCATCTTTCGGAGCGGCACCGCCAATATACCAGCGATTGACGGTATTTCCTTCCGAAAATTGCCATTGTACGTTGTCGGAAGCAACTTCGAAACCTGAGGAATAAGGCAGCATAGCAGTCTGCGCACTCATTCCAAAGGCTAAAAATCCTGCGGACAACAACAAAAAGAGTTTGTTTCTTCTCATAGGAAAATAGGTTTTTATTAATGAATATGATTGTATTTTTAACACCTCCGTCTTTGCAGTAACAACCTCTACCAATATCTATCCGACCTCATCACACACCATAGCAGCGTACTATTGCAAATTTGCACAGAGGTACACCACTATCCCGGTCCCGGCAATCCCTAATTATCGGTAAGATATATCCTTATTTATGATTAGGCTTTGATGTTGCAGATCCGAGGAGGCGGGTAATTTTCTCTTTGCCGTCTTTCTCTCCCCGACACAGGTATATGCTCAGTGAAAAGAACCGAAATTCAGAAAGGAATTGTGTATATCAGAAAATTATCGTAACTTTGTGGGCTAATTTACAAATTATTCTTTCTTTATGGTTCGTGTTCGTTTCGCTCCCAGTCCCACGGGGGCATTGCATATCGGCGGTGTGCGTACCGCTTTGTACAACTACCTTTTTGCGCGTCAGCACGGAGGGGAGATGTTGCTACGTATAGAAGATACCGACTCCACACGTTTCGTGCCCGGGGCAGAGGAATATATCATCGAGGCACTCGACTGGCTCGGCATCAAGATAGATGAAGGAATCTGCAAAGATGCGCCCAACGGAAAGGGTGCGCATGGTCCGTATCGTCAGAGCGAGCGACGCGAGATTTATCATCAGTATGTGAAACAGCTGCTCGATTCGGGGCATGCTTACATTGCATTTGATACGCCCGAAGAGTTGGACGCCAAGCGTGTAGAGATACCTAACTTCCAATATGACGCACGCACACGCACGCAGATGGTGAATTCGCTCACACTCGCCAAAGAGGAGGTGGACGCGCGTATTGCCCGTGGGGAGAAGTATGTGGTGCGTTTTTTGGTAGAGCCCAACGAGGACATACACGTTCATGACCTAATTCGCGGCGAGGTGGTTATCAACTCGAATATCTTGGACGACAAAGTGCTGTACAAGTCAGCCGATGACCTGCCTACCTATCACTTGGCAAACATTGTGGACGACCATCTGATGGAAATCACGCACGTCATTCGTGGCGAGGAGTGGTTGCCGTCCGCTCCGCTGCATGTGTTGCTCTATCGTGCTTTCGGTTGGGCAGACACCATGCCACAGTTTGCGCACCTGCCCCTGCTGCTCAAGCCCGACGGCAACGGCAAACTCAGCAAACGCGACGGAGACCGACTCGGTTTCCCTGTCTTCCCATTAGAGTTTCACAACCAGAAAGACGGCACTGTCTCGTCGGGCTACCGCGAGAGCGGATACTTCCCCGAGGCAGTTATCAACTTCTTGGCACTATTGGGCTGGCACAACACCGGCGACCAAGAGATGTTTACGATGGACGAACTGATTCAGCAATTCTCGCTCGACCGTGTCAGCAAGTCGGGTGCGAAATTCGACTACGAGAAAGGCAAATGGTTCAACCACCAATACCTGCAACTGAAGAGCAACGAGGAGTTGGCAGACCTGTTTATGCCCGTATTGGAGCAACATGGGGTAAGTGCCGACAAAGCCGTTGTGGCAAAGGTCATCGGTCTGACCAAAGACCGTGTGAACTTCGTGCCTGAACTATGGGAGCAGGTGAATTTCTTCTTTGTTGCCCCCACGGAGTACGATGAGAAATCGCTCAAAAAACGCTGGAAAGAGGATAGTCCGCGCCATATACAAGAACTATCGGCACTCTTGGAGAAACAAGACGACTGGTCGGCAGAGGCATTGGACGCACTTGTCATGCCGTGGATTGCAGAGAAAGAGTATGGCGTAGGTATCGTGATGAACGCTTTCCGTATCTGCTTGGTGGGCGCGGCGCGTGGTCCGCATATCTGGGCCATCACCGACGTACTCGGCAAAGAGGAGACACTCCGCCGTGTAAGAACCGCATTAGAGAAAATACCACACCTTTCCTGATTATGATATTGATTTTCAGCGCCCCCAGCGGGGCGGGCAAATCGACCTTGGTAAACTACCTGCTCGGCAAACGCCACGACCTTGAGTTCTCTATTTCCGCGACCACCCGCGCACCGCGCGGGCAGGAGCAGAATGGCAAGGAATACTATTTTATCACCAACCAAGAGTTTGAGAAACTGATTGCAGAAAACAAACTTGTGGAATGGGAGCAAGTCTATTCCGGCACCTACTATGGCACGCTCAAGAGTGAGATTGAGCGCATTGAGAACGCCGGACATCATGTCGTTTTTGATGTAGACGTGAAAGGCGGAATCAACCTGAAGCGTATCTTCGGCGACAGAGCCAAGTCGTTTTTTGTGGCACCGCCCTCGGTGGAGGAATTGCGCAAACGCCTTATCGGTCGGGCTACCGACAGCATGGAGAAGATAGAAGAGCGCGTTGCCAAGGCTGCCACCGAGATGCAAGACGCCTCGCATTTCGATTGTATCATCGTGAACGACAACCTCGACTCTGCCAAAGCCCAATTAGACAAAGAGATTGCTACCTTCTTGGGATAATACGCTGAATATCTGCGCATTTTAATTCATATCCAAAATTGAACATAGGTATCTACGGCGGTTCTTTCAACCCGGTCCATTTCGGGCATGTGGGGTTGGCAAAGTGGGTAACAGAGCATACCGACTTGGACGAATTATGGATATTGGTCAGCCCCAATAACCCGCTGAAAGACAGGCATATGCTCGCCGATGAGCAGGTCAGGTTGGAGCAAGTGCGCCATGCCGTGGCGGATATTCCGAAGGTAAAAGTGTCGGATTTTGAGTTCCATCTGCCCCGTCCGAGTTACACCGCCAATACCCTCCGCGCACTGAGCCGGACCTATCCCGACGATGTGTTTACCCTAATCATTGGGGAGGACAACCTCGCCATCTTCGACCATTGGCGCGATTGGGAATATATCCTCAGCCACTATCGCCTGTTCGTCTATCCCCGACACGGCGGTGCCGATTCGCAGCGCAAGGCGGAGACACAGATTGACCAATACCCGACCGCAAAAGGCATTGTTTTTCTGAAAGACGCGCCCTATTTCGATATATCCAGCACCGAGATACGCAACGCAAAGATATAACTCCCCAAAAAGAATCCTGCGGCTACCTATCCGCCTTCCACTGCCACACAATCAGCAGCGACACTACGATCTGCGATTTCTCATTTCATACCTTGCATATATCAAAAAGAGATAATTGGAAGATATATAAATGACGCAAGTAATTGCATAGTTTGTTCAAATTTCAGGATCTTTCCTACGACATAAAGTCTTGCTTATTGAATCTACGTTGGCACGAAAATTGCGTCATATTTGTGTATTTCGTTTTTTTTATGTAACTTTGCAGGCTCATTTCATAGAATGAAGAACAAGTATTTTGTCATATTGCTGATTGGTGTACTTTTTGCGAGTTGCGGAGAGTACCAAAAGATATTGAAATCAACCGATGCTGACTATAAATATCAGAAGGCATTGGAGTATTTCAACGACAAACAATACGTAAAATCGCAGACTCTGTTGGACGATGTGGCGTCGTATTATCGGGGTACGGAGCGTAGCGAAGATGTGCTTGCCTATCTGGCGCGGAGTTATATGGGACAGAAGGACTACACCTCGGCTGCCGACTACTATCAAGCCTATATCCGCAACTATCCGAAAGGCAAATATGCCATAGAGGCACGCTTCCAACTCGGACACTGCTACTACCTTGATTCGCCCGACGCACGTCTGGACCAAGAGATTACAAAGAAGGCGATACAGTCGTTTACGGAGTTTGTAGAACTCTATCCCGACAGCCCGTACGCAGAGCAAGCCTATCAAGAGATGGGGGAGATGTACGACAAACTGGCGCAGAAGGAGTATCTGAGTGCAAAACTCTATTACAACTTGGGTTCATATTTGGGCAACAACTATCTGAGTTGCGAGATCGTGGCGAAAAACGCACTCAAGACCTACCCGAGCAACTCATATCAGGAGGAACTGAACTGGCTGATTCTGCAAGCCAAATATCAGCAGGTATTAATCTCGTACGAGGACAAGAAATTGGAGCGTGCCCGCGATACGCAGGACGAATACTATAGTTTCATTACGGAGTACCCCGAATCGAAACACCGTTCGGCAGCGGACAAGATACTCAAAGATATAAAGAAAATAACCAAGGAATAAGTTTGCGCACAGCGCAATATGTATATATGTTCGGGCATATTTTTACGCTGCGAACTACAAACACTAAACTAAAGATACTAAAGATATGGATTTCAAACAATCGAAAGCGCCTACCAACACCATCACTCGCGATATGAACAAGTTGGTAGAGCCCGTAGGCAACGTGTACGAGACCGTGGCAATCATTGCCAAGCGTGCCAACCAGATCAGTGCTTCGCTCAAGAAAGAGTTAGACAGCAAACTGCAAGATTTTTCCACTCCGCAAGACTCGGTGGACGAGACCTACGAGAACCAAGAGCAGATCGAGATTTCGCGTACATACGAGCGTCTTCCCAAACCGACGTTGCTGGCTACTGAGGAGTTTGTGGAAAACGACCTTGTATATAAGAGCAGCAACAAAGACGAAGCCCTGAAATAAGGGACAATACACAATGCACAATGTGTAATGCACAATGTATGTTAATTCTTAATTGTTAATTGTACATTGTTACAGGGTAAACACATACTGGTAGGTATCAGCGGAGGTATCGCTGCCTACAAAATTCCCGAACTGATACGCCTGCTGCGCAAAGCTGGCGCGGAAGTACGGGTGGCGACCACCAAGAATGCGTTGGAGTTCGTTACCGAATTGACCTTGCAGACCCTATCGGGCTACAAGGTCTATTCTGATGTATTCGCCGCCATCAACACCCATTCCACCGAACATATCTCCCTACCCGATTGGGCAGACCTGATGATAATAGCCCCCGCCACAGCCAACGTGTTGGGAAAGATGGCGAACGGCATTGCCGATGACGCACTGACCACCACTTTCTGCGCTATGCGCAAGCCTGTGGTGATTGCCCCCGCGATGAACGACAAGATGTACCAATGTCCCGCCACGCAAGAGGCTATGAGACATTTGTCAGGTTGGGATAATATCACTATGCTTGACTGCGCGGAAGGCGAATTGGCTTGCGGCACAAGCGGCAGAGGACGTATGCAGGAGCCCGCCGCACTATTAGAGGCTGTATATTATGCCCTGACGGAGAAAGACCTGTCCGGCAAACGGGTGCTTATCACCGCAGGTCCCACGCAGGAAAAAATAGACCCTGTGCGCTATATCAGCAACTATTCGACGGGGAAAATGGGCTATGCGCTGGCACGCGAGTGCTACCGCCGAGGGGCTGAAGTGGTATTGGTATCGGGTCCCGCACAATGTACCCTACCCGAAATAGAATTATTCGGTGTAAGCCCTGCATTGCGTATCACCTCTGTCGGTTCGGCGCAGGAGATGTACGATGCATGTACAGGAGCCTTTTCCGCGTGCGATATCGCTATTCTCTGTGCAGCCGTAGCGGACTTCACCCCCGAGACAGTTGCCACACAGAAGATAAAGAAACAATCCGGGCAAGACACACTGACGCTCACTCTGCGCAAAACGCACGACATAGCCGCCACCCTCGGACAGCAGAAACGCCCCGACCAAACCCTGGTAGGGTTTGCGCTTGAGACCCACAACGAGGAGGCAAGCGCTATCCACAAAATGGAGTCAAAGGGGCTGGATATGATTGTGCTCAACTCGCTGCAAGACGCCGGTGCGGGGTTTGCCTGCGACACCAACAAAGTAACCATCTACTACAAAGACGGACATCATACCGCCTACCCGCTTGCCTCAAAAGCACAAGTAGCCGGAGAAATCATACAATGCATAATGCATAATGCATAATGCACCAATACCCCATACAAAAAAGGCGGAGCCGCAATCGGTCCCGCCTTTTTTATTATACATATATCCGTCTTATTTCTCAGCAACAGAACGTTTCTGCTTCGGGAAATTGAAGTGGTATGCCACCTTGATGCCTACGTCCACATACCCTAATTTGTTTACATAGGTATCCGTAGCCGAGACCACAGAAGCCGAAGCCTTGCTGTCGCCCGACGGAGGCGTTACATTAATCAGGCTCTTATTGGCGGTCTCTGCTTTGAAAGCACTAACCACGCTATAGTTGGCATATACGCCCAAACCGAGTGCATCTCCATTGCGCAGACTCCACTCATAACCGATTTCTGCAGTCAGGAGCAGGTTGACTTTCCATTGGTTGTGGTTTTTGCCTTTGTCGTTGAGTTGGTCATTCTCCAAACGCCCCGTAATGGCTTCGTTGGTAACGTGAACTCCCTCTTCTTGGAAATATGCGTCCACTATAGGCGATGTAATAGTCTGCTGATACGGCGTATAGAGCGGGAGCAGCAGTTTGGGACCGACATTGAAGAATAGTCCTTTGTCGGTAATCAAAGAGAACATCACCGGTATCTCCAATTGCAGTTGTCGGTCACACGAAGAGACCTTGTCGGCAGTAAGGGTATAATCCACAGCCCCCTCATCGGTAGTAACGGTATAGGAGTCGTTGACATCCATGCTGATACTGCTCTGTGCATAGCCGAGGCTCAAGCCTGTGAGGATACCCAGGTCAACAGGACGCTCCTGCTTGGTCCAATAGTAAGCATATTGCAGGTCGAGCATAGCGTCGAAGCCGCCCGGACGTTTGCTATCACGGTTGAGCGAATGCAACATATTGGCATATCCGCCGCGGAGACCGATAGAGAAACGCTGGTAGTTCTCGCGTATAGGCTGCGCGAGGGCGGTGTCGGCAGGCGTTTCCTGCTCTTGCGGCTCTACTACGACGGGCTCCTGCGGCTGTGGCTCGACAGGTACCGTATCTTTCTGTACCACAGGGACAGTGTCCTTCTTTTGCGGTTCGGCAGATTTCCTCAGCACCTCAGCACCATACAATTTGGCTTGTTGCTCAATCTTGCGTTGCTCTTCGAGCGACATGTTTGCCACCTCTTCTGCCAATTGGTTCAGCGTCTGTTTGCTGACCTCGATGCGCTGTTGAACTACCACCTGCTCCACCGAGTCCTCGCGTGCAACAGCCCCCTTGAGTATGATACCGTCGGGAGCGATCCACGACATGATACCATTGAGCAGCACACCGTCCGGGAAACGTTTCGTACCTATTTGCCGGATAGGGAACGACACATAATATACCCACGAACTCATACGTTCTCCGGTCAGATAGTGCGTATTGTCGCGCTTGATAACCACTGTATCGCCCACTGCCCATTTGAAATCTGAAACGGCAGTGTCTGCCGGTGTCTGCGCCGAAGCACAAACACCCACAGATACCAGCATCATAACCAATGCAGCCTTGCCGAGACGCGCCGCACCACCGAATATCTTATTTTTAATCTCTTTCATTGTATCGTAATTATTTGTTTGTCAGTCCGTTTACTTAACCACATAGCGCAAAGTAATCTTCTCGCCATCGCATTGTATATCCACCATATAGTAGCCCGTATCAGAAGCCGCATTCATCAGGAATGTCTCTGCCTCACGCGAGGTATAAGCAGCAACTTTTTGTCCGGTAGAAGTATAAACCACGATGTCGGTTTCCATATCCGGATTGAGGTTTACCACCTGTATCTGCTCCTCCGGCAGAACAACATTCGGACGCAACTGCGGAGCCTTGGTGCTATTAGCGCAAGTAAGGATCACCGTGCGAGCCTCCGCAGCGCAATCGCTCTCGGAAGAAGCCGCATGTACGATACGTGCGTAGTATGTACCTACCAATGCATCCGCATTTTCTGTGGTATAGTAGAATCCGGTGGCTACCTCGGTATCTGCATTGACATCGGGGTTCTTACCGACCATCTTATACCAATGTACGTCCGCCTCTGTGATGTTCCAATCGGGGAACTGCTCACGTATGCCATTGAGGTTGATCATCAGCAGACGGTCTGAATACATCGACTTGGCAGGGAGGTTGCGCAATGCAGCATCGTTGTCGGCATCAGGTTGCTCTACAGCGATGACCAGCGTAGTATCTTTGGTAGCACAATCGCTGCTTATCTCACAGCGTACGGTAACCTCTGTCATCTGTCCGTCCAACGCCTTGTCTGCAACACCTTTCCAAGCATCGCCCTGCAGCAAGAACCAGCGGATAGCGGTATTCGGTGCAAAGAGCGGTTCGGCAACCACAGCCTGCTGAACGGCAGCCGTAGCATGTGTGGTATCTACCGTCTGACCGCAAACCGCCAAGACGTCATCTTGCGCGATAGCCGGCATAAAGAAACGATAGACATAGAGTTGATAATGATAGAGCGAGTCCACATCACCGGTCTCGGCATTGTTGACCGTTACTTTTTCGGTCCAGGCAGTATCCTTCCGGATAGTGAGAGTTTGCATACGGCTGATATACTCGCTACCGGCGCAAACCGTATCCGTGACAGTTAGTTCCTCGGTGGGCTTAGGAGTAACCGTCAGCACCAACGTATAGTGTACGCTATCACACCCCGTAGCATAATATGCGGTATCATAATATGTACCTGCCTCGGTGAGTGTCCGGTCACGCCAAGTATGCCATACATAGTTTTGTCCCTCTTTGATAGTAGCCGTTTCCTGAGGCATATCCGTAGCGGACAGAACCGTCAGATAGAGGGTATAGCGTTCTTTTTCGCAGCCTGACTCATAATAAACGGTATCGTGATAAACACCCGTCTCGGTAATTTGCAGACCATGCCACGGATACATATCGCTCTTGCAAATGGTATCACGCTCAATGGTATCTTTGAGCAACCGGAGTGTTGTAATATTGTAAACATATACCGAGTCGAAGTCCATATCGGTATCGTGGATTGTAAGCGTATCATTCCATGTGGTGTCATTGAGGATGATGTGCGCTCCCAAACGACCGGTGTACTCACTGCCCGGGCAAACATTGTCTTGTACCTCGGGAGCCACCTTATATACATAAGCCCCGGGAACGAAATCAAAGTCCTGACTAAAGAGCGAGTTGCCACACTCGGTAACAGCCACATAGCGCAAGATTACTTTCTTCTCGTCTTTGCCCAAGCGGTCGGCAGTAAGATCGCTATACGTACCGTTCAGGGTATCCTTGCGCTGCCATGCCACAGACTCCACTGCCATATCGGTTTCGCCCTTGTATTGAGCAAACTGACGCAAGAGAGAGGTGGTAGCACGCGTGGTAGCGATGCTCTTTCCGCAAGCCACCGTAGGTTGGTATGGCAATACGGTATAGAGAACTGGAGCGGTCTTTACCTTGAGCGTATAAACATATACCGAATCCATTGTGCGGGGACGGCCGAGCGTATCCGGCAGGATCAGTTGTTTCGTAACGCGGATAACGGTATCTTGATGAATAACAGTACCCGGCAACAACTGCGAAGCGGTATTCGGGCAAACCGTATCATACAGGACCACACTATCGGTGCGCCACGGCGCCACCATAAACGTATAGGGATAGGTCAGTGCGTTTTCGCACGAGTCCTCGATATGCAGATAGAGTGTCTTGGTATGTATATCCTTTGGCAGGATGGCTGTGGTGTCTGCCCATGTATTTCCGGCAGCATTGTCCGACCAATAGATAGTGTCTATCTTAGCAATAGTATCAACACTGCTATAGTAGCGGCGCAGCGCATTGAGCGACGGCTCAACGAACAGGCTCATACCCTCTACGAGCAGCGGCATGGCTTGTAGTGTTTGCAACTGCGATGCCGGTATCTGTTTGGCAGCAACGAGCGGCGTTACCTTGTAGGTGAGCACCGAGTCGCGCATAGAAGCGCCGTCACGCCAACTGATTACGGTATCCAACTGCTGCGAAGCCGCATCGTCGTCGAACACGGTCATATTGATATAGTACCACTTATCACCCACAAAGATAGAATCTATGTATGCCGAGCCATCGCAAACCGTAGCATAGATAGTGTCGAAGCCCTGTACACGTTCTGCCTCGGGTACGAAGTCGGCAAATATCTTTGTGGTCTTGTCGGAGCAATAGAGTATCTGCAAGTTGGGCCAACCGGCTTGCTTGATGACATCGCGGTCGATAGTCTGTCGGATAGTGTCGCCGGCAGTGATAGTGTGCTCCAAGGATTTGATTTCCGAATCGCACTCCCACATGATACGTGCGCTTGTCTCGGTAGGCTGTTGCTTATCGAGGTTCACAATAGAGAGTTGCATATCGTAGCCCTCGGGGATAGAGGTAGAGTCCAAGAGCACCTGATACCACAGGCAGTTGGTTTTCTCCTGCTCCGTACTTCCCGGATGTACATTTCCGTTAATCCAATTGAAATCGATGGCATTGAGACAGTCGTCGCCCTTGCTCAGGGTAATATCGAAGCGGAAAGAAATCTTGCGGTCAGCACTGATGCGTACATATACACGTGCGCTGTCGAAAGCGTTGAATTGTGTACGCTCTACGGTATATACCAATGCCTCTCCGCCCGCAATAGTCTGTTGGCGATAGGTCATCTCGTGTTCTACGGGGCATACCCAACTGATTTCCGCTTTGGCAACAACGGGGCTGTTGTCCAGGTTGCGAATAGTAAGTGTACCGTTGCCTGTGGTGTTCTCCTTGAGGTTGCGGATATCTACGGCATACCATGTCGGCACATTCGCCCCTACATTGTATGTAGCATTCGGTACAGCCTCGATAGCCTCTGCACAAGCCGTGACAGGCTCTACGACAGCATAATCGCGAACCGAAGATGTAATACGCACCTGTTGTGCTGCGCGAGTGGTAATCTTCATATAGAGATAGTCGCTGCCGAATGCGCTGAAGATGTCGCTGCTGAACTCCTTGCTGCGTTTCTGCCCTACACCGAGAGAAACCTGCTCTGCCATAATCGCTGCGGAATCACAACTCGTATAGAGTCCTGCCTGCAGTGTTCCGGCTGCGGTACCGAGGTTCTCAAGGCTGAAAGTAATCAGTTTGTCGAGGGCAACCACGGCTTTCTTATCCAGCCGATACCATCGAGTGGTGGTCTCGTCTTGGATACACGTGTCGCCAACGGTATAGTTGACAGCGTGCAAGCAGTCTTCACCGGTATTCGGGTCCACCAGGTCCACATGGAACTGCAGTCCGTTGCCAATCAGCATCACCAAAATACTATCGTGCTTAGCCGCCAACTGCTCTGCCGTACCGCGCTCCAGCAACTTATATAATTCTTGTCCGGCCCCTACGCTGACCGATTTGCTCTGCATGGTTTCCGTAACCGGGCAATGGTAAGCCACCTTTGCCGTAACGGTTTGTTTCGCAGCACTTGTCAGATAGATACGCGGGGTCTTTGCCGATGCCATCATCTCGTCCAATACCGTCTTGCTGACATAGTACCATGTGGTATCGGCGGTGGTGGTATAGTGTTGTCCCCATGCGAAGGACACCATATTCTCGGGGCAGTCGATAGTAGCAAACGGCTCCGGGTCGATCAGTTCTGCCTCTACGTGTACGGCTTGCGAACTGCTCAGGCGCACATAGACGGTATCGCCCAAGGTCTCCAGTGTAGAGTGGGCGATGGTGGTACTCTGTGTCTGCAAACCACGAAGTGTAGCGGTCTGGGTTTGCGGGACATCGCATGGGCATGTGAATGCCACTTGTGCCTCTACGGCAGCAGCCGCATTGGCTTTGTTGGTGATGCTGACGCGGATATCTTTGTTTCCCTGTTTAGCGGCACGCAGGTCCACCATATACCACAATGCGGCATCGGCTTTCTGGTCGTTTCCGCTAACCCAGTTGAAGAGGACCGCCGATCGGCAACTGCTGCCCTCGTCCTCTTTGCTCATCTTTACATAGAAAGCAATCGGCTGGGACGAGATGACACGGAAATAGAGAGTGTCGATTGTTTTGTCTATGCCGTTGACGAAATCACGTCCAAATGTTTTCTCATACTTACCGGCAGCAGCCAAGGACATTGTACGCTGTGTATTCGCCACATTGTCGGGGCACTCAAGGCTCATCTCCGCCTCTATCAGTGCGTTTGCCGCACCGAGGTTGTTGATTGTGAGTGTAGGAACGAGGGTGGTATTGCGTACGTCAGCCAGTCCGACCTTGTACCAGACGGTATCTTTTGCCGCCTGTTTGTGTCCGTATGCCCAATCGAAAGCCGTTGCGCGGAGGCAGGCATCGTCCGCCTCTTTGGCAGGCATATCCGTCAGCGAGGCACTGAACAGGATATTTTGGTCGGTCTCTACGCCGACATATACCGTGTCGCTCGCCATCATACCAAAGGTATTCCAACCGAGCGTTTTGTCGTTCTGTGTTTGTGCGGCAAGCGTCCGCGAAACCGTCTGCAGATCGCTATATGGACATTCAAAAGCAATACTTCCCTTGATCGAAGCGGTCTTGTTGCCCATATTCTTGACATGGAGCAGAATATCTTTCTTGTCGGCTTTTGCCTCCTTTATATCCACAGCATACCACACTGTGGTATTGGCAGACTGACGATGCTCGGTGTTCCAAGCAAAGTCCACACTCGTCTTGCAAGCCTCTCCCTCGTGCAGACGGCGGAGGCGTCCCGCGAAGGAGATAGGTTGATCGGCCGTAACGCGGACATAGACATACTCTGCGCTCAGTCCCTCCAGCATATTCGGCTCTATGGTCTTGGTTGCCGAAGCGTCCGGAGCGAGTTGTATGGTACGTACGGTTACGCTATAGGGATTGGCAACAAACGCCACTTCGGCTTTAACCGTAGCACGCGCTGCGCCTTTGTTGATTACCGTCAGTTCGGGCACCATCCCCTTCTCGCGGAGCGATGCCAACTTAACCTTGTAGATATATTCGCCGGCACCTACATTATACGTTGTATTCAGGAGGGCCTCGATGGCTGCGCTACCGTCGAAGACGGGAGTAGCCGGGATGTCGGCATCCACCAGTTGCGCCGTAATCTGCACGGGTTGCTTGGTATCGACGCGGACATACACCTCGTCAGCAGCCAGCATATCCAGTACGGAACGGCTGATTGTCTTGGTATAGGTTTGTCCGGCAGCCAGATAGGCACCGTTTGACGTTACGCCCGTACTCGGGCAATCGAAACTAACGCCCGCCGTAACTGT
>SAMEA104315427__coassemble_997_pt1 | contig 17175 bp, 15 predicted proteins | sample SAMEA104315427__metabat2_high_PE_027 | metagenome-assembled genome bin SAMEA104315427 (sample SAMEA104315427) | gut metagenome | biome: Monkey gut; feature: monkey-associated habitat; material: faeces | place: China | collected 2013
AACGCCGCGATGGTGGAATCGGTAGACACGAGGGACTTAAAATCCCTTGACCAGAAATGGTTGTGTGGGTTCAAGTCCCACTCGCGGTACGATATGGGCAAACTGATTAAATATCGGAATTGCCCTTTTTTATTCAGAAACCAGGGGAATCTCCTTAGGGGAAAAGCAGGGAAAGCCTCCGGGAAATAAAGGTATTAGTCAAGGTATGAAACAAACAAAGATTGTCGCCAGTATCAGCGACCGCCGCTGCGATGTGGCGTTTCTCCAATCGCTTTATGATGCCGGTATCAATGTGGTGCGTATCAATACGGCTCATGCTCCCGAGGAGGGAATGCGGCAGGTAATAGAGAACACGCGCAAAGTGAGTAAGAAATTAGGTATTCTTCTCGATACCAAAGGGCCCGAGATTCGTACTACGGTGTGCGAAACTCCTATTGACTACAAGACAGGAGAGTTGGTGCATATCTGTGGCAATCCCGATGGCGTAACCACGCATGACGCAATCTGCGTATCTTATCCTGCATTTGCACGCGACATTCATGTCGGCAGCCATGTGTTGTTTGACGATGGACTCCTTGATATGCTTGTTACTGATATTCAGGGGGATGATATAACTGCCATTGTACAGAATGACGGTACACTCGGTGCACGCAAGAGCGTGAACGTGCCAGGAACGCATATTGAACTGCCTGCCCTGACTGAGAAAGATATTCGCAATATCCGTTTTGCCGCCTCGATGGATGTGGACTTTATTGCACATAGTTTCGTGCGCTCGGCTGCCGATGTACATGCCGTGCAGGAGATTATTCGTGAGACCGGTAAGGAGATGCTGATTATTTCCAAAATAGAGAATCAGGAGGGGGTGGACAATATCGACGAGATTATCGAGGCTTCGTATGGTATTATGATTGCTCGTGGCGACCTCGGTATAGAGGTCCCTATTGAGAAGATACCGGGTATCCAGCGTAATATTATCCGTAAGTGCCGCCGCGCCCGCAAACCCGTGATTGTGGCTACCCAAATGCTTCACTCAATGATCAGTAATCCGCGTCCGACTCGTGCGGAGGTTACCGATATTGCCAATGCTGTATTCTCGCGCACCGATGCTCTGATGCTGTCGGGGGAGACCGCCTCGGGTAAGTATCCGGTAGAAGCAGTGCGGACCATGGCGCATATAGCCGAGCAGGCGGAGAAAGAGCAGGAGTATTCACGTGATATTGATCTTGGTAGTAGTGATGACGATCCTGTACGCGAGTTTTTGGCACAGGCGGCTTTCCGGGCTTCTATGGAACTTGGTTTGCGCGGTATCCTTATCGACAGTGCCACAGGGCGTATGGCACGCAACCTGGCTGCTTTTCGCGGCCCCACACCCATTATGGCTATCTGCTACAAAGAGCAACTTGTCCGCACACTCAACCTTAGTTATGGCGTCTATACCCACTACGATCCCGAACACCATAACAAATCCGACTTGTTCCGCCTGACGGCGGAGAATATGCTCCGTATGGGCTATGCCAAGGAGGACGACAAATTGGCCTACCTTACGGGGTTGTACGACGGTAATAGTTTCAGTACTCTACTCGAAATTAATTCCGTGCGCGAAGAGATTTCCCGCAAACGATAGGAAATGACTGCTTATTATATATGGTATCGGGCATTTTGTATCCAAAGAGTTACTACTTTGCTGCTTTAATCGCCGTCTGTTGTAGAAAAATGCATAAAAATTTGTAACTTCCACAAAAAATAACTACCTTTGTGGCAATTTTGTGCAGGTTATGAAAAGATATTGGCTAATTTCCATACTCACATTGGTGCTCGGCTTGGGATATAGCGAGGCATTGATGGCGGAAGCAAAGCCCTATAAAGGCAATCCGCAGAAAGGAATACAGGCACGCCGTGCATGGCGTGATAGGCCGGGTTATGATGGTCGTTACTCAACGCGCAATGCGTCTGTTGCGCAGGGAGTTACCATTACCGGTAGTTTGCTTTATTACTATGGTGATGTGGATATGCTCGGTGTGGCGTTCAAGGATGGCTTTCAGCCGCAGAACCTGAGTGTTGGCGGTAGTATGGATTTTAGTTTTCATCAGCCCTTTACCAATAGTAGCAACTGGCGTTACTCTTTGTTGGGCGGGTATCTGCATGGTAACGATAGTGCCCGCTACGATATGGCAATCGATAAAACCACAGGGCTGGAAACACTTCAGCAAACGGGCAAAGGCTATTTTAATAGCGGTTTTGTCGAGTTTACAGCCGGTATAGAATGGTTCCCCTTTACTAAAGCAGGTTTTTATGTCTATGCAGGGCTTGGACTGAACCTTAGTATTATCAACTATGATTTTACGCGTGTTAACAAAGGCAAGGGGCAGACATTCGGTATATTGCCGATGATTCCGCTTGAGATCGGTTATAATATCAATCTTACACATGGTTTCTTTATGACTATTATGGCATCTGTCCATCAGGGACTTTTGGATGTGCCATACTGCAGTCTTGATGCTTGGCCTATTGTCAAATCGTCGCGGTTTCAGTGGGGGGACGGCTATTTTAGATTAGGTGTCAGTTTCTCTTATCGTTGGCAGAAGTGTGAACCTTGCCGCTTGTATAAATGGTAAGCAACAAACGGAAGATAATCAACGATCCGGTATTCGGATTTCTCACTATCCCGAGCGACCTGCTCTACGATGTGCTGCAACATCCGTATGTACAACGGCTCAACCGCATCAGACAGTTAGGGCTTTCTTATTTGGTTTACCCGGGTGCAATGCACAGCCGTTTTCTTCACTCGTTGGGTGCGATGCACTTGATGAGCGAGGGGATTGCTTCGTTGCGTGGTAAGGGAGTGGAAATTAGCGACGGAGAGGCCACGGGGGCATTGGCGGCTATACTGCTTCATGATATAGGTCACGGACCTTTTTCTCATGTGTTGGAGCATACTCTGGTGGAGGGTATTACCCACGAGGAGATTTCGCTATTGATGATGGAGCAGATTAATATCGATTTGAGCCGTAATAGCGAGCAACAACTCTGGCAACAACGCCCCCTGGACGAGGCGATAGCCATCTTCAAAGACCGATACCCTCGTCATTTCCTTCACCAACTCATCTCCAGTCAGTTGGATGTGGATAGAATGGACTATCTTTGTCGAGATTCGTTCTTTACGGGTGTACAGGAGGGGCGTGTGGCGAGTGAACGACTGCTCAAGATGCTCAATGTGGTGGATGACCGATTGGTGGTGGAGATCAAGGGTATCTACTCGGTGGAGAAATTTCTTGTAGCACGCCGACTGATGTATTGGCAGGTCTATCTCCATAAGACCTCTGTCGCTGCTGAACAGCACCTGATTAAAATACTTGCGCGTGCGAAGGAATTGGCACTCAGCGGAAAAGAACTATTCTGCTCGCCTGCGTTGCACTATTTCCTATATCATCGTGTTACGGCAGCAGATTTTGCTCTCGGCAGCGAGGCTATGCAGCGATATGCGCTCCTCGACGATACGGATGTATTGTCGGCGATCAAGGTGTGGATGAACTCGGACGATGTGGTGCTGCGCGAACTGAGTACGGCGTTTACCAACCGCCAACTCTTCCGCGGACGACTGCTGACAGAACCGCTTACCGAACAGGAACAGCAAATACTGCGTCGGCACTATGCTAATTCATTCGGTATCAGCGAAGTGGAGGCGGAGTATTTCTTTGTGGAGCATATTTCTACAAGCAATACCTATTCGGAGAAAGATGACTCGATTGACATCCTATACCGCGATGGCACGGTGCGAGATATTGCGTCCGCCAGCGAGATACTCGATTTGCAGTCCCTTACCCGCAAACCCAAGAAGTTGTACCTCTTCGAGTTTCGCGCATAGGCAATTAACATACGGCATAATTTTTTGTTTGTGTTTTTGTTATAGGATCGTTATAGGATGCTTATAGGATAGAGCATAAAGAAACAAATAATTCATCATTCATAATTAGTAATTCATAATTAGCATAAAGTGGAGTTTAGCGCACAACAAATAGCCATGCTGCTTGGTGGCAAATTATATGGCAACGGCAATCGTACAGTAAGCGATGTGGCCCCCATTGAATCCGCTACGGAGGGTAAACTTTGTTTTCTCTGCGATGAGAAATATATGTCTTATTTGGCAACCACACAAGCCTCTGTTGTGCTTGTTACAGCAGGTCTTTTGGGTGATAATGCCCCTGAAAGTAACGCTACCGTCATCGCCGTAGAGAATGCACGCGGCGCGATGGGGCAACTATTACAATTGGTGGCAAAAGCGATGAATCCCGCCCGCCATGGCGTGGAGCAACCTGCGTATATCAGCGAAGGGGTGGAGGTGCCGGAAGATGCCTACATCGGTGCTTTTGTCTACATCGGAAAGAATGTCCGCTTGGGTAAGGGGGTACAGATTTACCCGCACACGTATATCGGTGATAATGTGCAGATTGGCGACAATACGATTCTATATTCGGGCGTGAAAATCTACTACAACTGCGTGATTGGCAAAGATTGTATCCTGCATGCAGGTGTAGTGGTAGGTGCCGATGGGTTTGGTTTTGAACCTGATGCACAGGGGGTAAACCAAAAACTGCCACAGATTGGCAACGTGGTTATTGAGGACGATGTGGAGATTGGTGCCAACAGCACCATCGACCGCGCAATGATGGGTTCGACCCGCATACACAAGAATGTAAAAATAGACAACCTTGTACAAGTGGCTCATAATGTGGAGGTGGGCGAATCAACGTTTATGTGCGCACAAGTGGGTGTGGCGGGTTCCACTAAAATTGGCAGCCATTGTATTCTTGCCGGACAAGTGGGCGTAGCAGGGCATATTGAGGTGGCAGACCGATGTGTGTTCGGTGCACAGGCGGGTGTGGCAGGCAGTGTCCGCAAACCGGGCATGTATCAGGGTTCGCCCGCTATTGATGCGATGAACTGGCGTCGCTCCTCGGTCGGTTTTAAGCAGTTGCCTGACCTTATGCGCCGCCTCAATGAGATAGAGAAGAATTTATAAGGTACATTTGTAAATTCTTTGCATATAATTCCTTATTCATAATCTGTAATTCATAATTAGAAATGAACCAACATACCATACAATCGTCTTTTACCCTTGAGGGTAAGGGGTTGCATACGGGCTTGCAAATTACAGCCACGTTCCTCCCCGCGGAGGAGAATACGGGTGTGCGCCTTTGCCGTGTCGATTTGCCCGGAAAGCCGACACACCATGCTTTGGCAGACTATGTCAGTGCCACTGAGCGCGGAACAGTCTTAGAGTATGGCGCATGGAAAATCTCCACCGTGGAGCATGCTCTTTCGGCACTCTATGCCATGGGCGTGGACAACTGCCTTATAGAACTGAACGGTCCCGAAATGCCCATCTTAGATGGCAGTGCCAAACTGTTTGTCAAAGCCATTCAGCAAGCGGGCTTGCAAGAGCAACAAGCAGAGCGCAAAGTGTTTGTGGTTACCGAGCCGATAGAGTATGTCTCGGAGCGCGGAAACCGACTGCTGTTGTTGCCTTCCGACCACTACGAAGTGGAGGTGATGATTAGTTTCCCGAGTGTGTTGCTGCGTGAACAACGCGCTGATTTGCACGACATTAGCACCTATCCACGCGAGATTGCTTCTGCCCGCACATTCTGCTTTGTGCGCGAGATAGAGCCACTCCTGCGCATGGGACTTATCAAGGGAGGCGACCTGCAAAATGCCCTTGTCATCTATGAGACACAGATGTCGCAAGAGGGATTGGATTATATGACCGAGAAACTCGGCGCACCCCATATAGACGCAAGCAAACTCGGCTATCTCTCCCCGCTCAACTACCAGAACGAGCCCGCGCGACACAAACTTCTGGACCTCATCGGCGATATGTCCCTTCTGGGTTGTTATATCCAAGGCAGACTCATCGCCACCCGTCCGGGGCACACGTTCAACACCCAATGTTGCCGCCAACTGCGCAACAAGATGTTAGCAAGAAACAATTAAACAAAATACACGACTATGACTCAACCATTAGCATATATCCATCCGGAGGCAAAGATTGACCCCTCCGTACAGATTGGTCCCTTTGTGTTTATCGACAAAGATGTAGAAATCGGCGCAGGCACTATCATTGATGCCAATGCCACTATCTGCGAGGGCGTGCGTATCGGCAAGAACTGCCATATCTTCCCGTCGGCAGTGGTGGGGGCGATTCCGCAGGACTTGAAGTTCAAAGGCGAGAAGACTTATGTCTTCATTGGCGACAACACCTGTATTCGCGAGTGTGCAACTATCCACCGAGGCACCGCCAGCAAGGGCAAGACCGTTGTGGGCAGCAACTGCCTTATTATGGCATATTGCCATGTGGCGCACGATTGTGTCTTGCATGACCATATCATTATGTCGAATGCTGTGCAACTCGCAGGCGAAGTGGTGGTGGACGATTGGGCAATCATCGGCGGCGGAAGTTTAATACACCAATTTACACATATTGGTGCGCATGTGATGATTCAGGGTGGTACCAAGATAAACAAAGACATCCCGCCTTATGTCATCGCCGCTCGCGAACCGGTTTCGTACTGCGGTATCAACTCGGTTGGACTCAACCGCCGCGGTTTCACGCGCGAGCAGATTGCTTCTATCCAGGACACCTATCGCACACTCTATATGTCGGGACTCAACGTGTCGCAGGCTGTCGAGCAAATTCTTGAGACCGTGCCACAGACTCCGGAGCGCGACACTATCATCGATTTTATCAAAGGTTCACCACGCGGTATCGTACGCGGAATAAACTAATGCGCAATGCATAGCGTAATAAAATACAATGGTTAATACGTGGTTAATTATATGTTCTTACAAAAATAATTAACGTCTAATTACACGATAATTAACGTTTAATATCAAGCAACTATGGAAGAAGAAAGAAGCCTCAATTTTATTGAGCAGATTGTAGAGAAAGACCTCGCAGAGGGCAAGAACGACGGACGCATACAAACGCGTTTCCCGCCCGAACCCAACGGATACCTCCATATCGGACACGTCAAGGCCATCTGTATGGACTTTGGTATTGCAGAGCGTTACAACGGCGTCTGCAACCTCCGTTTCGATGATACCAACCCCGTCAAAGAGGACGTGGAATATGTAGATTCTATCCAACAAGACATCGCATGGTTGGGGTTCAAGTGGGGAAATATCTACTACGCCAGCGACTATTTCCAGCAACTCTACGACCTTGCTATCCGTTTCATCAAAGAGGGCAAAGCATACGTAGATGAGCAGACTGCCGAGCAGATTGCCGAGCAGAAAGGTACACCTACCGAACCCGGTGTGGCGTCGCCCTATCGCGACCGCCCCATTGAGGAGAACCTCCGTCTATTCGAGGCTATGCAGGCAGGCGAGATAGAGGACGGCAAGATGGTACTTCGCGCCAAAATTGATATGGCGAACCCGAATATGCATTTCCGCGACCCTATCATGTATCGTATCATCACTACCCACCCGCACCACCGCACAGGGCGTAAGTGGAATGTATATCCGATGTACGACTTTGCACACGGACAAAGCGACTATTTCGAGGGCGTTACTCATTCTATTTGTACCCTTGAGTTTGTCGTTCACCGTCCGTTGTACGACTATTTTCTCGACCAGTTTGTGGAGGGCGACTACCGTCCGCACCAGTATGAGTTCAACCGCCTGAATATCACCTACACCGTGATGTCGAAACGCAAGATGTTGCAACTCGTCAAAGAGGGACTTGTGCGTGGTTGGGACGACCCGCGCATGCCGACAGTCTGCGGTCTGCGCCGTCGCGGATACACCGCTGAGGCAATCCGCACATTTATCGACAAGATTGGTTACACCAAAGTGGAGGGTATGATTGATGTCAGTCTGCTCGAGCATACCGTCCGCGAGAACCTCAAGGAGACTGCCCCGCGGGTTTGCGCTATCTTCGACCCTGTAAAATTGGTTATTACCAACTATGAGGGCAACGGAGAAACGATTACTGCGGAGAATATTGACGGGCATCCCGAACTCGGTACACGCGAGATGAATTTTGCCCGCGAACTATATATTGAGCGTGGCGATTTCCTCGAGCAGGCGGACAAGAACTTCTTCCGCCTCAGCCCCGGCGGGCGTGAGGTGCGGCTCAAATCGGCGTATATCATCCAAGCCACAGGCTGCGAGAAAGATGCCGAGGGCAATATCACCACCGTCTATGCCACCTACGACCCCAACTCGAAATCGGGTACCGAAGGCGGCAACCGTAAGACCAAATCGACTATCAACTGGGTGGAGTGCAATTCGTGTATCGATGCCGAAGCACGCCTCTATGACCGTCTGTTTGCTTGCGAGAACCCGTCTGCAGAAGAGGGCGATTTCCGAGACCTGCTCAACCCCAACAGCCTCGAAATCAAGACTATCAAGGTCGAGGGCTCGCTCCGCAGCGAACTCCACGCGCCGGTTATCAAGAACGGCATTGCCCAAGAGAACCACTACCAGTTGCTCAAACAGGGCTATTTTGTGGTCGATCCTGACACCACCGCCGACCATCTTGTCCTCAACCGCACCGCCTCGTTGAAGGACAACCGATGACCTCCCCAACCCCTCCAAAGGAGGGGCTTACAGGAATAATATATACTCCTCCGCCCAACAATGCGGGGGAGTTTTTGTTCTCCGTTAATGCCCGTTAATTGACCGTTAAAGCAGAGAATGGCATGTGATTGAACATGTAATTATCCACGAATTAAACCATTAATTTTCCGGAGAAAGCATAGCAAGATTAGAATTATGGCAGCGGCACCGATATAGGCTAACCACCTTACTACTCGGGGTACATATTTCTCGGGCGGGAGTTGTATTACGGTCTCGCGTTCTTGATACACGGTATCATTTCTTATTACCACTCTTTCCTGCCAGTGGTCCCGCCAACGGTCGAGATAGACGGTATCGCCGCGTATGTATTCGCGGATATAGATGCTATCCCGCTGATACGTGCTATCCTGCCTTTGGGAGTTCGTCCGGGTGTGCGAGGTCGTACTTGTAGGCGGCACGCTGACCCTCGATGTGGTGCATGCGCTGCTCCAAAGGACAAGGCACATCATACAAAGGATACGGGTCAAAGTTGATAATCTCAATGTAAACAGGTTCATAACGTTTGGTTTTGCGGTCGTTGTAATTGGTTAGCAGTATCTCACGCAGTTTGCGTAGCGTGCGGCGGGAGGACAGCAGGCGTGGTGTAATTTGGGGAGGATATTTCCCATTGTTTTCGCATATGCGATCCGCGGACGAGAGAACACCCCATTGCGCCCGCGGGCTTATGGGGACCCCGTGGACGTCCACGTCCCCGGTACTTGCCACACCGACCAAGATACAACCTGCCGTATCACGAGGATAGTTGCCTGCGTGTATCCGAATGCCTGTGCGTCCGACCACATTGCCGATAAGAGGAAGTACCTCCCCGAAGCGGGGAGACATAGTAAGCGTAACAGGATAGAAACCTGCGGGGATAGCGATATCGGTACGCTCCAAAGTGGAACAGAACCAACGATTGTCAATAAGTAGTTCGCCACAGATGGCGTTGCCTTGCGGCTGTTTCCGTATGAGTTTCAATAACCTGTTTTTTTAGTTTAGAAGTTGATGAGTTTATAGTTGATAAGTAGTTGAGAAAGTTTATAAAGTTAAGAGAAGTTGAGTGTTGAGCGTTTAGCGTTGAGTGCAGTGGAGAGTGAAAAGAAGAAAGTTGGCTGTGCAAAACTATAAACTTGTTACATGTGAACTGCACTAAACACTCAACTCTAAACGCTTAAACAACTTCTAACCTTGGTACTTGTAGCGGTAGTCAATGCCAACGATAGAGCCTGAGAAAGTGAGGATTTCGCCGAAGGCTACGAGGACAGAGGAGTGAATCTCGCCTGCAGGTGGCAGGGCTATTCCCGCAACCAGCAATGCGCACCCGAAGGTGCACATCGCGGTTGCGAGAATAAGTTGCAAATGCGTCATCATATTTAGTTGAAAGTTAAAAGTTGATGGTTGATAGAAGTTGAGAGTTGAGCGTTTAGAGTTGAGTGCAGTAGAGAGTGTGAATAGAAAAAAGTAGTCTGTGAAAAACTATCAAACTTTCCGCTTTCCCACTGCTCTAAACATTCAACTCTAAACGTTTAACTATCTCATTATGCTATTTCGTCAGCGCATTGGTGCCAGACATATTGACGGAGGGTGCGATACTGCGTTTGCGACTTGAAAGCCGCGATGTCGGCAGGCATTTTTGTAGCATCTTGGAGACGCTTACGAGTTGCGACACAGATAGCCCCGAAACGCGTGCGGTATGCCACCTCGGATTGCGAGGGTGTGGACTTGCGCTTGCCCATGATGTGGGTGTAGTTGGGATTAGCCAACATCGCCACATTGGAGGTGGCTGCCTGACGACGCATAAAGGTTACGGTACTTGCCTTGGACAATTTGCCAGAGACGGATTTGACGGGGTCGATATAGATTACTTTAGCCATTTGTTTATTGGTTGATTAGTTTATGGGTTTATACGTGGTTTAATTGGTTTTGGGTTGAGAGTTGAGAGCAGTTTATAAGTTGTAAGTTGATAGTTTAGCACGTATTCTACTATCCACTAATAACTTTCCACTGCACTAAACGCTCAACTCCAAGCACTCAACTACTATGCGGACAATTTAGCCATTTCTTTGGCGAAGATGTAGCCGTTGAGGGTGCGGTACTTGCCGGGGTTGGAATTGAAAGCAGCAGCATACGCAGCAAGGTCTTGTGAGGACAGGGCTTTGACTGCTGCACGAGCCTGTGCAAAACGATTACGCTGGGCGGTTTGACTCTCGGAAGGTGCTGCGGTACTCGGATTGCAGATTTTGCCCGTGTAGCGGGTACCGTTACGCATTGCGAAATAGGTGTCGGAGTGTTGGCATACTTTGCCGGAAAGGGACTTTACTAAGTCCATAGGGATGTACTTAGACATTTTTTGTTGGTTTATAAGTTAATGGGTTGATGAGTTGATGAGAAGTTCTATAGTTTAGGAGTTTAAGAGGTTTATCCTGTGGACGTCTCACACCGAATAAGTACTCCTAATCAACTTCCCTGTGACTTTCGAAAGACGGTGCAAAGATAAGGCGGAAACGGGCGTTTTGCAACGATTCAAATCGATGAAATGCAAGCACTATATTGATTCAAATCGATAAAATTGAAATAATTACCTGATAATGAGTAGTATATAATCTCATTGTTTTACGCTGCAAAAATATCTTTGAAAGTGCTTTTTCATGGAATTATTTGCGTAATTGGGTTACCCGGCGATTGATTTCGTCTTCAAAATTTGCGATTTTGTTCATTGTTCTCCATAGACTATTAGGAGAAACCAGCCAACCGACAATGGATGTCAGCATATCGGCGAGCATTGGCAGACTATGCCACCTGCCTGGCCATAGTTCTCCAATGCGTTCCCGCGCTTTGATTTCGACCACGATGCGGACATAATCATCTTTGACAAAGAAATCATGGTGGTGCATTGTTTCTTGCTGTTGAGAGTAATGGAGCATGTCGGTAAAAATACGCTCTTGCTGTTCCAATAGGTTGTGCAGTTGTTGTTTGTTCTCTTGCCATTGGGCTTGAAATGAATCGGGTACATTTTTCATACGATTAGAATTGTGTTGGTTGATAACTATCAGGGTGTTCTATAAATCCCCCGTTTACTATATATGAACTTTACCGAACTTATTGAGTTCGTCAAGTATAAAAAAGCAATTTATAGAATAGCCATATTTTCGTGCCACAGCACACCAAGATGCCACTCGTGGCAGGCTTTTAAAAGCATTTTATTTACAGCCTCTTGTTTTATTCGCTAAAAATCATTAACTTTGCAGCCAATAACCAACTTCCGATAATTTGGCATTATCCGAACAGAACGTATAACCCTGAATATATTACCGCTTATGACACCCGAAGAAAAAGCCAGACTGAAGATAGACAAGAAACTGGAAGCCGCCGGATGGCGTGTGGTCAGCCGTGCGGATTTTGTACCCGATGAGGCTATTGCTGTTACAGAGGGTTTGCTGGAAGGCAATGATGAAGCCGATTATTTGCTTTTCCTTATGGGAAAGGCGGTAGGTGTAGTGGAAGCCAAGCGCGAGGAAACAGATGTCAATACGCCCATAGTGATTGCACAAGCGGAGGGTTATACACATAAATTACCTTCGTGGTGTGCAGCGTGGCAAAATCCTTTGCCGTTGGTGTGGCTCTCTAACGGCAGGCAGTATTTTTTCCGTGATTTGCGCGATACCGACCAAACGGAATATACCGAAGCGGACGGTTTCCTGTCGCCCAAAGAGGTGGTGAAACGACTGCATATTCCCAACCGCTATGCGGGGCTGCCGATGATACAGAAACGCGGTTTGCGCGATTGTCAGTACGAAGGCATATATAATCTGGAGCAAAGTCTCAAAGCGGGTAAAGAACGTGCCTTGATGGTGCTGGCTACGGGGGCGGGTAAGACCTATCTGGCTATTACGATGGCTTATCGGCTGCTCAACTATGCGCAGTATCACCGTGTGCTGTTCTTGGTGGACAGGAACAACCTCGGGCGACAGGCGGAGCGCGAGTTCGGTTCGTACCGCCTTACCGAATCGGGCGACCCGTTCAACACCATTTTTGGCGTGAACAGACTGAAATCGGGGAAGGTGGAACAGGGTGCCAATGTGGTTATTTCCACTATTCAGCGTTTGTTTGCGCTGTTGAGCGGCGAACCCGTGACGGACAACAACGAAGACGACGAGACGCCATTGGATGACGATGAAGGACAAGACAATGCCCCTGCAGTAGTACTCCCCGGTAACCCGCAGTTGCCGCGTGACTATTTCGACCTTATCATTATCGACGAGTGCCACCGCTCTATCTATAGCAGTTGGCGTGCCGTATTAGACTATTTCGACAGTGCCGTCAAGGTGGGGCTGACAGCAACGCCCGCTCCGCAAACATTGGCATATTTCGAGCAGAACAGGGTAGTGAACTACACGCTTGAGAAATCCATTCTCGACCATGTGAATGTCGGTTATCGCACCTATCGTATCAAAACGGAAGTAACTGAAAACGGAGGGGCTATCCGTGAGGGGGACAAAACCCGACAGGAAACGGTATATACAGGCAAGACGGAAGAGGTGGTCAGCACGGATACCACACAATACACCAAAGAGGAACTCAACCGCAGTATTATCAACCCCTCGCAAATCAAACTGATTTTGCAGACCTACAAAGATGCGGTTTATACAGAGATGTTCACCGACCCGCAGCGCGAACCGAACTTCGACTATCTCCCCAAAACACTTATCTTTGCCCTTAACGACCGCCATGCCGACAATATCGTCCGTATTGCCGAGGAGGTATTCGGCAGGGAACACGGCGACGGGTATGTACAGAAAATCACGTATAGCGCGGGCAATTCCGACCAACTCATCAAGGATTTCTGCAACGAGCAGCGTTTCCGTATTGCTGTTACAGTGACGCTTGTGGCTACGGGTATCGACATCAAGCCGCTGGAGGTGGTGATGTTTATGCGCTATGTAAAATCGCAACTGCTCTACGAACAGATGAAAGGGCGCGGTGTGCGCACTATCGGTGACGATGTGTTGCGCAATGTAACGCCGAATGCTTTCTCCAAAGACCTGTTCTTTTTGGTGGATGCAGTAGGCGTTACCGAGGGCGAGCATACTATTCCGCAACCGCAAGGCGGACAACCGCCGGTGCCTTCTTTGGAAAAACTGCTCGAAATGATTGTGCACGGCGATGTGTCCGATGACAATCTGTGGCTGTTGTCCCAGCGTATCAGCCGTATCAATGCACGCTATGAGAACAAAGAGCGGGACAAATTCCAAACGCTGGCGGGCATCAGCATGGAGAAACTGGCTCTGCGTATAGCGCAGGCTGTATTGCCCGACGAAAGTAGCATAGTCTTGCCACCCTATACCGACATCAACCAACCCAATACGGAGCGAAAGACCTTGGTGCAAGAGTTGGTACTGCATGTAGAAGCACGCCGCTATCTGCTTGAACTCAACAAAGGCTATATCAATACTTTGCAACCCGGTGAAGATACGCTTATCTCCAAGGGTTTTACCATGGAGGAGGCGCAACAGACAGTGGACGCTTTTGAGCAGTATATCCAAACGCACAAAGACGAGATAGAAGCCCTGCAAATCATCTATTCGGGCAAACCGCTCAACCGCAAGATGCTGGAAGTCTTGGCGGAAACGCTACAGAATGCAAATGCCCGGTTTGAGCCGCACCGCCTGTGGAACAGTTACGCTTTGGTACAGCCCGACCAAGTAAAACACTTCAAAAATGAGGAGCGCGAGCAGCGCAACCTGCTGACCAATATCATTCAGTTGGTGCGCTTTGCGTACAAGCAGATAAACCGCTTGGACACGCTATCCGCCACCGCAAACCAATACTTCAACCTTTGGTGCGGACAGGCACAGCGCAGTCTGACACAAGAACAAATAGACATCTTCCGACATATCAAAGACTATATCGTTTCCAACGGCAGTTGTGATATAGACGAGTATATGGAATTGGACGGAGACAGCGAATCGGAAGCCGCTTTCCTGTTGAAAACCATAGGCAAGGACGCACTCCGAGAGCACTTGAATACATTGGCAAAATTTATTATCTATCAACGAACCGCATAAAAACCGCATAATATGGCACAGATACAACAACCCACCGTAGAACAACTGACGCAGAAAGTTTGGCAGATGGCAGACGTGCTGGCATCGCACGGCATTGGCAATACCGATTATCTCACCCAACTCACCTACCTCCTTTTCCTGAAAATGGACTGGGAGCGTGTGGACATATTGGGCAAGCCCTCTGATATACCGCAGGGTTACCAATGGTGCGACCTCATCAAAGAGGAGGGCGACGACCTGCTCCGCCAGTACGAGAACACCCTTGCCGAACTCAAAAAACAGGACAACATCATCGGTACTATCTTCACACAGGCGCAAAACAAAATCACACAACCTGTCTATTTGCGCAAAGTCATTTCGATGATTGACGAGCAGCAATGGCTGATTATGAGCGGCGATGTCAAAGGGGCTATCTATGAGAATATCCTCGAAGAGGTGGGACAAGATACCAAGAGCGGCACGGGGGAGTATTTCACGCCCCGTGCGCTGATACAAGCAATGGTGGATGTTACCTGTCCAAAAATCACCGAGACGGTCTGCGACCCCGCTTGCGGTACGGGCGGCTTCCTGATGGCGGCTTACGACTATATGAAACAGCAGTCGCAAGACAAACAGAAACGCGATTTTCTCAATACCAAAGCCATTCACGGCACCGATATCACGCCGTTGGTGGTTACGCTCGGTTCAATGAATCTCTATCTGCACGGCATTGGCAAAGACAGCAGTCCTATCACATGCGGCGACTCGTTGGAGAAGCAACCCGATGTACTGTACGATGTCATCTTGGCGAATCCGCCTTTTGGAGCAAGACCAAGCGGCGCGGTGGCTATCGACCGCCCCGATTTCTATGCCACCACCAGCAACAACCAGTTGAATTTCCTCCAACACATGATGCGACTGCTCAAGAACGGCGGACGCGCTGCCATTGTATTGCCCGATAATGTGCTGTTTGAAGGAAATGCAGGGAAGATTATCCGGCAAAAACTGCTTACGGAGTTCAACCTGCATACCATATTGCGTATGCCTACGGGTATATTCTACAAACCGGGAGTAAAAACCAACGTGCTTTTCTTTACCAAAGGCACACCTACCACCGATGTGTGGTATTACGACTACCGTACCAATATCCATCATACCCTCAAGCAGAAACCGCTCAAACGCAGCGATTTGGACGATTTTGTAACTTGCTACCATGCCGAAGACCTCACCAAACGGCAGGAGACCTACCATGCAGAGACCAACCCCAACGGGCGTTGGCGCAAGTTTGCCGCAGCGGATTTCCTCAACAACGACAAGGTGCTGATGGATGTTACATGGATAAAAGCCGAGAACGGCGAAGACGATCTCTCCCTACCCGAACTGCTTGACACCATACAGGACAAGAGCAACAAAATCGCCGATGCCGTCGCCCGACTGCAAACCCTGCTGGGGAATATAGAGGAATAAGAAGTGCAAAATTTCAACGGGTCGTTGAACCAATTATGGAATAGAATAGGAAAGGCTACTACCGCACTACATCCTTTTGTTTCATTTACTCTTATAAAAACAAAAAAATAGGTGCATTTTTTATAGTTAAGAATGGAAGAAAACGGATAATACACTGATAATGTGTGCATTCTTTTCTTTCAAATACCCCTATAAAAACGGTAGTCTTAAAGATAAGATGAAGATAAAAAACAGGTTCTATATCTTGTAATAGTAACAATAATGTCAGGCTCAAAATCGTCCCCATTGTAGACGATTTTCGGTGCTGATGATAAAGAGAATGTGAGTATTAAACAAGCAAATGAATTGAAATAATGAATACCAAACTACTACGGCAACAGATACTGGATTTGGCTATACGAGGGAAACTCGTAAAGCAAGACCCGAATGACGAACCTGCGTCCGTCCTGCTTGAGCGTATCCGTGCCGAAAAAGAACAACTCATACAACAGGGCAAAATCAAGAAAACAAAGGCTCCTGCCACTACCGATACGCCACATTATCAGAACACACCCTTCGACATCCCATCCTCATGGCAGTGGGTAAGGTTGGGAGAGATTGGCAAATGGCAGGCAGGTGGTACGCCTAATAGGAGCCATAAGGAGTATTATGGTGGTGATATTCCTTGGCTTAAAACAGGGGATTTGAACGACGGTTATATTACGGATATACCCGAGAATATAACTCAATTAGGTTTGGATTGTTCTTCAGCCAAACTAAATCCTAAAGGTAGTGTGTTGGTCGCATTGTATGGAGCAACAATCGGCAAAGTCGGTATCTTAACTTATCCTGCAACCACAAATCAAGCCTGCTGCGCTTGCATTGATTATCCTGCTGTAGAAACACTATATCTCTTTTATTTTCTCCGTGCCCATAGAGATATATTTATTTCACAGGGTGGAGGTGGGGCACAACCCAATATATCAAAAGAAATTATAACAAATACCCTCATTCCCCTTCCCCCTCTCGCGGAGCAACGGCGTATTGTGGCGGAGGTGGAGAAGTG
>SAMEA104315427__coassemble_1045_pt1 | contig 16265 bp, 7 predicted proteins | sample SAMEA104315427__metabat2_high_PE_027 | metagenome-assembled genome bin SAMEA104315427 (sample SAMEA104315427) | gut metagenome | biome: Monkey gut; feature: monkey-associated habitat; material: faeces | place: China | collected 2013
GCGCACCCTGACGGCAATCTCCTTACCGGCAGCGGCTTTGGCGGCACGCAGGTCCACCTTGTACCAGACGCTCTCAGCGGTTTGCGATACGCCGGCAGTCCAGTTGAACTCGGTGGCAGTCAGGCACGCCTCGTCGATATCGGACGTAGCATATACCTTGGAGGTAACCGCTATACGCTGGTCGGTAGTCAGGCAGAGATAGACCTCTTTTTGCTTCATCTGGATAAGCATTCCGCCGGCTGCCGTCCAAACGCGGTACTCTTTGCCCGATAGCACATAATCGCGTTTCTCGGTCTGCCCCGCCAATGTACCTTGGATATGCACATTGGCTGTGTTATCAGTCAAGTTGGTCAGAAAAATAGCCAAGGTAGGTGTTTCTTCCTGATAGACAGGGTCCAACGAAACACGATACCATACCGCGGAGGCACTTGCCTCCTGTACACTGCCGTTCTCCCAATCAAACTCTATGGCATTGGCTTTGGTAGAACCATCGCCCCTGCCGATAGCCATTGTCGGAAGACAACATAGCATTGCGGTCACAATTAGAAGATAAACTTTTTTCATTGTATTTTTGTATTTTGTTACTTTTAATTACGTTTTTATGTTTATGTCTCCATTAATTGCCACTTACTTTTAGACTCCATTAATTAACCATCAATTTCTCATACAGCACTAATAGCCATTATAATTTTTCTTTTACTCCAAATATAACCAAACATTATTCAAATATAATATATTTGATTCATATTTGACCATATTTGGTGAGGGGAAAGGCTCCATTAATTGCCATTAATTAACCATTAATTTTCCTCTACAGCAATTAGCCACATCTATGACTTTTTGGGGCTCCATTAATTGCCATTAATTAACCATTAATTTTGCCCACAGCACTAATAGTCATTAGAATTTTTCTTTTCCTGCAACGTACATTTTAATTGACCATTAAAAGAGGGAACGTTAATCAGCATTTTGCCCGAGCAGGGTATATCGTTTGCCATTTCGCACCACATAGACCGTGCCGTCGGGAGCGCAATAAAGCCGGGAGAGAGGCATTGCCTGCCCGGTATCCGCCACCGCCGTCGAGACCTGTTCCCTAACAGCCAGTTCCACCTGCCTCGTACATTGGTTTCTGCCCGTAATGGTATAACTATAATCGCCGTAGGCTTCTATCCACCGGTTGGCATCCTCATAGAAATAGCCTTCCGCCATAGTCGCCGGCGACACATATACGGTATCATATTCCGTCTCGGGGGCTGAGAAGGAGACGCGTATATCCATATCGGCGTAGGTATCCTCATCTATCCACCCCGCACTCTGCATAGCGGTATCTCTGCTATATGTCAGCCCGTTCAGTTCGAATGTCTTGCCCTCACATATTGTAGTATCTATCGTTACGGAAGTGTGTGTCGTAAGGTGCTCCACACAGAGCAGATAACGCTCGTCGCATTGTCCCACAGTATGGATAGTAAAATCGTAGTTGCCATACCCGCCTCGGGCGATATACTCTTGGTTTCGATAGACCATCGGCAGTTGGGCGGCCTTGACGCGCATGGTGTCGCGTTGTGGTTCGGGTGCGGCGACAGTCAGGTTGTAGGTTCTGACATATACCGTATCGCCCTTGTACCATGCGGTATCATTGCTATAGCGTGTGGTTTGGGTGAGCAATGTATCTGCCAACTGCAACCCAAGCCCCTGACAGGTGGTAGTGTCTATCGTCTGCGGCACAAAACGCGGATTGGTGCGAAAACGGATACGCCCCACCTTATCGGCATCGTGGCTGAAATGGAAGAACAATGATTCGCCTGCTTGGCGGGCTTGCTGTATCAGTGTGCGGTCGGGGAAGAAGAGTTTTGTAGAATCGGATAGTGTGGTGCGTGCCACCTCTGTGCCGATGCAACTGCCTTGGGTTACCCATACTTGGCAGGGGTTGTTCTTTGCTTCTTTCCATTGCACATACACGCTCCCGCTTTGCGGCAGACGGTTTGGTTCCCACTCATAGACATCATCGGCATGGTTGCTCACATACGTCATACTTGTGCGCACGGGCAGCGTAGCCTCGCAGGTGGAGTGAGGACCCTCGTTGTAGGGATAGACATATACCTGTCCGCTGCACGTGCCATTCGGATAGACGCGGACATGCGGCGTCAGCGCACTGATCAGTTGCCCGGCAGCGTCTCCCATCTCGTCGATCTTCTGATTGACAGAAGTGGCATCCATCTCGCGCATCTGGTCTTTGCCAATGGTCATAGAGATAGTAGGTGTCTTGCCGGAGCAGAGAGCATAGACCTCAAGCGTAACCGAGCAATCGGCAAACCAGTAGGCAGTCAGCCCCTTGCGCACATCGTCCACCGAGGCGGTGTACCACACGGTATCACTGATTTGCGTACTAAGGGGAAAACGAAACGTAGAAGCCCCCTCCTTGCAGTCACAGAAATAGTCGGGGGCTTTCAGCGAGGCTTGCAGTCTGCTACATGTCCAACTGGCTTTCTCCATCTCCGCCACCACCGCTATGGTATCCGCCTCCTGCGCACTGCTATACGGAACTGCCGTCAGCGACAGCAGCAGAACAAACATCAATATGTGTTTTAGACTTAACATATAAAGCCCATTAACAAAATTATTTATAGACACTGATCTATTGAATCACCGTTTCTTGATGGGGGGCTCCATTAATTGCCATCTACTTTTTAGGTCTCCATTAATTACCATTAATTAACCATTAATTTTTTCCTCCAATAACTGCCATTACTTTTTAGGTCTCCATATAATGCCCATTAATTCACCATTAATTTCTTCTACAGCACTAATCGTCATTAGAATTTTTCTTTTCAACAAATATTGCCAACAATTATTCAAATATATTCCCAAAATATTTGATTCATATTTGACCATATTTGGTGAAGGGAAAGACTCCATTGATTGACATCTATTACTTTTTAGGTCTCCATATAATGCCCATTAATTCACCATTAATTTCTTCTACAGCACTAATCGTCATTAGAATTTTTCTTTTCAACAAATATTGCCAACAATTATTCAAATATATTCCCAAAATATTTGATTCATATTTGACCATATTTGGTGAAGGGAAAGACTCCATTGATTGACATCTATTACTTTTTAGGTCTCCATATAATGCCCATTAATTAGCCATTAAAATTCTCCTACAGCAATTAGCCACCATCCTATGACTTTTGGGGACTCCATTAATTGCCATTAATTAACCATTAATTTCTCCTACAGCACTAATAGTCATTAGATTTTTTCTTTTCCTCCAAATATAACCAAACATTATTCAAATATATTTGATTCATATTTGACAATATTTGGTGGGGGAGAAAGACTCCATTAATTGACATTAATTAACCATTAATCTATTCTCTCGAAAGCCGGTACAAAGATAATACATGACCGGTCGTTTTGCAACGATTCAAATCCATAAAATTTCAAAAAGTCATTGACTGCTGTCAATATACAACACCTATCACGTTGAATATGAGCAACATAACGCAAGTTCGAAATATACGCTACGCTTGGAAACAAATACATGAAAAATTAAATCAAATATGGACAAATATACTATGAGAGAGAAGTATATAATTGACCATGTAATTGACCATTAATTTCTTGCCACCACTAATAGTCATTAGAATTTTTCTTTTCAACAAATATTGCCAACAATCATTCAAATATATTCCAAAATATTTGATTCATATTTGACCATATTTGGAGAAGAAAATTAACGGAGAATTACACTCCAAACGGTAATTCAATATGTCAAAGGTCGCTTATTGTGCGGAGAAGGGATAACAAATGTTGTGCCACAGCGCACGGATGTACCCCTCTGCATATGTCCCAATGCAGAGAGGTGAAAAAATGGCAGACTAACGCACTATCACTTTGATAGTCTCTTTCTCGCCACGCACCATGTATATACCAGCGGGGAGCGACAAAGTAGTCTCATCGGTCATATAGTCGGAGGCAATCAACTGCCCGGCTGCGCCATAGACACTCACTTGCTGCGCCACGACCGGAATCACCGTCAGTCCTCCGCCCACACTATTCACTATCAGTGTCCGCCCACCTGCTATCGTCGGCACACCGGTAGTGGTCTCGGTTTCTTGGTCGTAGGTAACTAATCCGGAACGTACATGGATGTACTTGGCATTAGCCGGTGCAGCCGAGGGTACGGAACCATTTGCCAACACAAAGACGCCGCCCATCTGTATTTTGCCCATTTGGGCATTTGTACTATGTTCGAATACAATTTTCCCTACTTGGAAATACGCATTGGGCTGTTCCACTTGTAGATCCGCAAAAGTCGGATTTCCACGCAAGACAGCACTATTGGGTGTACTATATGGCGCAGTCGTAGTGGTATGATTATTCTTGCCCTTAATCGTTTGTGGTCCAAATCCTTCCATTATCAACAATTTTCCCGTCCAATAATCCCACTCGGTACGTTCATTCGGAATACCCTGATTATTCACTCCTTCGCAGTTGGAACAATAGGGGAACATCAATGCATATATATTACCTGCCTCCATTACCACCGGTCGTTCGTTAGTGCCAATCATCTTGGTTACCGGAGCGGCAATTTGCCAATCGGTGGTAAAATTAGTACCATCAAATTTCCAAGTGTTGTTTTGAGACTTGTACAAGAAATATTCAGCATCCCAATTCCCCTTAGAGAAAGCAGTTAATAGCCTTTGTCCTACATAGTTGGTCTTATAATCGGTCGAAGCATATTTAGAATACCCTTTCACAGGACGTGGGTAAGCCCCACTTGTTGTATCTCGATGATAGGCATAGTCTATGAATGCATTATAGCATGTAGTATAGCCGACATTAGAACCACTTTCTATTGCCAATGCAATCTTAGACGCTATAATCGCAGATGCATCCAAATTGCTTTTCGCTTGTTCTTTCAAAGCATCAGCACGACTATTGTTTTTGCTCAATACTGCCTCAGGATAAGATTCCAACACATACACATTAGATACATCAAATGGTGGGCAGAATGCGAACCACTTATCGGCTTCAACTATAGGCGTGATATAATATATCGCCTGACTAATTATATAATCTTCACCATTGGTAATGCTGTTATAATACTCAGTTCCTACATCTTCGGGAGTTACATATTGGTAATCTCGAGATTCCGGTTTTTGCAAAGGAACTTCATATGTATATTGACCAAGCCAATTCTTATTTTGCAAAATAGTTGCCATATATCCATCCAATTTGGCATACATCAGGTTATTTACCATTTCAGACTCCCCTGTAGGAACAACTTGTGGTCCCCCCATCGTTAATTTTCCTCCATCCAATTGCAATGGATTTTTGGCGGTTATTTCAGTCATCGCTACAATCCAAGGTGTCACATTATATGATTTTCGTCCTTCTCCGGGAACCCAAAGATGTACATATCCGTCCTTATCGGGCGTAATAGATTCCGCACCGTATTTGCCATTCGCATATTTGTCAGAATGTAAAGCATAGTAAGCAGACAGTGTCTTTCCAATCTCCGGACCGACAGTACATAATGTTTCATCAAATGGATAGAAACCGGGCTGTACCAACCGGGTTTCTGCATCAATAAACCGGTTATCAACCAAATGATCTGCCTTCACCAATGCGCATATTCCATCGGTAGGAGATGCTCCCGGTGCACTAACCGCATTACAAGCCTGAATATCACTATTATGCGTGCCACCAAATACAAATGTATTTTTCGGACAACGGAGAGCCGTAGAGTTTCCATCTTTATCCAATGGCTCATAGTATGCATTATACTCTTCTTTCCACGGTTTGAACTTGATAGTATTTACAGAACCATCATTAAAATTCACCGTTCCACCCACACCATCTGCACAAATACCATAACCATAATCCAGAGGAAAACCCATAACTTTAGCATCACCCGTACGTTGACAAATTGCCAACGTGTTCTCATAGTAACCGTTTCCTGCCGGTTGACTGTTTTGCAACTCAATCTGTCCCCCGTTGAAATTAACAACCGTATTTGCATTGCCTATATCTATAGACGGAGAGTTATGAGAGTACTTTTGGAAGCGCAGGTAACCATTGGTACGACGACTTTTTGTAGCATCAGCAACATCCAACGGCCATTTGTCATCGAAATTCAATTCCGTATATGATTTATCTGAAATCGGACGGATGTACAAACTTGCAGAATACTGACCTACATCGGCATCCATTCCGAACACTTTTTTGTGAGCAGTACATCCCATATCTGAGTACAATATATTATTGCCTTGAATATGCACACTAACACGAAATGGATTCGTATTATTATCAGAAGTACATTCCACTACAATAGCACTTGCGGAACCATACGAAGGATTCCCTGATTTGCCATCATAATTTGGCATCTTATTTTTTTCTATAGTGTTTCCATTAGGAGTATGCTTTCTCGCATATAGATAGCAATCCTCCAAATAGATATCCACACTCGTGCCGGCGGCACCCTTTATATATATAATACCCTCATCATTTTTATCTTTTCCATTCGAGCCAAAGGGACACCAACCTGTAAAATACAACTTAAGACTGCCCGTAGTGGTCCAGTTATGCGTACCCTCCGAAGGTAGTTTTTTGGAACCTGTGCCTACATTATCTATCGTACGATCGTAATCGTAACTAATGACGTCTGTTGTTTTTTTGAACACATAGCATGGTGTAACTGCCGTACCCACGGCATCGGCAGTGGCAGCCTTTATACTTGCCGTTCTATCCGACGAAACGGTTTCTCCAAAAACGTACAACTCATCAAAAAGAGCCTTCCCGTTTTTGTCAAATACGTGCGACAAATCAACCCGTGTCTTTTTGATTACTTTACCACTAAAGCCCCCTACGGAAGTACAAGCCGTACCTGTATATAGATTCCAATATGGTACACTTGTTGCCGTCAGATTACCCACTTTTTGTGTTACCGCATTTGTCCAAACCGTATATTCCACGCCATTGTATGTTCCTTTGGCTTCCACTTGATAAGTTTTTGTAGCAGAAGATGCAAATACAGCAATTATTTCTTTTCCAATCTCCACTTGTCGATTCGGGATAACCAGTGTCTTTGTTGTACCATTAATTTCATAAATCGTATATGTTTCTGCAAATTGGATGGTATTCCATTGTAAATATATTGAATCCAATGTGGCACCACTCGACAATATCGGTTTTTGGAGTCCAATATTTACCGAAATAGAGAGATTGGTTGTGGTCGTTTCCGATGTATGTCCCGCTAAAGTATTCGTTCCCGTAGCCACCAATGTGGTGGAATAGGTTCCCGGAGCAGCAGGCTTTGCCGAAATCGTAACCTGTCCTTCCACTGACGCATCATACTGAAAAATATCTGCAAATTCCGGTGTCCACGAATATACCACATTGCTTACATTTTGTTTCGAAACACGAATAACCTCCGTCGCCTCTGCATCTGCCACACGCATATTTGCAAATGCATAAGACGAAGGAGTAAACTCTATTTTTGAAACTGTCGCTGTTTTTGCCACTCCCGAGAGAGCCACCGTATGGGCTTCAGATGATATGGTATTATTATGCGCATCCGTATATTGTACAGTCAATGTAAGTGTGGCAGAATACGTTTTTTCTTCAGTCGGCACAAAAGTAACCAAACAATTCCCGTCCGCAGGATGTTCCTCCACACTGAACGCACTTGCATCCGTACCGGAAATGGAAGCATTCCACACCGCCCCGGTTTGCCCCGATGAAGCAGGAGCAGGTTGCGATGCCGTACGATTCTTAGACGTTGCGGCTATCGATTTTTGCAGACGGTCCCCCACATAGATAGGATTCGCAGTAGAACCGAAAGCCAATGAACTGCCTATGGCAAAAGAAGGCGTTAGGTTCGATGAAGCATTGATGGTGGCAGAAGCAAACGAATTATCACCTTTTGATTTTAGAGTAAGTGTTGCTTGGTCGATATTGCTACCATGATGATTATGGTCTGTATATTTTACGGTAACCGTTACCTGTGTTCCATTAAAGGCCGTATTTACCACAGAAAAAGCATTAACCGCTTGCGTCAAAACAACCTGATAATCTCTATCCGAAGTCGCTTTATTTACATTAAAGACGACATCGCAAGTACCCGATTGATTCAAATCTGTTGTCGAAATGGAATAAGATGAAGACTGAACACTATTCACAATTACCGGTTGGAACAACGCAGTATATTCGCCAAGCGTAAATTTTCCATATATAACATTCAATTCTACAGAACGAGGATTATCCGTATCTTTAGAATTATTTATAGGAGTACCTGAGGATCGCTCAACATCTACTCTCCATTTATTAAAATAGAAACCTGCTTTGGCAGAAGCATACATCACAATCTTATGAGTCGTAAAACTTCCACTTTGCTTGCCACTAAACTCTTCCCTATAATCACCCTCTACTGGCGTTTTAGTTCCATCATCAGCATATACCAATCCCCTATCTATATTTTCAGTTCTTACCTTATATGTAGCATCGCCATAAACATCACTAACATTAAGCAGTAATATAATACAAATAAGGGGAATTGCATAAATATTAATATTACACCTCATAATAACAATTTATTTTCTAATTTTTACAATGCCATTATTTCCTCTCAATATGTATACCCCCTCAATTGGTATATATACGATGTGTTCTTCCTCTGCAATTTGTTTCCAAGAAGAAACCAACGCCCCCACACTATTATACAATCTAAATATCTGATCTTCATCGGTTTGCACCAGCAATCCTCCCTCTACGTATATTACAGAGAAACCAACAGGGCGCACCTCATCGGTTGCCGTAGATGGACCTTGTACAATTGTTTGCGCCGTGCGCAACTCACCTACTCCCGATGTATTGAAGCGGAAATACAAGAATCCATCGGCATCTACACGGTCGGACATACCCAATTGCCAATCTTTGGTGATTTGCATAGTATCTATTTTCTGCAATACTTGATAGTTCAGCACATGCGCATTGGTAGAAGCCAAGTTGAACGAACAAGTATCTCCCAAATAGGTACGCACATAGGAAAATCCGTCCCAACTGATAGTTATATCGCCTTTGCTCCATTTAGCATAATCAATGCGATATACATCTGCCGGTCGGTTTGCCAAAAGCGTAAGCGAATCATTGGGCAGAATCTCCACACTATTCGCTGCACACTCACCCACACTCCATACCGACGGAGTTATCTCCGTCGGTTGTGGCGCATCGAAACGCACAAAGAGGAAATCCATTTCGGCATTAGAAACCATATTTCTCAGTTCCCAACTCGAAAGAGACAACCGGCTATTGCCACCCTGTGGATACAAATAGTATTTGCCAAGATAGTGTGCATCAGCCGACGAAATTCGGAATGTAGGTGTAGTTCCAAAATAGGCTGCAATGGTATCTTGCGTATTTGCTGTCAACTGAATAGAAAAATCACTCCATTTCTTACGGAAATAGTAGTATTGCGCCGTATCTTCCGCCGCTACAGACACCGGTTTATCTAATTCCATAGGAATTGCCCGCGCCATATCCTCCGACATCTGCTTGTAGTCAATGATAAAATCCGCTTTCTCGGCAGAAACCAATTTTACATAATACAATCCACCTTCTCCAAACATTTTTATCATTTCTCGCAATAATTCCGAGGACATATCCATAAAATTATCCATTTCTTCATCACCTTGATAAGAAAGCATAAAATTGAACAATACATTCGGGTCCTCGTTAGTCAACTGAAAATCACACGTACTCCCCAACCAAATAGACAAAGGTTGTTCCGTTCCCGTCCATATCATACGGATAGAATCGTTTTTCCAATCCGTAACCGGCATTACGAATACGCTATCCGACATAGCCGGCGTAAGATGAATGGTATCGGGCAGTTGTAACCAATGGCTACTCTCTATGCATTGACGAAATGCCGAGTCGGGAGCCAATTGTATCTTACCCGCTGCGGGTATCTCCACCTGCACTTTTGCCTCCACATTGTAGGTGATATCAAACTGGCGCATCAACTCGCGATATGTATCTTCCACTGTCAATTCGTAAGCAGGTTTGCCATCTATTTCTGTTGCGTTTGCAACAAACTCCAGCGGCATAGCATATCCCCAACCGTCTGCAAGGTTGGTCAGTTCCACCAGATTAGGGTCATCATACACACCGGGCGTACATGTGAAATCCACATACGCTTTCAGGGGCTGATTGACAGTGGCATCAGTAGGTATATAATACACTTTCACCGGCAAATCGTATGTCCATGAAGAAAACCAATATGTCCCCGGTTCGGTAATCGTGGCATCGTACTCCGCTGTCAGTTGGATGGGATTATCACACGATGAACCGGTAGGCTCTGTTGCCTTCAGCACGACACTACCACACAAAGCCACAACCAATAGGCTGAATTTAAGTACAAACTTTTTCATAACCATCTGTTTATTTGGAGATTTCTTCTTTATATTTTCTATTCCTTACATATATGTACACACACGTACAAGCACATAGCAGCAGCAAAAACGGCACACCATCGCCAACAGGCAAACGCCATTTGAATGTCTCATCATTCTGGCGATAGCCAAACCACTCCAAGAAATCCTCCCATGTATAGGTGTCGGCAAAATTTTTATCTTCCGCACGCATTTTGTCATACAAAGCACGCAACTCACCCAGCGTGAGGTCATTACGTCCACCTGCCCACTCGTTTTCAAGCCAATGCGTCCATGCATCATCAATAGTTGGTGTCCCATTTGTTCTACGTTGGGCGCCTTTGCGGGCAGAAAGGGTTTGGTCTGCAGAGGCATAGACCGGGGCAGCAGAAGAGAAAACTGAAGAGTAGGACGGCGAATAGGCTACGGGAGAAACACTCATAGCGCCAAGCGAGACGCCAGCCGAAGATGGCGAGACGGAGGAAACAGCACTATGGCTGCCCGAAGAGACATACATACCGCTCTCGGCACCGCCGCCATAGGATTGCAGAACGGCAGAGGAGGTGAGATACAGCCCCTGCGAAGGGGAATACGCCGATGAGACAGCATAAGTTCCGGAAGAGGGCACACCCGTAGTAAGACCACTGCCCGAACAACCTTGCGGGACAGACACACCGCTATACACAGCAGGATGGTGAAACAACGAACTGCCGTGGCGAGAAGACGCAGGCACAGAGAAAGAGCGTTCTGCCGGCGCAGAAACACCCACATTAGGCACAGACGACCACTCCACCTGCGCAGAACATACCGACATAGGTTCATCCTCTGCCAGCATACCGCCAACCGCTGTAGTGAGTCCATAGACTATCCCGCCTAACAACAAAAGCACAATCAGATACCGACTATTCATACCAACAATTTCAATTTAGCAGCACAACACAATCCATATACCCTATATGGATAAAGCATTACGTACCATACAAATCAAATCGGGTGCAAAATTACTACAAAAAAATGTATATTGCAAGAATAAAATTATAATTATTGAATAATTTTTAAGTTTTTAACCGCGGGGGGGGTAAAACAAGACACACAAATGGAAAAATAAATACAAAATGATTATAATTTGGGGGTGTGGGGGGACTCCATTAATTGCCTTTTTTGACTCCATTAATTGCCGTTAATTAGCCATTAATTTCCTTCCACACACAGCAAACTTTTTGGACGCCATTAATTGACCACCTATTTTTGGGGTCTCCATTAATTGCCGTTAATTAGCCATTAATTTCCTTCCACACACAGCCAACTTTTTGAACGCCATTAATTGACACTTACTATTTTTGGGCTACATTAATTGCCTTTTTTGACTCCAACAATGACCACCTATTACTTTTTGGCTACATTAATTGCCATTAATTAGCCATTAATTTTTCGCCGAATATAACCATATCATTTTATCTGCTGCGCAGAAAAAGATTAATGGTTAATTATGTGGTTCAACTATAATTATATGGTTAATCTCATATTCTCCATTCATCCGCCCTGCTTGCCCGCTTTGTTGTACCGATATGCTCGCTTTGTCGGTGGGGCGGGAAGTGTTTTATCCTCAAACAATTGCCTGAGGCAAGAGGACGACAATGGTATGGGAAGACTATTGTAAGGGTATTATCGGATATGCTGAATGTAGCGTTTATCTATCGTATATCTCTCGTATATCTATCGTGTATCTACCGTAAAAATACCGTAGTTGTCGGCGTGAGGTAGGCAGAAGGATAGCGGAAGGATAGCGGGAAAGCGGAAAGATGCAGGATTGGGGAAGGCGGGCAACGGTATTTCCCCTACCGCAACGCTATTGCCCTACTTCCACTCCTTCTAAGATACTGTAAAGAAAAACGGTATTGCCCTACCAAGAAACAATAGCAACATTCGTATAGAGGCATTCTTATAGCGGCATTTTTTGCTTTGAGGGGGGCTTTTTTCTGTCTCTACTTGCGTATTTCAAAGTTTTGCAGTATCTTTGCTGTCAAAATGTCAGTACAACATGACCACTACAGAACTACAAAGCATAAAACAACGGTTTGAGATAATCGGCAACAGCCCGCTTCTCAACCGCGGTATTGAAGTCGCCGTACAGGTGGCGCGCACAGATTTGTCTGTCTTGGTTACAGGCGAATCGGGGGTAGGTAAGGAACATTTCCCGAAGATTATCCACGCCTACTCCGCCCGCAAACATGGTCCGTATTTCGCCGTGAACTGCGGCGCCATCCCCGAAGGAACCATTGACTCGGAACTCTTCGGACATGAGAAAGGTGCTTTCACCGACGCCAAAGCCGAGCGAAAAGGCTATTTTGAGATTGCCGACGGCGGGACTCTCTTCCTCGACGAGGTGGGCGAACTGCCCTTGCAGACCCAGGTGAGATTGCTCCGCGTGTTGGAGACGGGAGAGTTTATCCGTATGGGTTCCAGTCAGGTACAGAAGACCAATGTCCGCGTGGTGGCAGCCACCAACCTGAATATGCAAAAAGCCATCGAAGACGGGCGTTTCCGCGAAGACCTCTACTACCGGCTCAACACGGTGGAGATACGTGTGCCTGCCCTGCGCGACCGCAAAGAGGATATTCCCCTACTCTTCCGCAAGTTCTCGGTGGACTTCTGCAACCGCTACCAAATGCCCCCTCTGATGCTCAACGATGAGGCAACGCGACTACTGCAGTCCTACTACTGGAACGGCAATATCCGGCAACTAAAGAACATCGCCGAACAGGTATCCGTCATCGAGATGGACCACCATATCACCGCCGAGACGCTGCGACGCTATCTACCTGATAACGAGCGGCAAAACGGGCTTGTGGTGTCCTCGCACAGCAACAATGCCGGCGGGAAAGACTATGCGCACGAGATAGGTATTCTCTACAACATGATCATAAAGATACAACAGGAGATGCACGATATGAAGGCACAAATAGATGCGGAACCGCACGCCACAGAGCCACCACTATATTCCGCACCCGCCGTATCGCACCCGCTGGTACAAGACACAGGCGGGCATGATACCGATGAGGTACAAGAAGCAGAGGTGGTAAATCCGGAAACAATGCACCACATACAAAGTTTAGAGGATACCCAACGCGAGATGATTGTACAGACTTTGGAACGGTGCAACGGCAACCGGAAAACCGCAGCCGAACAACTCGGCATCTCGGAGCGCACATTGTATCGGAGAATCAAAGAATACGGATTGTAAGGGCTCCGATAATCGGGTTGCAGGACTCCATTAAAATTCTCCGTTAATTGCCATTAATCAACCGTTAATTACTTATGGAACATATCATTAACCATATAATTGGACCGTTAATTTTTCATTATTGAGATTTCTTCATTATCAAGATTAACGGATAATTCGAGGATAATTATATGTTATAAGAACGTTAATTCAATGCACAGAATATATCAGATACTATTGGTCGGAGTGGCGGCTTTGTTGTTGTCAGGATGTGCCATATCGTACAAGTTCAACGGAGCGAACATTGACTATTCGACGACGCACTCGATCTCGATTGCGGATTTTCCGAACAATGCGGCGATGGTGAACCCCGCACTAAGCAACGACTTAAGCGAGGGCATACGCGACCTTTTCCAGCGGCAGACCCGTTTGCAAGTGCTGCGCAAAGGCGGCGACCTGGAGTTGGAGGGCGAGATTGTCGGCTACGACCTGACAGCAATGGCCATCTCGGCAGACAGTTATTCGGCGGAAACCAAGTTGACAATACGTATCCAGGTGCGTTTTACCAACAACCTCCACCCCGAGGAGAATTTTGAGAAGACGTATAATGCGTATCAGATATTTGACTCGTCGCGCATGCTCAGCGACGTGCAGGACGAACTATGTGCTACGATGATTACCGAACTATCGGAGAGTATCTACAACGACACCGTGGCTAAATGGTAAACTTGAAAAAAAGACTACTCCTATATTTGCTTCTATGGGCGGTTTGCGGGCAGACATTTGCCAGCAACATACGTATATACGGCTATGTAACCGATAGCGAGAACCGGGGTGTGGAACTGGCAAACGTAGCCATAGCGGGAACTGCGACCGGTACAACAACCAACAAGAACGGCTACTACGAACTGCTGTTCGCCCACTGCGACACGGTGGAATTGGTTTTCTCGATGATAGGCTATACCACTATCCGCCAGCGTGTGATAGAGCCGCAAGATGTGCTGAATATCAATGTGGAAATGCCCACCGACGAGCAATGGATAGAGGAGGTGGAGGTGCGCGGACTGAAACGACAGACCGGCACGATGGAGGGTATAGAGGCGTCCAACACGCGGGTGATGCCCGATGCGACGGGCGGTTCTATCGAGAGTCTGCTCATCACTTTTGCCGGCGTGAACCAGAACAACGAACTCTCGTCGCAATACAACGTGCGGGGTGGCAGTTTCGACGAGAACGAGGTGTATGTGAACGGAATAGAGGTGCACCGGCCGTTGCTTATCCGTAGCGGGCAACAGGAGGGATTGAGTTTTGTGAATCCGAACATGGTGGAGAATGTACAATTCTCGGCAGGCGGTTTCGACGCCCAATATGGCGACAAGATGGCGTCGGTATTGGATATCGAATACAAGCGTCCCGACCGCTTCGAGGCAAGTATAGGGGCAAGTCTGCTGGGTGCCAATGTATATGTGGGGCATGGCGACAGCACGTATTCGCAAATGCACAGCATTCGCTACAAGACAAGCCAATATATGCTCGGTTCACTTGCCACCGCGGGTAATTATCAGCCTAACTTTATTGATTATCAGACCTATATCACATGGTCGCCGGGCAAGAAACGCCATCCGAAAAGCGATTGGCGTATATCGCTGTTGGGCAACTTCAGCCAAAACACCTATCGTTTTACCCCCGACTCGATGAGCGAGAGTTTCGGCGGGCAGGACGCCAAGCACCTGGATATCTACTACGAAGGGCAGGAAAAAGACCGTTTCACCACCGGTTTCGCGGCCTTGGGCGCACGCGGGCATGTATCAAAAGAGGTGGAGTTGGGTTTTGACCTGAGCGGTTTCTACACATACGAGCAGGAGACCTACGACATCACGGGCGAGTATTTCCTGACCGACAAACCGATGGACGGCAGCAGTGGCGATATGCCCTCTTTGGGCGGCTTCACCAACGGGGAAGCCAATACCGGAGCGGGCGTATTAGGTACAGGCGTGTATCATCAGCATGCGCGAAACCGCCTGCAGGCGGGGGTAGCGACGCTCTCCCACAGCGGGCAATGGAGACGCGACAACAACACGCTAAGTTGGGGTGTGAGCGGGCAAGCAGAACTGATAAAAGACCATATCAGCGAATGGGAATGGCGCGACTCGACGGGGTACAGCCTGCCGAATATCAATGACGAAATGCTTCTCTACTACGCTATGAACGGCGACAGCCGGATGCAATCGGCGCGTGTACAGGGATACATACAAAACACCCACAAGTGGAACACCGAGAAAGGACAGGTGATTCTGACCGTCGGCGGGCGTTTGCAGTGGTGGAGTTGGACCAACGAAGTGTTGCCCAGTCCGCGTGCAAGCATTGTCTATAACCCGGGTTGGAAGCGCGATTTCAGTTTCCGTTTTGCCACCGGACTATACTACCAAGCCCCTTTCTATAAGGAGTTGCGCGACACACTGACAGGCGACGACGGCGTTACGCGTATCAAACTCAACCAAGACCTGCGGGCACAACGCTCGGTGCATGTGGTACTCGGTGGCGACTACTATTTCCGCGCATGGGGACGACCATTCAAACTGAGTGCCGAAGTGTACTACAAA
>SAMEA104315427__coassemble_1128_pt1 | contig 14789 bp, 14 predicted proteins | sample SAMEA104315427__metabat2_high_PE_027 | metagenome-assembled genome bin SAMEA104315427 (sample SAMEA104315427) | gut metagenome | biome: Monkey gut; feature: monkey-associated habitat; material: faeces | place: China | collected 2013
CTATTGGCAAGGTAGGTGTCGTGGCGCAGTCCCTGCCCTACCCGCGCAAGTGTCCAGTTGGGCGAGTGTTGCCCACGATGGATAGCAAAACAGTCGGGGAGGCTGCCCTTGATAAGACGACGCTCGGGGTTGGAACGGATATAGGCAATCTTAGTCTGCACCTCGTCGGGGGTGATGGGGAGGGTGTCGTTGTAGCCGGCAGAGAAGAGGGAAGGTCCGCGAAGGCTGGACTGATGTAGCCAATCGGTCCAACGACTATCGGCTGACCCATTGGTGGAGCCACTCATATTGCGCCAATCAATGCCCAAGATATCCCAATAGGCATGTGTGCACCCAACCATAAAACCATTGATGATTTTGCCCAAAGGGCTTTTAGATTGCTTCAAACGGAGTAAGCCATGGAAATGCTCTGGCATCACTTGCGCCTCAATCAGTTCTACATCGGGATGAAAAGTAGGAATAGCCTGCCAACACTTCTGCACCTCCTCACCAAGCGATGTGAGACGTACACCAACGGATAAAACCTGATGATTTTCAACAATATACCTACCATACACGCGTCCTAACAGGGGAAGTCTATCGTGAACAACAAGCGTAACAAAGAAATATCCATTGCGATAATCAACGCCTTCAGTGCGTTTCAGAGGCTCCGGGGTCTGCCGAAGTTTGATATCCATCCGATTTTGTCTTTCTGGTGTTAGCATGGGGTTTTTACATAGGGTGTATTAAAAACGGTATACCGTGCGTGGGAGAATTTCGGTTTGCAAAGATACAAACAATATCTGATATGGGCAACAATGCAGGAAAACAAAAAACGAAAACAATACAGGAAAACAAAAGACGAAAAAAAGCCCCACCTGCCTAATTAGACAGATGGGGCTTTTTCTTTTCTTAAAAGAACCAATCTTAAGAGGACCTTGGATCTCTGCTTGGCAAGAGCCGTTAGTTCTTGAAGTGGAGGGTGTTGTCGCGGAGTTCGACGATGACGGGGCGATGATTGTCCACTTTGCCAGCGATGATTTGCTTGCTCAATTCGTTGAGGACGAGGCGTTGCAAAGCACGTTTGACAGGACGGGCACCAAACTGCGGGTCGTATCCCTCGCGGGCGATATAGTCGATAGCGTCGTCGGTTACACGCAAGTCCACACCATTGGTGAGCAACATCTTGTGTATCGAAGCAATCTGCAAGCCCACAATATCACGTATCTGCTTTTCATCAAGCGGCTTGAACATGATAATCTCGTCAATACGATTCAAGAACTCGGGACGGATAGTCTGGCGCAACATCTCCATAACTTGATTTCTGGTGGTGTCTTGGTCGATACCTTTCTCCTCGTTCTCACGGATGAGTTGGCTTCCGAGGTTGGAGGTGAAGATAATCAAGGTATTCTTGAAATTAACCGTCCGCCCTTTGTTGTCGGTCAGACGCCCGTCGTCCAATACCTGCAAGAGGACATTGAATACATCAGGGTGCGCTTTCTCTATCTCGTCAAAGAGCACTACGCTGTACGGTTTGCGCCGTATTGCCTCGGTGAGTTGTCCGCCCTCGTCGTAGCCGACATATCCCGGAGGTGCACCGATGAGTCGGGTCGCACTGAATTTCTCCTGATACTCCGACATATCGATACGGGTCATCATATTCTCGTCGTCGAAGAGGTAGTCGGCAAGTGCTTTCGCCAACTCGGTCTTACCCACACCCGTGGTACCGAGGAAGATAAACGAGCCTATCGGACGTTTGGGGTCTTGCAAGCCCGCACGGCTACGACGGATAGCGTCGCTGACCGCCTCGATGGCTTCGTCCTGACCTACTACGCGCTTGTGGAGTTCCTCTTCGAGGTGGAGCAGTTTGTCGCGCTCGGACTGCATCATCTTGGTTACCGGTATGCCCGTCCAGCGTGCTACTACCTCGGCGATGTCGTCTTCGTCCACTTCCTCCTTAATCATACTTTCGCCCGACATGGAATGGAGTGCGTCCTGTGCGGCTTTGATATTCGCCTCGGCTTGCTGAATCTTACCATAACGAATCTCTGCCACTTTGCCGTAGTTGCCCTCGCGTTCTGCCACTTCGGCTTCGTGCTTCATCTCCTCGATGTGGGCTTTCTCGTTTTGGATAGTGGCCACATAGCCTTTCTCCTTGTCCCAACGGGCTTCCATCTCGGAGGATTGTGCCTTGAGGGTTTTGAGTTGTTCCTCAATGCCTTTCAGTTTCTCGGTGTCGTTCTCACGCTTGATGGCTTCGCGCTCAATCTCGAGTTGCTTGATTTGACGGTCGAGGTTGTCCAACTCTTCCGGTTTGGAATCTACCTCCAAGCGCAGTTTGGCAGCCGCCTCGTCCACCAAGTCAATCGCCTTGTCGGGCAGATAACGGTCTGTGATATAACGCGTTGAGAGTGTAACGGCGGCTATCAGAGCACCATCTTTGATACGCACTTTGTGGTGTGTCTCGTAGCGTTCCTTCAAGCCACGGAGGATAGATATAGTGGCAGCCTCGTCCGGTTCGTCCACCATCACGACTTGGAAACGACGCTCCAATGCCTTGTCTTCCTCGAAGTATTTCTGGTACTCGTCCAGAGTGGTGGCACCTATAGCACGCAGTTCACCACGTGCCAATGCCGGCTTTAAGATGTTCGCCGCATCCATTGCGCCGCTCGACTTGCCTGCCCCCACAAGGGTGTGTATCTCATCGATAAACAGGATTATCTCGCCGGCAGCGGCAACGACTTCGTTGATGACGCCTTTCAGACGCTCCTCGAACTCGCCTTGGTACTTCGCACCTGCAATCAGGGCACCCATATCCAAGGAGTAGATTTGCTTTTTCTTCAGGTTCTCGGGGACATCGCCGCGCACGATACGATGCGCCAATCCCTCTACGATAGCGGTCTTACCGACACCCGGTTCGCCAATCAGAATAGGATTGTTCTTCGTACGGCGGCTCAATATCTGCAGCACACGGCGAATCTCGTCGTCACGTCCGATAACAGGGTCGAGTTTGCCTTGTTGCGCCCGCTCGCAAAGATTGATAGCGAACTTCTTCAGGTTCTCGTTCTGCTGTTGTTGGTTGTTGTAGTTGTTGTTGGTATTCATAGTTAAATCTCCTTTCGTTGTTTGGTCATGCCTCGCTTTCGCGACACATTCGCCCTATAAAAATCAAATCCTGTACCAAGGTGCATAATACTGACAAAATGGCAGTTTTTGCACTTATTTCCTATTTTGTACTGCTCTTCAAAAAGTATCAAAAAGTATCATTTGTTAAGATTGTCTCCGTTATATCTCTATTGTATCCCTATTACAAAATTCGTTACCACCTCGTTAGGAGTGCGTTATCATCTCGTTATCATCTCGATACCGCAAAAAAGTGTCAAATTTTAAGATTCTGACACACTGCCACACTTGTCAGACCAATCTTGTTACACCTGCCTTTATGCCACACATTGCCCGTCGCGGCAACAAACGTTTGCATAGTTGCGAAAAAAGTAGTAACTTTGCACCGGTTTTAATCTATCGTTTCTACAATGTACAGACTGCAAGATAAAATGTGCGAACTGATGGCTAAGGAACCCGATGCCATTCGAATTATCAGTCGCTTTAGACTCACTATGGGAGTCGGTGATAAGACTATAGAAGAGGTGTGCCGCGAACATAGCGTACACTGCCCTACGTTTTTGGCTGTACTCAACTATAAGACCGATCATGTGGCAGACTGCAACCCCGAGGATATCGATATTGATACGCTGCGCATTTACTTACGCAATGCGCATGCTTATTTCGTTGATTTTCAGATGCCCCGTATCCGTAGGGACCTCATCGAGGCTATCAATCCCGCAGATACGACAAGCCAGATACCTATGCTCATTTTGCGCTTCTACGATGAATACGTGCAGGAGATTCGCACACATATTGAGCATGAGAACGAGGGAATTTGGGAACAGCACGCCCAAGACGACCAAAACATATCTTCCAAGTTCTCGGAAATAAAGAACCTGATTATCAAGTATTATCCGAGTCAGACCGATGATGTGAAGCATACCTATGCCATCATCAGCGTGATGAATGACCTCTTCGACATCGAGCAGGATTTTTCTACACACTGCTCCATAGAGGACGACATTCTCGCTCCTGCCATTGAGTTGGACAAAAAACGCCGCAACAACGGCAAAACCGGTGAGAACCAGGGCGGAGAGGAACTGAGCGACCGCGAGAAAGATGTACTTATACAATTGGTTAAGGGGCTGAGCAATAAGGAGATAGCCGATGTATTGTGTATCTCTACTCACACTGTCATCACCCATCGCAAGAACATTACCCGCAAACTGAATATCCATTCCACAGCGGGATTGACTATCTACGCGATAGTAAATCATCTGGTGGATTTGGAGCAACTGAAAACAGGCGAATTTTAATGCTTCGGCGGGTACGCAAATATATAGAGGCAGAGGGACTGCTGCGCAAAGGCGACCGTGTCTTGGTGTGCATTAGCGGTGGTGCAGACAGCGTGGCTCTGCTCGATGTACTGCTTCGTGCGGGATACGACTGCATAGCGGCACACTGCAATTTCCACTTGCGTGGCGGGGAGAGTATGCGCGACGAGCAGTTTGTACGCAACCTTTGTGAGCAGTTGCATATACGGCTTTTGGTGCGCGATTTCGACACGCTGGCGTATGCAAAAGAAAACAAGGTGGGGATAGAAGTGGCGGCTCGCAACCTGCGTTATGAATGGTTCGACAGGGTTGCACAGGCTGAACACTGCCAAGCCGTAGCAGTGGCACACCACCAAAACGACCAAGCCGAGACGCTGTTGCTCAACCTGCTGCGCGGTACAGGTATCCGCGGACTCTGCGGTATGCGACCCATTGCAGCCAATCCGATGCACCCGGAGGGTGTGAAGATAATACGCCCGCTGCTCTGTACTACGCGCGACTACATAGAATACTACTTGCGAAGCAAACGCCACCTTGCGTGGGTAGTCGATTCTACCAATGCTGACACCTCCATTGCACGAAATGCTATACGGGCGCAGTTGGCACAATGCAGCAAAGCCGAAATTGAAAACATTGCACAAACGGCGGAGCGTATGCAAGGCTATGCCGACTGGTTGGAGCGGAACGATACGCGTAAGGCAGGTATTGCCAAACTATATGAGCAAATGCGGCAGTACGGTTTCCCGGAAATAGAGAAGATGTACGATGCTTTGCAGCGCGGAGAAGGGGGGAAGATATTCTACGCACCGGAGTATGTAGCAACTATCAAACACCGCCAATTCGTCATCACGAAACGCCCTGAACCGTTGCGATTCGGTATTGTCGGTTATCCGTTGGAACATAGTTTCTCCGCACGCTATTTTGCGGACAAGTTCCGACGCGGGCATATACGCGGAGAGTACCGTCTTTACCCTATCGAACCTAACAGTTTTACAGAAGAGACCATTTGTCCGTTGCTTGATACATTGGACGGAATGAACGTTACCTTTCCCTACAAGGAAAAGATTATTCCGTATCTCGACCGGTTGGATGACACTGCACAGAGTATCGGTGCGGTAAATGTGATATGCAAGCGTGTGGGATACAACACGGATTGTATCGGGTTTGTAGAGGCATTGCGACCGTTGCTGCTACCGGCAGACCGGCAAGCCTTGGTACTCGGTACCGGCGGAGCGGCAAAAGCAGTGCTGTACGGACTGAAGCAACTCGGTATCACACCTACACTCGTCAGCCGTACACCCAAAGCAGGACAACTGACCTACACGCAATTAGACAAGGAAACTATGCTGCAGCATACGCTTGTCATCAATTGTACGCCATTGGGTATGTTGCCCGATGTAAACACCTGTCCGACCATACCGTATGACCTGCTGACCCCTGCGCATCTGCTGTTCGATTGCGTCTATAACCCCGCCGAAACACTCTTTCTGCGCAAGGGACGAGAACACGGCACACGCACCAGCAACGGTCTGCAAATGCTCTACGGACAAGCCGAAGCGGCGTGGCACATCTGGAATAATTTGTAATTTGTAATGTGTAATTAACGTTTTATCATCATCACTATGAAACGACTGACAATAGCAATTTTCGGGCTGTGCCTGACCATTGCGGCAAGTGCACAGATTGTGCAGGAGAACGAATTGGCATTGGTCTATTATATGCCTGAAAACCAACTTGTTTTTGATATCGAATACACAGAGGAAACCTTAGAGGCAGGTCCGTTCTTTCTCTTTGCAGAGAAATATCTCGGCACGGAAGATGTGATTCAGGAGAATCGGACAATATATCATTTGACGGATGTGCAGGCACATCTTGTAACGCACCCCGATTATACACGCGCCTACAAGGTTGTACCCGAAAAAGGTATGCAGACCCAGTTGCTCTCGTTGAGCAAAGACGGACTGCTCTATGGCTATAATGTATGTCCGCCGGAGAAGAAACCGCGCAAACAGGAAGGCAAAGAGGAAAAGATACGTGCAGCCCGCCCCGATGTAATGCCCCTTTTGGAGGAGCAGATTGCCGCCCCTACCCTGCAGCAGAAAGCCGAGGGGGCTGCCAAACAGATTTATCGTATTCGCGAGACACGTATGTATATACTCGGTGGAGAGATAGACCATGCGCCGGCGGACGGCAGGGCGATGGAGTTGGTACTCCGGGAATTAGACCGGCAAGAGCGACAACTGACTGAGTTGTTTACCGGCAAGCGCAGCATCAAGCGTATGCACAAAACCGTAACATATATCCCTTCCAAGAGCGAGGAATATGCCCTGCTCTATTTCTCGGAAGACAATGGTATTACCACAGACGAAGACGCAAGCGGCAGTCCGTTGCTGCTTACCATCGTAGCACACAAGCAGGTAAAAAGTGCGGCGGCAGAGCAGGGAAAGAAAGCCCCACAACCTTCGCAATTATACTACAACCTTCCGGGGTCGGCAGACTACGCTGTTACCTACGGAGATGTTGTTCTTGTCGAGCGTACCATGCCTGTTGCACAGTTTGGTATAGCCGTTCCGTTGGCGCACGATCTGTTTACCGGTACTGCATTGCCCGAGATTTATCTCAATACACAGACGGGCAATATACTGTCTATACGCCTGCAAAAATAAGTTAATATCCCGATTGGGTATCTTTGTCAGGAGGATATCAGGTGGATACCATGTGGATAGCAGGTGTTTGAGCCTTTGGAAATGGTGTATTTTGTAACATTATTTTAGATTATTCGGTATGATTTTTAGGAAATTATTGCTTGTTTTGGGGCTTATATGCACTATATGCGGAGCGTATGCACAGGAGTTGAACTGCACCGTTACCGTCAATTCAGACCAAGTGCCGGGCAGCAACAAGTCGGTTTTCAATACCCTGCAATCGTCCATTGAGGAGTATATCAATCAAAACCGCTGGACGAATATGACGTTTGCCACACGGGAGAAGATTGACTGCAGTATGATGATTATCGTCAAAGCCGTGACCGACAATCTGTACACTTGTGAGATGCAGTTGCAGAGTCGTCGCCCTGTATATAACACATCTTACACCACGCCGCTCATCAACTTCAAAGACAACAATTTCAACTTCACCTACCAGGAGTTCGAGCGTATCGAATACCAACAAAATCAGTTCACCACCAACCTCACAGCAATGTTGGCGTACTATTGTTACTTGGTTATCGGATACGATATGGACTCGTACTCACGCCTTGGCGGAACACCTTATTTTCAAACCTGTGAAGACATTGTATCCGCTTGCCAGTCTGCCTCTATGGAGAGTCTTGAGCAAAAAGGATGGCAGGCTTTCGACAGCAACCGCAACCGCTATGCCCTCATCAACAACCTGATGGACGAGGCATTTCGCAAATACCGCGAGTATCTCTACGAATACCATCGTCTCGGCTTGGATGAGATGCAAGCCAATGTGGCTAACGGCCGCGCACGCATTGCCAATGGAATAGGTGTACTGCGTGATGCCAACCGCGCACGCCCCGCTACGTATGTCATCAATACATTTCTCGATGCAAAAGCAGACGAGTTGGTCAATATATTCCAAAAAGGCACCGATGCCGAAAAGAAATCCGTCTATGAAATTCTGATGGATATAGACCCTACCCGTCAAACTACATACGATAAAATAAACAATTAAAGTCCTTCATTCTTAATTCATAATTCAATTTGACCATGTTTGTTTTGCCGAGCCGTATCTGCTCCACCAATGAGATACGCCATATAGCACAGAGTAGCACCACACCCTATACTCTCATTGCACTTAAACCTGAAATAGAATGGATTTATCGTGCGCAGGAACGAATGGTGCAAGTATTGGAAATGACAGGCGCAAAGATGGTCTATGCCGACCATTTCCAAAAGATACAAGATGGTGAAACTGCCACAATAGCAGAAGCACCCGTAATTGACTATCAAATGGGCGCGTTGCGTGACGATTTCGATTTTGGCAGTGTAACACTCTGGCGCACAGATGTACTGCAGGAGATTGTCGCTCAAATGGATACCGACTATCAATACGCAGGTTTCTATGACCTCCGTCTGCGGGCTACACAAGGCGGAACAGGCGACTGCGGACTGGTACATATCCCCGAGTATCTCTATTATGAGGTGGAGACCGACACCCGCAAATCGGGCGAAAAACTATTCGATTATGTCGATCCGCGCAATCGCGCCGTACAGGTGGAAATGGAGCAATGCGTTACCCGCCATCTGCAAACTATCGGTGCTTGTTTGCGTCCGGGAGAGTACAAGGATTTAACTCAATTCCCCCATCAAGTAAACAGCGTAACAGCCAGTGTGATAATACCCTGCAAAAATCGCGTTCGCACCGTAAAGGACGCCATAGAGAGCGCATTGCGTCAGGCGGTATATGCTCCCTATACCTACAATGTTTTCATCGTGGACGACAACTCCACCGACGGTACGCAGGAGTTGATTCGCCGATGTGTGGAGGACAATATCAAACGCCGTCAGGCAGACGCGAGTGCAGCCGAACTGATATACATCGCGCAGGACAAGACATGGCACGCCATCGGTGGCAACTGGAACATGGCGATACACGACCCGCGCTGTGGCAAGTATGCTATCCAACTCGATTCCGACGATACTTACCACGACGAGACGACCGTTCAACGCTTCATCGACACCTTCGAAAACGGGCATTACGGTATGGTGATTGGTACCTATCAGATGACCGACATAGAGGGGCATATTCTGCCTCCGGGTGTGATTGACCATCGCGAGTGGACAGATGATAACGGGCGGAACAACGCACTGCGTATCAACGGATTAGGGGCTCCAAGAGGATTCTATACTCCCCTGCTCCGCACGCTTGATTTCCCCACCACCAAATATGGCGAAGACTATGCCGTGGGACTGCGAATCTCGCGCGATTACCCCATCGGGCGTATCTACGATGTGGTCTATAACTGTCGCCGCTGGGAGGACAACTCCGACGCCAACTGTGACATCCCCGCGATGAATCGCAACAACTGGTACAAAGACCGTCTCCGCACGTGGGAACTGATTGCCAGAATGAACAAGTTGTAATTTACAAGTTCACAAAATGAAAGTGCGCGTCGGCATACTTACGGCACCGCATATCGAATACGAAAAGCGGGCTGATACGTTCATTATCAAAAATGTACGTATTGGTATCGGTTTCCATTGGGACAGATACGAGGAGCAGGAGTTTGAGGGCGATTTAGAGATTTTGCACAACGCGGACGGCACCGAGACGGCAGTAAATATCATCGATTTGGAGGACTATCTGACCTCTGTCATCTCGTCGGAGATGTCTGCCGACAGTCCGATGGAGTTGCTCAAAGCCCACGCTGTCATCTCGCGCAGTTGGGTTGTGAGTGCTATCCGGCAAGCCAACACGGGGCATGTAGGATACGATGTGTGTGCCGACGACCATTGTCAGCGTTACGAAGGTATCCTTCGCCGCAATCCGCGGGCGGAAGAGGCTGTGCGTGCCACCGCGGGCGAGGTGTTGGTGTTTGGAGAAAGTGCCGACATCTGCGATACGCGCTACCACAAGTGCTGCGGGGGAAAAACCGAGAATTTCGAGACTTGTTGGGAAGACAAACATATCCCTTACCTCACATCCGTTGATTGCCTGTATTGTGCCAAAGCCGTTGGTAATGAGCGACTTCTGCGATTGGTACTGAACAACTACGACCAAGAAACGACGGATTTCTATAAGTGGAGGGTGATATACGGTCAAGCAGAATTATCCGATATTATTCGCCAAAAATCAGGTATCGACTTTGGTGATATCCTTGCTCTCAATCCCCTCAAAAAGGGTGCCTCGGGGCGTATTTATTCGTTAGAGATAGTAGGTACAAAACACACGGAAGTGATAGGCAAAGAACTGAAAATACGCCAGTGGCTCAGTCGCAGTTGCCTCTATTCCTCATGGTTTGATGTACAATATACTTGGCTACGACTTTCGCCTATTTCCGATTCTAAGGAACAGCCCTTCCTTTCCACTGCGGTTAGTGAAAAAGCCAAGAGGGTTCCTTTTGGGTTTGTCTTGCACGGATATGGCTGGGGACACGGTGTCGGATTATGCCAGATAGGTGCTGCCGTGATGGCAAGCGAGGGCTTTTCCTATTCTCAAATTCTGTTGCACTATTACCGTGGTGCTACTCTTGCACGATTATAATTGTAATTATCCTAATGCTTATTGCACCATTAAATTTATCGTTTAATGGTGCTTTTCTTTATCTTTCTTTTAGAAAATCAAACTATTATTTGTATAATTCAAATAATTGTTGTAATTTTGCGCTGTGAAGTTGGGAAGGGCTTTCGCGGGTGGGGCTGATGTTGTAAGAACAAACGATAGCCGCACGCCCGATGGCCGAACACTCGACTTTGCAGACATAATAAAAGGCGTTTATATGCGCTTGTTTTGGCACTTAGAAATCCGGAAAATTTCACAACCCAAAGCAAGAAGCAATAAATGCCCTCGTGGTATGTAATGACTGCCCGTGCCTTTCGGTGCGGCGTTTCTGCATATCGGGCGTGGGCGTATATTGTTTATTCTTGTTGCAAGGGTCTTTCCGGAACCTCTAAGTGGAGAATAAGCAAAATAATAAGGCTCCACGCTTTCTTTATGTCTGTACCAAATCTGTTTTTATTGTTAATCGGGCACCCCGGAGCCGTCTGCCGCAACACATTTTTATAGTATGGCCAAACAGCAAAATGCGCCAAAAGCAGGCAAACAAGTATCTTCCCAGAAGGTTACATTAGGAAGCCTGCTTGAGAAAGGATTAGATGCACTAACCCAAGCAGTGAAATTATATAATGCGTTGAAGAAATAACCATTCCATTTCTTGTGGCAGATATTATGGATTTGGACTATCAGGAAAAATATCCCAAGGACAACGACTATCGTCAGAGGTTTACCATAGAATCTTCGCGTTTCTATACCCACAAGATGTTGGAACTGGTAAATGGCGACGAGACACGTATGGGTGAAATGAAAGGTGCAGTTCCCGGTTTGCTATTACCTAATCATTTGATGTATCGTATTGAAACGTTGCAAAGCCAAGACGGACATCGTTTGTATGAGTTTTTGATAGAGTATGATATGAAATCGCCCGGTGAAGGCATTTATTATGGTTGCCGCGGTATTACTATTGCCGGTTATAATCATGAAACAGAAATTGAGCAATTTCGGCGGGATTGGGATACTCTCAAACCCGAAGTGTGTAGGGTACTGAATAATACTTTTCCCGACAAAGACTATTCGATGCGTTTCCGCTTAACAGATAACGCTAACACAAATACCTATTGGCTATTTTGGATTTCGCTATATGAAGACGAGGATATTCATCAGGTTGGCGTGGTGGCAACAGAGAAAATTCGTGATGTGTTTAAGCAATACCTTATGGGCGTGCAATTCCCTGAGAAAAATATTCCCACAAGGAATACCCCTGTAAAAACAGCATTTTTCAATAAGAATTACGAGACACTTTTAACAAAAGTGATAGATGTTCCTACATTCGAGGCTTTTTTGTCTTTTGCGGAAGCGCAAGGTTGGATAGAGAGAAATTCCCTATACGAGAGAGCATGGGTGTTTCATGGAGACGGTGCCCACAATAAGAATGTGGATTTTATTAATATAATGAGAAACTTGGGAGAACGACAAGTTTTCAACAAGAAGAAAATGGTTCCTTGGGCTTCGCTCGCTGAAGTATTCTTGGACAATAATGAATTGGCATTTGGTAACCTTCGTGAACAGCAGTCCACGATGAAAAATGATATTTTCTGGTATGATGCAATGAAACCTTTTTGGAAGAAATATCGCTAAACGCCTATACGTATAGAATAGGATCATTATAATGCAGTATTTTTGCAGTGTCAAAAGAAAATAATTAACCTTATAAAGTTGCCGATAAGGACGGCAAGTAAAAACAAATTACGTATGAAAGATGACAAAGAAAAGAATGCTACATGCAGCAATGGGGCTGCCGCAGTATTAGGCGGTGTTGCTACTACATTAGTTGGTGCAGGCTCTGGCATCACTAAATTGATCAAAAAGAACAAGAGTAACAGAAATAGCAAAAAATAAAATCAAAATTATGCTACAGATTATTGATGGTCTATTGGACTACAATGGTTTCTCGTGCTGTAAGTGCGGAAACTATGATGGTGAATCCGGTTCCTATGATCCCGAGGAAGATATTAATATGATGTTTCCCAATAAAGATGATAGGGACGCCTTGTATGAATCATAGTATTATTAAAAATAGATTTATTATTTATGGAAAAAGTTTCTAAATCAGGAAAAGAAATGATTATACCGGAAATGATTATACTGGAAAGTCCGGTGGCAACACCGTTTCTTACTAAACTAATAATCAAATTGTGGTTGAAAAGACATACTTCTGCGAAATCAGAAGTGCAAAGAGACAAGCATTTCACTTGTATGAGTATGTATGGATAATCGATAAATTTGTATCATTCGTCTTTCTTGAATTGTTTATAGAAAGGCGGATGATACTATTTTAGAATGAATGATGTATAGCAGAAAACTTTACATATCAACAAATTCAACGTGCAATTTGGAGTGTATCTATTGCTTTGAGAATGCCAAGAAACCATTTGCCTTTGATGTTGAAGGAGCCGTAGAAGTGATATTAAAACAATTACAAACTACGACAGAACATGGCACTCAAATATCACTTCGCGGTGGTGAACCATTTTTGCTTTTCGACAAAATCAAAGAATTGTGCGAACGGGTTTGGAGTGAAAATATCTCAGAATACTATCATTTTCATATCACTACCAATGGCACTTTGATCCATGGAAATATCAAAAAGTGGTTATATGAGCATAGGAGTCAAATTTCCATTAAACTAAGTTTGGATGGTGACAAAATTTCAAGTGACATCAATAGACCTAATTCCTTTGATAGAATAGATCTGCCGTTCTTTGCCAATACATGGTCGGATCTGAAAGTGAATATGACTGTTACGTCACAGACTCTTCCTTTTTTATTCAGAAACGTAGTATTCATCCATTCTGTAGGCGCAAAGCATATTCTGACACATTTCTCTATTATGACAGACTGGGAGAAATGCCACTTAGAGAAAGTTCTTTATGAACAACTGCGCTTGCTATCTCAGTACTACCTGCAAAAACCGACCATAGAACCTTGCAGTTTATTTGACAAAGATATTTCGCTCACCTTATCAGAGCCTTGCCGTTTGCCGTGCAATTGTAACCAAATACAGGCATACGATTTCCAAACAAAGAAATACTATCCTTGTTATATGTGTTTTCCATCCATTGGCGGTGAAAAAGTATCGGAAATCTTCGCACAAATAGATTTTACTGCAGATAGCATGGAGGATGAGTGTTGCTTGCATTGCCCGTTTATCAATCTGTGTATAACGTGTTATGCAGAAAACTATATCACAAGAGGTGCTCTCTCACATCGGGATATGGCACTATGTCCATACCAAAAAGTAACTTTTGCAGCCCTTTTTGAATTTGAGTATAATAGAATCATAAGGCAGAAAGATGTTACAGCCGAAGATATTAACAAGATGAAGGCTATTCAAAAATGGTATCCTGAAATACGGAAAATAGTATTAGCCTTGGTGTAACTAAAAAATCTAGTCAAGGATTAAATAATAAAAATATTATGAACGATTACGAATATCTCAACACCTCTGGTACAAGAACAATCTATACAAAATTGCTTGAAATTGAAAAATACTATCATTCAGAGCCTGCACAATATTGCTCGGAATCTCGAATTGTGGCAGAACGAGTACTAAAATATCTTGTCCGTGATTGTTTGCACACAGAGCCGGATAATAAATGCGGAACAAATTTTCAATATCTAAAAAACGAACTTCCGTTGTCATTGTTTCCTAAAGATGTGCAAGGAGAATTTTCTGCCTTGTTAAATACCTCCAATAAGTATCATCATGATAATGAAGATTCTACAATAGATCCATATCATGACAGATATACCATAAAATGCGCATTAAATCACATTTTGCCTTGGCTACATACCACCCAATCTGAAATAAAAAATTATCATACCCCAAAAAATAAATCTAATAATGAAGGTTGCTTATGGGGTCTATTACCTTTAGGTATCATTGGTGGTCTTCTTGGAATTGGTAAGAAACTATGCTGAAAAATACATAAGTCCTTTATGCTTGGTTGGTCGCAAAATTACAATATGTACATAGCAAACGCCTATACGTATAGAGTTAGAATATCAGAAAGCAGTATTTTTGCAGCGTCAAAAGAAAATAATTAACCTTATAAAGTTGCCGATAAGGAC
>SAMEA104315427__coassemble_1252_pt1 | contig 13361 bp, 10 predicted proteins | sample SAMEA104315427__metabat2_high_PE_027 | metagenome-assembled genome bin SAMEA104315427 (sample SAMEA104315427) | gut metagenome | biome: Monkey gut; feature: monkey-associated habitat; material: faeces | place: China | collected 2013
GCTCGACCGCGGACTCAATGCTCTCCGTATGAATCCGGTTCCCGCCGATGTGCGCCAACTCATGTATAAAGTGAAGCACGCACAAGGAGTGGATATCACTCGTATTTTCTGTGGTCTCAACGACCCCCGCAATATCATTCCGTCTATCAAATGGGCAAAAGAGGCAGGCATGACTGCCCAAGCCACTATGTGTATGACCTATTCCAAGGTGCATACAGTGGAGTATTATATCAACCTTGCCGAGCAACTCATCGAGGGTGGCGCACAGGAAATCTGTCTCAAGGATATGGCAGGTATCGGTCGCCCCGCTATGTTGGGAAAGATTGTTGCGGCTATCAAGGAGAAGCATCCTGATATCATTATCCAATATCACGGACACACAGGTCCCGGCTTCTCGGTTGCGTCTATGCTTGAGGTGGCTAAGGCGGGTGGCGATGTGCTGGACGTGGCTATGGAACCGCTCAGTTGGGGTATGGTGCATCCGGATGTCATCACTATCCAAGCCATGTTGCGAGACGCCGGTTTCCTTGTTAAGGACATCAATATGAAAGCATATATGGAGGCGCGTAGCCTGACCCAATCGTTCATCGACGATTTCCTCGGCTATTGGATTGATCCGCGCAACTCCAAGATGACCTCTCTCCTTGTGGGGTGTGGTCTCCCCGGTGGTATGATGGGTTCGCTGATGGCGGACCTCAAAGGTATGCACGCCGCTATCAATGCCAACCTTGTGAAACGGGGTGAGAAAGCCCTCAGCGAGGACGAACTGCTTGTCGAACTCTTCGAAGAAGTACAGCGTATATGGCCTATGTTGGGTACTCCGTGCCTCGTAACGCCTTTCTCGCAGTATGTCAAGAATGCCGCTTTGATGAACCTATTCTCGAAGTCGATGGGCGAAAAACCGTTCACACGCATGGACCCGGCTATGTGGGGTATGATTCTCGGCAAGTCGGGTAAACTGCCCGGCGAGTTGGCTCCCGAAATTGTTGAACTGGCAAAAGAGAAGAATATGGAGTTCTACACGGGCGACCCGCAATCACTCTATCCCGATGCTCTGCCTCATTATATTGAGGAGATGGAAAAACTCGGTTGGGAGCGTGGTCAGGACGACGAAGAACTCTTCGAGTTCGCTATGCATGAGAAACAGTATCGTGAGTTCAAGTCGGGGCAGGCCAAGGAGCAGTTCAACAAAGACCTCCTTGAGCGTATGGAGAAAGCCGCACAGGGTGGCAAACAGGTTACGTTCATCTCGGCTGCCGACAAACGCGCTATCTTGCACCCCAACGCAGAGCCTCTCGAGGCAACGCAATCGGGCAAACTCCTTTGGGAATTGGACTACAACGAGGATAGCCACGCACCTGCTTTCGGCACCTTCTATAAGAAAGGTGATGTCATCTGCTACATCCAGACCCAACATGGTATGGAAGCCCTCACTGCCTTCGACAATTGCCGTCTGGTGGCTGTCGAGAAAGAGCAGGGTGCTATCCTGACCAAAGGCGATGCCGTGGCATGGTTTGAGCACGCTGACCTTATTGAGCACGTTCGCGAGGGTATCAAAGACGCCGCCCGGAAGGTCACAGACGCTATCCAAAACGCTGTCAAACAACCCGATACCGAAGTCCTTCCCGAGCAACGCAGCAAGTGGAAAGACGGTATGATTGCCAAGCAATAAATAACCCATAAATCAATACGTTTTATGAAAAAGTACAATTTTAATGCAGGACCGAGTATCCTGCCCCAAGAGGTCATCAAAGAGACCGCTGACGCAGTGCTTGATTTCCAAGGTGAAGGATTGAGTATCCTCGAGATTTCGCACCGTGCCAAGTACTTCCAACCCGTTGTGGATGAGGCGGAAGCCCTGATGAAGGAACTTCTCGGTGTGCCGGAAGGCTATCGCGTATTGTTCCTCGGTGGTGGTGCAAGCCTCGAGTTCTGCATGATTCCTTACAACTTCCTTGAGAAGAAAGCCGCTTATCTCAACACCGGTGTATGGTCCAAGAAAGCTATCAAAGAGGCTAAGGGCTTTGGCGAGGTAGAGGTGGTCGCTGAGTCAACCAACTCAATCCCAAGTGGTTACGATATTCCGCAAGACGCAGACTATTTCCACATCACTACCAACAACACCATCTTTGGTACCGAGATTTCGGAGCGCAAGTTGCAAGAAATCTACGCTAAGAAGGGTAATGTACCTTTGATTGCAGATATGTCGTCTGACATCCTCAGCCGTCCTATCGATGCAAGCAAGTTTGACGTTATCTACGGCGGTGCACAGAAGAACCTTGCACCTGCGGGCGTTACTTTCGTTATCATCAAAGAGTCGGCTCTGGGCAAAGTTTCGCGTTACATTCCTACTATGCTCAACTACCAAACCCATATCGATGGTGGTTCTATGTTCAACACTCCTCCTGTATTGCCTATCTATACAGCCCTCCTCAACCTCCGTTGGCTCAAGAAAAACGGTGGCGTAGAGTGGATTGACAAACGCAACCAACAGAAGGCTGACCTTCTCTACGATTGTCTCGACCATAGCAAAATGTTCGTTCCGACTATCCTTGAGAAAGAGGACCGTAGCCGCATGAACATCTGCTTCGTGCCGAAACCTGAGTATGAGGAACTCAAAGACGACTTCTTCAAGTTCGCTTCCGAGCGTGGCATGGTAGGTATCAAGGGACACCGTCTCGTAGGTGGTTTCCGCGCTTCCTGCTACAACGCAATGGACATCGAAGGCGTACAGGCACTCGTTGATTGCATTCACGATTACGAGAAGAAACTTTAATAATTAAGCCAATTTGTTAACGTGTTTTAGTGCTGTCAAACCGCAACTTTTCAGCAAGGGATAAGCAAGGGATGAGCAACCCATAAGCAAGGTATAACGACCCTATGGATTAACAAATTTATATAATTATGGACATCATCATGGATTATTGGTTTGGCAATCCAAAGCGTGAAGAAAAGCGCGCGGCAGTGTTTTACACAACATTAGTCAATAGTATGAAAGTTCTTATTGCAACTGAAAAACCATTCGCGAAAGTGGCTGTGGACGGCATTCGCGAGGTGGTGGAGAAAGCAGGCTACACCCTCGCTTTGCTCGAAAAATATACTAACAAACAGCAACTTTTGGACGCTGTAGCAGATGCTGATGCTATCATCATTCGTTCCGACATTGTGGACAACGAGGTGCTCGACGCTGCTAAACAACTCAAGATTGTGGTTCGCGCAGGTGCAGGTTTCGACAATATCGACCTCGCTGCGGCTACCGCTCACGGTGTTGTGGCTATGAACACACCGGGGCAGAACTCCAACGCTGTGGCTGAGTTGGCTCTCGGACTCATGGTGATGGCTGTGCGTAACTTCTACAACGGAACCAGCGGAACCGAACTCAAGGGTAAAAAACTCGGTATCCACGCTTTCGGTAACGTAGGTCGCAACGTAGCGCGTATCGCCAAAGGCTTTGGTATGGACATCTATGCTTATGACGCATTCTGCCCGGACGAGGCTATGCTCAAAGAGGGCGTTACTCCGCTCCATTCTGCAGAGGAACTCTACAAGACTTGCAACGTTGTTTCGCTCCATATCCCTGCTACTGCAGAGACCAAGAACAGCATCAACTATGCTTTGTTGAGCCAGATGCCGAAGGGCGCATTGCTCGTTAATACTGCCCGCAAGGAGGTTATCAACGAGGACGAACTCATCCAACTTATGCAAGACCGTGCTGACTTCAAGTACGTTACGGACATCATGCCTGCAGCGGATATGAAGTTCAAGACCTTGTTCGAGGGACGTTATTTCGCTACTCCGAAAAAGATGGGTGCTCAAACCGCAGAAGCAAACATCAACGCTGGCATCGCCGCCGCCAACCAAATCGTCTCCTTCCTCACCACCGGCAACACCCGCTTCCAAGTAAACAAGTAAGTTTCCACGTTTTAGCCATAAATTAGGCCAAGCAAAAAAGACTATCTCACGACAAGAGGTAGTCTTTTTTGTATTCTATTTGTGTATATTATAAAAATGTATTATCTTTGTAGGCAAATAGGAAACCAATAATCAACTAATAGAATTTGATACTATGGCAGGACAGACCGTAATCAGTGTTAATAAAGTAAAAGTAGAAGACTTGCTTAAAGGTGGAACGACGCACAAGTTTGTTATTCCTGAATACCAACGTCCTTACTCTTGGACAGAAGAACAAGTAACCACACTATTTGAGGACATTACCGAATTTTCAATCAACGTTGGCGGATCTGAAAAGGAAGGGGCAATGTACTTTCTCGGTAGTATTGTATCTTATATCAATGAAAATGATGAATGTGAAATCATAGATGGACAACAACGTTTGACATCCTTATTTTTGTTATTACGTGCGATATTATACAAATTAGAGCATAGCGAGGATAAAAATAGTGAGGAAGCACAAAATTTTATAAGGGAAATCTCATCTTGCCTGTGGAAAGCGGGGAAACTGACGGGAAAAATAGATAGAACCATTCCTCTAATCAGTTCTAAAGTTATCAATAATGAAGGGAATGAGATATTTTTCCACATATTGGAGACAGGAGAAACCGAATACAAGGCGAAAGACAATTATTCTATGAATTATCGTAAGTTCCAGTTCTTGTTGGAAAACTTCTGTAAGCGTCAGTCCGGTGTATCAAATGGCGTATATGATTTTGTCTATGCATTACTGAACCAAGTGATTGTATTACCGATTACTGCAGATACACAAGATACAGCATTAACGATATTCTCTACACTTAATAATAGAGGTCTTCCTTTATCGCATGCCGATATTTTTAAGGCAAAGATGTATAACCCACTATCGGATGCGGAAAAGAAGGTTTTTATAGAAAAGTGGAAAGAAATAGAACAAGATACTATCAATTTGCAATTGCGCGATAATATCACTTCTTTGTTTACTTATTATATGCCATATCTGCGTGCCAAAGAAGGAGATAAGAACACAACCAATCCGAGTGTTCGTACTTATTACTTAGATAAAAAAGGGGAACGATTATATCAAGGTGATTTGTTAGAGCAATTGACAAAGATATTGAATATATGGAAAGTAATCTATGGCAATTATGATATAGAGGGTGAGCATTGGGATAACAATGCACAAATACGTCAAGCGTTGGATATTCTGATTTCTTATCCCAATGAATATATCAATTATCCGATGTTGGTATTCTATCTTGCCCACCATACTGAACAGGATTTTGAATATACATTCTTATTATTCCTACACAAGTTGATATATGAATGTATTATCCGATTTGTATATTACCCGTCGGTAAATGCAATCAAAAACTATGTTCCGAAATTGAATGTGGATATATTGGTTACCAACCACCCTTCGTTTGAAACAGCCTTTGGCGCAATGCCGATAGCATTTACTGAAGATGATTTCAAACAACTCATAGTGCGTCCTCACTATCGTTTGTTGAGTATGTTGCTGAAATTGTATGCCTATAATCATCAACCTATAGTGGAGAATGATATTGTAAAGTGCCTGTTGCCGGCTAATTGGCAAATAGAACATATATTTCCTCAAAAGTGGGACTCACACTATTTTGATATTTCAGAAACGGAACAAGAACTAATAGAGCATATTGGCAATAAGGTTCCGTTTGAGCAAAAATTGAATATCCAAGCGGGTAACGGATTCTTCTGTACCAAGAAAGAAAAATATCAGAATTCTGTTATTGGTGCAGTCAGAGAGTTGCTACAATATGGGGAGTGGACACCACAATGTATTGAGGAGAGGGATAAGCAGGTTGTTAGTGAGATATGGAATACATTAAAAAGATGGAATGAAGAATATCTAAATAGCACAGCAACCAATAAAGTTACAACTCAGCCTACTTTGACGCAAGAGCAATTAGAACTTATAGAGAAATTGAAAGCAACAGGATACAGGTTATAATTATGCGAATCTATTGTTTGCTGTAATTCTCGTTATGATGTAATTAAGTATACTATGACAGATTCGGAACTGATAGAAAAAGCATTGGAGATTGCCACGAGGGCGCACAAGGGGCAGTTGGATTTGGATGGCAAATCGGTTATATTGCACCCTTTGGTGGTTGGACTGATGGGTACGTGTACGGACGAGATAGTGGCGGGCTTCCTGCATGATGTGGTGGAGGACAGCGACTATACTTTTGGGTCTCTCTTGGAGCAGGGCATTCCTGCCCATATCGTAGATACGCTTCGCCTGCTCACACACGCCAAGACGGAGACCTACAATACCTATTTGGAGCGTATTGCCACATCGGGCAACCGCATTGCCATTGCCACCAAATGGCACGACCTGACCCACAATCTGACCCACAATCTGGAGCGCGGCATTCGTGGCAACCATACCAAACAAGTAGCCAAACACACCCGCGCCCAATCCAACCTCCGTCCTTATTATGAAGCAATTGGTCAATAACCGACTAAAGTGTTAATTTATGGCAGATACGATTATAGAAACGGACAAGCAGCGGGAGCGGAGGATTTATCGTGTTACCATATTGGGTAGCGTGGTGAATGTGGTGTTGTTGGCGTTTAAGTTCTTGGCGGGGGTGTTGGGACATTCGGCGGCGATGATTGCCGATGCTGTACATTCGCTCAGCGATTTTCTCACAGACATCGTGGTGCTAGTGTTTATCAAAATCAGCAATCGGCCTGCTGACCACGACCACGACTATGGGCATGGCAAGTATGAGACATTGGCCACTTTCTGTATCGGTTTGGCCTTGCTGGTTGTAGGAGGTATGATTGCTGCAAATGGTGTGGAAAAGATTCTGCGTGTGGTGCATGGTGAGCAGTTACCGGAACCGGGGTGGATTGCTTTCTGGGCGGCGATAGTAAGTATTGTGCTAAAAGAAATCACGTATCAGGTTACGGCGCGTGTAGGCAAACAGGTTCATTCGGATGCCGTGGTGGCGAATGCATGGCACCATCGCTCGGATGCGTTCTCGTCTGTCGGTACGGCACTCGGTATCGGCGGTGCCATTATATTAGGGCAGAAATGGACTATTCTTGATCCTATTGCTGCGCTGATAGTCAGCATTTTAATCATTGTGATGGCGGCAAAATTGGTGTATGGTGCAATAGGGGAGTTCTTGGAGAAAAGTCTGCCAGATGAAGTAGAAAAACAAATCATCGATATCGTTAACGAAGATAGTGCTATGACAGAACTGCACCATCTTCGTACGCGTAGCGTGGGGAACCACTATGCTATTGAGATGCACCTGCGTATGCCCGGTGATACACCATTGTACGTGGCGCATCAACACGCTACCGACCTCGAACGCCGCTTGAAAAAACAGTTTGGTGAGCAAACGCACGTGGGCATACATATAGAACCAACCAAGGTAAATGGCGTCTATACCATTCCTACAAAGTAGCAGTATATGACCTATGCGTATTGAGACAATATCCTAACAACTCGGTATGATCTCGTTATCCTCTCGTTGCCGTCTTTTTGCTGTAATCGAAACTATGGATTAACTTATGGTTGGTGGAGGCAGTATTTCCAGCAACGGAGTCATAACAAACGGGCGGAGATGCATAAGCGGGTGGGGGAGAGTGAGGTCGGGAGTTTGGATGGAAAGAGAGTGTCCCTGCGGAGTGATATAGAGCAGCATATCGATGTCTATGAGACGATCATGATAGTGTCCGTGCTGCGATTTGTGAGTGCGCCCGAGGGTGCGCTCTATTCGTTGTGTGGCGCATAGAACTTCTGAAGGACACATTGGAGTGAAGAAAGAGGCGCAGATATTGCAAAACGAATGGGGCGATTGGAATCCCCATGGCTCGGAATAGAAAAAAGCAGACCGACGGATAGGAGACCCTATGTGTTGCTCAAGCATTTGCAACGCATTATGGATGTTTTGCTCACGATTGCCGAGATTGCTGCCAAGAGAGAAATATACGACGGCCTTCCCGTTTTCTATTGGATGAGGTGAGTACAATTTAGTTTGGCAGATTGTTTGTTGTGGCTTCGGTTACCACATTGAGCAGATGATTGGAAGCGTCCACAAAGGGGTGATAGAGAACGGAGGATTTCACGATTTCCGTCTTGCCGAAGCACCCGAATTGACGGTCAATCCGGTCGGCGAGAAATACCACTATCAAGACTACCAACGCCCATTTGGCAATGCCGAATAGTCCTCCGCCTAATCGATTGAGAAAACCGAGATGGATAGCACGGAGCAGTTTCGAGAGCAAGCGACCGAGGATATTCAGCACAATAGCGAAACCCAAGAACAATAGGGCGTAGGCAATCACATCGCACACACCTGCAGGCCATTCGGTTTGCAGCAATAGCCACGCAGAGAAACGCGCCCCCCACAAACGTGCACCCACCACGCCTATCACCACTGCCAATATGGCAATGAGTTCGGTTATCAGTCCACGCATCAGACCTCTGATGAGTCCGATGAGCAACGGCAAAAGGAGTAAGGCATCGAGCCAATTCATTTCATTGGAACAAAAATAAGGTACAATGGAGAAAGAATGAAACCGGGACAAAGAACCCATATTGTTTAGTTCATTGCTCTTTGTCCCGATTTCTTTTGTTTTTACTCGGCAGGAGTAGTTTCCTCTTTCGGAGCGGTGTACTCTTTGGGTATCCACTCTTCGCCGGTCTCAGTGTTGAACATCACAATATCGTTCAGCGGGTTACTGTTGCCGATGTTGATGTTACGTGGGGTAATCGACCAATCGTATTTGTCATGCGCATAGCGTGCGTTATCGCGGAATTGACCGAGAATACCGGTAATGGTACCCTTGTATTTTACGCAATCGGCTATACCCGAAGCGTTGGCACCGGGAATATAGAAATGGGAGAATTTGCTATATTCCGAACTGCCGACAAGGGTCTCATTGGTCCCGTCGGAGATAACACGGCTTTGCGGGAAACCGATGTTGTTGGTTGTCGGAGCAAAGACATTGGCATAACTATCCGTTTCCGGGTCGCCAGTGGTGCAGTCGGTCAGTGTGCCTTGGTTCTCGTATTTCCCCGTAAACCACACGTTTTTGAGTACAACCAAACGTCCGTCCATTGTCCGCATTTGTTTCTCATCGTTGAGATTGATGAAGTCGGCAATAGTGATGGTGTCGTACTGCAGTTTTGATTGGTCGGGTACACCAAGCATTGTTACCGCATTGCGGAAAAAGGCATTCGGAATACGCCCGGGAGCCCAACCTACTTTCTGTGTAGCGTTTTGTGCATAGATATTGTTGTTGTATGCCGGTACACAGAGTTGCGGTTGGTCGCCATACCGTCCGATGCACAGACCATTGCAACGGACGAGTATCTCCTGTCCGAGTTGGTACATACCGCCTACCGAACCGAGATCTACTGACACACGCAAGTTCTGCTGTTTGCCGTCAATCACTTGTTGGATAACCAACGACTTATAAAAATTGCCTCCGTAGTCATCGGTTGTAACACGTCCGCGGATATAGATACCGGCACCGTGGATAGGCAGGGTATCAAGCGAGAATAGGTAGATACCGTCTCCATTGGTAGCACGGGTACGATATTGCGATGTATCGCTCCAGAAATTACCTTGTTCGGTCATATAGGTGTCCACAAACTCATTGAGTGTGTAGAGATGATATTCTGCATCGCGTAAGCGAATAATACTATCCACATTCGTGCTCTTGATGAATACATCATCTTCGGTTATGGCACGCGGTTCGCAAGAGGTGAATAGGGCGGTTGCCGTAGCGGCAAACAGAGCGGCTATATAATAGATTTTACGTTGCATACTGATTAGAATTTATAGGTTACACTCAAGAAGAAGTTCATGCCCCATGCGTAGTAATACTTGCTCGGGAATTTCCACGCATTAGGCGAGATAACCGAGTTCTCGTTATCGCCCACACCTTGGCGCGTGTAGCGCGGGAGACGTGCCTGCTGGTAGCCGCCCGTCTTGAAGTGGGTGTTGTTGGTAAGATTAGTAACAGACAGGTTGACAGACAACGACTGACGGTTCTTCAGATAAATCAGTTTACCCACGCTGGCATCAATGATGAAGCGGTTGAGCGGGTTGGTGGCTGCCAACGACTCTTGCATAGAGAGGATATTGTACGGATAGCGCAGTACGGGTACCCCATTGGCGTCCAATACCGCATTAGCGGGGAATGAACCGTCGCCTGTTATAACAGCGGCTTTACCGTCGGTAGTCTCAATGGCGTTGGCATAACTGTCTCCATACCAACCGTTTACAGGCGTGCCATCGGCACGTACACCCGTGTAGAGTCCTTTCATACGGCGCGACGGAGCCACGTCGAGGAAGTTCCAGTCGTAGTAACTAACCGTTACATCGGCAAACCACATCTTCGGGTGGAAGAACGATAGTTTGAGGCTGGCATTTACTTGCGGACCGGTTGCCACACGAATGCCATTGAGCAGCACTTCGTCTTGCAATTCGAAAACCGACTTACCATCTTTGTCTTCTGCCAATGCCATACCGTTTTCGGCAGAAGTGATAGCCATAGCATTGCTTGTATAGCGATAGTCGCCCACGCTGGCTGCACCGGTAAGAGTAAAATACGTACCGAGTTTCACAGCAGCGGCTGCTTCGATACCCATGTGACGGCGGTCAATGCCGGTCAGGGCTTGATTGACAAACGTACGTGCCTCGTCATCATAGTAGCCGTTCAGTTCGCTTCCGTCCCAAAACTGGGTAAAGAAACCTGTGATACGACCGCGAACAATGGGGAAATTGAACTCATAGGATAGGTCGCCACCCACTACTTTTTCGCTGGCTGCGTAGAAATCTTTGAGGTTCTTAGCCTGGTCATGGGCGTAGATAGTCTCGATAGCGCGATCGTGAACACGCTGCGAGATGTAGGCATTGCGTGCCAACGGAGCGCGTGTTTCCGCCAGTGCATTGATCTTCAGTTTATTGCGTCCGTCAATTTTATAGGTTGCGCCTATCTTAAAAGCCGGGTCAACAAAATGGTGTGCTTGTCCCATATAGGTGGTACCGGCAGTGAGTGTGCCATTGTTGGCTTGTGCGATAATCTCGTCGGCTTGTGTACCGAGATAGTGGGAAGCGTATTGCGGATTGAGTTGCGAGAGATACCATGCACGACCGTTGATCATATTGGTGGTACGCTGCATAGAAGAGTAGGTCAGTTGCAGGGCATAGTAGAAGTCCACTTCATTGAATGTCCACTCGTTTTGCGCCCACAATTTGGCTGTTCCCATATTGATACGGTAGTCATAGCCGAACCGGTCGCCGTAGTGCTTCACATCGTTGTAGTCGGAAGCGATGTCGTTTTTCTTTACATTGGCGATGTCAGTTTGCGAAAGACCGGCGTTGGTAGCCAACTCTTTGATATCACGGTCGGCAAACGGGTCAACGTCAATCCATTGGTTACCACCGAGCAGGTCATCCACGGTCTTATAGTGGATACCTTGCGAGAACTTGCCTTCCAAACCGGCGGTAATCTTCAGATGGTCGAACTGTGTATGTACATAGTTGATGTTCGCCATAGCCTCCTGGATATTGTTGTGGCGGCGTTCCAGCAGGTAGCGTGCCGACCCGTTTGGGTTGGTATAGTTGTTGGCAATGTTCGAAGCGTAGATGTTGTCCCAGTCTATTTGTGTGGTTTTGTTGTCGCGACTTTGCCACAGGTCAACTAACGCATTGTATTGCTGCGCATTGATACTCGGACCGATGATGTTGCCGTCGTGTGCCACTTGTCCAATGCCCATCTCGAGACCATTAATATCCGCGCCGATAAAATTACCGTATTGGTAGTGTCCTCCGTTAGGGCTATAGAGTTGCTCCGAGTTGGAGTCGGCAATCTGTCCGTCCCAAAGGAATGAAGGCAGATTGCGATAGTAATCCGGACGTGGGTCTGGTGCATTGTAGAACGTGAGTGCCGAGTTGCTGTAGAAACTATAGTGATAACCGACTGCAAACTTTATCTTGTTGTAGTCGTCAATCTTCAGGTCATAATTCAAGATTGCCGTCGGGTCATACGATTTTACGATACGCGAGTTGCGCACCTTGCCGTTCTGGTAGCCCCAATAGGGGTTGTAGTTGTTATGCCCCCACGAGGTCTTGTTGTAGGCATTGGTTAGGTCGTACACCTCTTGGGTAACGGCAGCCGATTGTCCGCGCTCGGTAGGTGCGCCGAAAGTGATGATAGATAGTTTGTCACCGTTGTTGAATTTCTTTTCAGCCGAGAAGAAATAGCCCAACGAATAGTACTTGATACCCTCACCGATAGTACCCTTCTGGTCGATATATGGGGAGAAACGAAATGCCATTTGTCCGATAAAAGACCAACCGTTAGCGAGGGGGCCGCTGGCATAGGTGGCATTGACGCGGCCTTTGTAGTTGCGGTTGGTGCCGGCAACGCCCACTTTCCAGCCCTGTGCATAGCGCGAAGCGTCCATCAGGTAGTTGGTCGATGTTCCGAGACCGCCAAAGGCAAAATTGGTTGCCTCAATCGGGTTAAGTACCTCTTTGTTACGGCTGGCATCATTCAAACCGCCCATAGACGAGAAATTGAACTGACCACGCTCGGCAGAGTTGAAATTGATGCCGTTGATGTAGGTCTGCTCATAGGTTTGGTCGTAACCACGCTTGCGGTAACGGGCTGTGGACCAAGCAAATGAGGTGGTAGAATTGAATACGTCATTACTTGCCGAAGAAGCCGATGCTTGTGCCTGCGACTTACCCTCATCATCGTTGAGATCTTCGTCTGCAATGTTGAGGAGTATCTCCTCTTGTGCATCGCGTGCAAAATCGCGTTGCAAGCGGATAGGCTCCATTTTCAAGTTCTGATTCTCTTGCAGAAGCACCAGTTCGATAGTGGCGATATAGCCGTCTGCCTCTACAATTATCTCTTCATCCATCGGTTCCAAATAGAGTAGGGCAAACTCACCCGCTCCGTTGGTGGTGGTAGAGATGTTCTGGTTAGCCAGAGTAACCTTTGCACCGACGATAGGGGTGTTGCCCGCTTCGTCAACAACGGTTCCTCGCAGTGATGTCTGTGCCATCATACCCACAGAGAGTAGGAGGACAAACAACATAGAAAAGACTTTTCTCATAAATAGTTGTTTTGGTGTGTATTAGATTAGAATTCTGCTGTTTTCGGAGTACGTGGGAAAGGAATGACGTCGCGGATATTCTGCATTCCCGTAACGAAGAGCATCAATCGCTCGAAGCCTAAACCGAAGCCGGCATGCGGTGCTGCGCCGAAACGGCGGGTATCGAGATACCACCACATATCCTTCATCGGGATTTGTCGACGCTCGATCTCTGCGTTTAGTTTGTCGAGACTCTCTTCGCGTACCGAACCGCCGATGATTTCGCCAATCTGCGGGAAGAGCACATCGGTGCCTT
>SAMEA104315427__coassemble_1309_pt1 | contig 12597 bp, 14 predicted proteins | sample SAMEA104315427__metabat2_high_PE_027 | metagenome-assembled genome bin SAMEA104315427 (sample SAMEA104315427) | gut metagenome | biome: Monkey gut; feature: monkey-associated habitat; material: faeces | place: China | collected 2013
GGCGTTCATACGGAGGGCTATCTCTTCTTCGGTCTCCTCGCCTGCGCCTTTACCGCCATAGAAGAGGTCGAAGAGCAGTGCTTCGTGGGGTATGTCCGCCATATATACGTTGCGGATATATATATTTTCGACGACTCCACCCCGTCCGCGAGTGGATTTGAAGCGCAAGCCGACATCCGTGCCGATGTACAGATTGTTGGATACCTGTATATTGCGTATGCCGCCAGACATCTCGGAGCCAACTACGAAGCCGCCATGGCCGTGATAGACAGTACAGTTGTCCACGATGACATTCTCGGCAGGCACACCACGGTCACGCCCGGGTTGGTTCTTGCCGGATTTCATACAAATGGCGTCATCACCAACGTCGAAAGAACAACGCGAGATAACCACATTGGTGCAGGACTCAATATCCACGCCGTCTCCGTTCTGGCTGTACCATGGATTGCGGACGGTCAGGTCTCGCATTACAAGGTTCTCGCAGAGCATAGGATGGATATTCCAAGCGGGGGAGTTCTCAAAGCACACACCTTCGAGAAGTATATTGCGGCAGCCGACAAAGTGCACCATTACAGGGCGGAGGAAAGAATGTATGTTTTTCCATACGGAGTCGTCGGTTACAACGGGTACGTTCTGGTCTTCGCAGAGGGAAGCGGCATAGAGGGATGCCGAATCGGGGTACCATACTTTGCCGTCGGGAGAGAGTACACCGCCTTTTTTGAGTTGGTTTTTCCATTGTCCGTCGCTCACTTTGTTTCGTTTGAGGGGACGCCAATAGTCGCCGTTGCCATTGAATATACCCTTACCCGTGATGGCGATATTCTCGGCATTGAATGCAGAGACGGGGGACTGACTGCGCATGGTGGGTACTCCCTCGAACCAAGTGGAATAGATGGGGTATAGCGAGAAATCGGGTGAAAAAGTGATGAAGGCGTTTTGCTCGGTGAAGAGTCGGACGTTGGATTTGAGTGTGATGCCCGCCGTGGTATATACGCCGGCAGGAATGATGACCGTCCCCCCACCTGCAGCGTTGCAAGCGTCGATGGCTTGCTGAATAGCCGTAGTAGAGAGTTTTACGCCTGTGTGGTCGGCACCGTAATCGAGTACAGAGAAAGTGCGATCGGGGAAGGATGGCAGCGGCACTTGGGGCATAGGGAAAGCGGCACTATCGGTAAGTGCGTTTATGTCTTGCTGCGTAGTATGCTGGAAGTTGGGGGTAGTGGTATTGCAGGCTGCAAGTACGGCTGCCAGTAGGGCTATCGTCAGTTTTTTCATATTTGTTTTTGTGCTTTTATGTCAAAAATAATTTCGGGGCAAAGGTAGTGTTATTTTGACGTATAAGCGTGCATTTTTTGGCATAAGTAGTGGAATTTTTGAGAAGATATAAATAAAACAACACCTCCTGTTTCTCTCGCGAAAGAAACAGGAGGCTTATATGTTGCGGCGGGTGAGGTTCATGACGCTTCTCTGCGCCGAGTGGTCTGTTTTGGCAGGCAGTACCATGCCCCTACATTATTCTTTATATTCAAGATTTGCGGGTTAGCCGTTATAGGCGAGCCACTCTTGGCTGAAAACATAGCCGTACAATGTTTTGTACTGTTTCTGTTTTTGAAAGCCAAGCAAATCTTGCTGCATTTTGGATGCGTCCTGCATCCGTTTGCGCGTGGACTTAACCACTGCTGAGAACTTCTGCTGATGAGCCACTTGAGACTCGGTGGCAGGTTTGTCTTCTTCCTCTTCGCGAACACTCGTAAAGCGGCGATTTGTTGATCGGAGACGTTTGTAAATAGTCTGCGTGTTCTTCTTTGAGACCTTGCCCCTTACATAATCCACGGGGTCTAAGAATTTTACTATAGCCATAGATTATGAAAGTTTTTGCATCTCCTGCGCTATCATATAGCCTCGGAGTGTGCGGTAAGACCTCTGTGCCTTGAAAGCAGTCTGATAGGCTGCAATCTCGGCAGAACTTAACTTTTTTAGATTTGCAACCGCGTTTCGCATTTTATTGCGTTGCTCCTGCTGTGCTTCAGTTGGCACCCCCTTATAGGGGTTGCAAATCACGCTTGTGTAGCGTGTGCCGTTCACCTTCTTGAAGATGATCCGGCCGTGTCGGCAAAGTTTGCCGCGAAATTCCCGAAATGGGATCTCTAATGCATATTCAGACATTAGTTTTTTAATTATTAAATATTATTTTGTCCATCTATTCTCTCTCGCGTGAACATTCGAGACCCTAACATCTGTGATAATATCCGGTATATATTTTGTTACGCGCGACCGATATATTGCCACTGTCTCAAAAAGGCGGTGCAAAGATACGACATATTTTTGATATAACAAAATGATTGTGTGTTTTTTACAAAGATTTTTTTGATAGGAAAACCCGTTGTAAACAGATAAGGTTTTGCCCCCTAAAAAACCGCCGAATGGTGTTTTGGATTACTATTAGAAATTGTCTAAAATCTTAATAATCGTGTATGTTTTGTGGTTCAACGGTGAGAGGTAGGTGGTTCGTAGGTGATTCGACGGTGATTCGTAAAAGGTATGTAGTGATCAACGGAAAGCAGATATTAACAAAAGGAATGTTTTTAGAGAGACATAAAACGGATTATACACTTTAGGCTTATTTGCAGTCGATTGAGTAGGAGGTTTTGAAAAAATACATTCATAAAAAGCAGAAAAAACAGTTTTTTAAGATATTATCTGCGTGTTTGAAATAATTGTTATAATTTTGCAGCAAATCTACGCCGGAGAGGATATGTTCTCTGAAGGGGTGGATTGACATATTGAATAGCGTTTATTGACGCTTTGCATTTGACAGCCTGAAAGCTTCGCAACCTTATTTGGATAAGTCAAAATCAAAGTAAATCAATAGATACCTATGGATGTGACGTTTCGTTGCATTGTATTTCCGTATAGGGATGTAGTGTATAGGTCATATCGGCGTAGGTTTCCTGTTGTTTATTTGACTTATCCGGCAATGCGAAGGCCTCAGGTTGTGAATAAGCAACTTGAGGTCTGCGCTTTCTTTGTGTATATATATACCTAAAAACATGCCAATCCGAAAAGAGATTGAAATATAACTAACTTATTAAACATTTATGTAATTATGAAAAAGATTTCATTTTTTGCGCTTGCCCACTACTACTCCCATGCTATCCTCTGCACTATCCTCTGCACTATCTCCCGCGCCCATTCGTATAGTTGCCAAAAATGCTACTATATATTCCCGAAAGTTGTTGTTCCTCTGCGCCAACATCCTGCTATCCATATCGGGTGATTAGTGGGTGATTAGTGGGTGATTCAGCAAGGGATAAGCAACCCTCTAACCATAGCCACAGCAATCTTATGCTGAAAATCGTAAGAAAAAACATATAGGCTTATTGTGTGTCTCAAAAAAATAAATTACCTTTGTGCCCAAACTTGGATAGTCTCCACGCAGGAGATATTTAGGTTTTACTTTATTACTTATTTAATCTTTATAAGATGAAAAAGATTCTATCTATTTTTGCAGCATTGGCACTGACTATCAGTGCAAGTGCAACTCCGTTGGCATTAGATGTTGCCAATGTATCCAATGAAAATCTGTTAACGGCACAAGCAGTCGCGAAACAGACTTCCATTACAGGTAAGCCGTCGAAGTACGCACTGGCTAAGCAAATGGCGGATTGGAAAGCAAACAACGCTGCCCGAAACATACAAGCCACGGGCGACACGCCCACTATTGCGGATACGATAGATATTACTATCGGCAATTTGGAGGTTACCGACTTTACCTCTTTTATGCAATTGTTTTGGTTAGAGGGCTACACTATGGACTATGAAGTAAGTCTGACAATTATGGCAAAATCTGTGGCAGCCGGTACATACACCTCTTCTGCCGTTTCTGCCACTATTGTCAATACTCCCCTCAAAGATACTGTGGATGTGCTTAGTGCCACGGTAGATGTATTTGTCAGCGAGAAAAACGAAGTAACCGCGTCGGCTAAAGTGGTTAGCAAAGACAATAAGTTATACCGGATTTCGATGGCTTATGTCATTCCCGACCCCATTGATACGCTCGCTATCTCGTTCAAACAGTCTGCCACAAGATATTATATGAGCAATTACAACGGGTATGGATTCGAGGCAGAAGATGATAAATACATTGCAGCCGCTTATGTGAAAACGAACAAGTTAGATGGCACATTCGAGGGTGATGATTTTGATATAGACCATTCCGGTATAGGTATTATCAACGGAAAGGACACGACTATTATCCACTCTATGGCAGGTAAAGTTACATTCACTCCTCAGAATGACACCTTGAATATACTTGCAGAGATTATCGGCATGGATAGTATCTTGTACCAAGTTTCGATGTTCTACGCAATACCGCAGCCCAAAGATACCATGGACCTCATCATTAAGGATGCAGATATGGTAAACCTTACTTCTATGGGAATATACCAACTGCAAGGTTATACCGAAGATTATAAAATGCTCTATATCGCTATCTCTTCTTATACGATAGAGGGCGATTTCACGGTCGATAACTTCTTCGCTCAAGGCGAGTACACTATCTTTCAATATATGACCGACGATAATCAGGTGGTTTCTGCTACTTTCCTTGCGGGCAACATATCTGTCTCCCTGTCAGACGACAACATCGTGACGATGAAAGGTCAGTTGCTTGCTTCGGATACCATTCTCTACAACGTCAATATGTCCGGAAAGTTCAAGAAAGAAGGACTATCCTACGATGCAGAGAGCGGTCCGGTGAACAAAGCGTACACCAATTCAGAAATTGAGTTTGATACAAAAACAAAAGGTAGAATATATGCTACCCTGAAAGCAACCAATGGCTCTGATATGGCATTGATAGGTTTCAACGTTGAGGCCACAGACCCCGACATCACTATCCCTGCCGGTGTTTATACCATCGACAAATCGGGCGATAAAGGCACTGTTATTGCCTGTCCTGGAATACAAGGGGGCAAGGTAACTGCTTCATTCTATGGAAAATGTAATGCCTCCGGCGCACTTCAAACGCCGATGTATTTTATGGTTGCCGGTACGGTTACGGTAGAAAATCGTGATGGCAATCTCTTCATAGAAGTGGACGCATTAAACTCATTCGATATTCCTATCCATATTACCTACACTGTTACAGAAACGGCATTGGAGAATAGTACCGTAGAATCGTCCTCCACCCGCAAAGTGATAGAAAACGGACAACTGCTTATCTTGCGTGGCAACGATAGATTCAACGTATTAGGCACTAAGATTCAATAAATAGGAAAAAAGACCTATAAAGCATTAGAGGTGAATATCTAATGCAAGAAAAAAGGGCGGGGCGACAAACTCCCGCCTTTTTTCTTTCGGGTAAGTGAGATTTTCCGAACTATCACAATGCAATTTATCGAAGTTTAATGGGGAATTGTTGTGTAATTTATCGCAATTAGGGGATTGGGGGGAAATTAGAGGGAGATTAGGGGAAGATGGTGGAGGGGTATTGGATGTGGGTGAGGTAGAGGCCTTGGGCGGGGGCAGATTCGCCGGCGAGGGAGCGGTTTTGGCGGGTGATAAGGTCGGCGAAGGCTGTGGGGGTGATTTTGGTATAGCCTACCTCGAAGAGTGTACCGACGATGGCACGCACCATATTTCGGAGAAAGCGGTCGGCTGTGATGACAAAGACGGCTTCGTGGTCGTTCTCGATGCGCCATTCGGCGGTGGTGATGTTGCAAATCTTGGTTTTGACGTCGGTGTGCGTGCGGCAGAAAGATGAAAAATCCTGTGTGCCCATCAGATAGTTGGCGGCTTGGTTCATCAACCGAAAGTCGAGTCCGTCTCGTACTTGAGTACGCAGAGTATGTTGGAACGGGTCTTTGCGGGTGGTGATACGATAGTGGTAGGTGCGCGAAATGGCATCGAAGCGTGCGTGTGCGTCGGGGGCTACAGGGAAAAGGTTATAAATAGCGATGGGGGGTGGGAGAAAGCGGTTGAGGCGATACACTCTTTGCGCGCACTCATCGGGGAGGAGAGGCGTATCGAAATGGGCATACATCATCTCGGCATGTACGCCGGCGTCCGTCCGTCCGGCAAAAGTGAGTGGTATGGGTGAACGAAAAATAGTAGCCATAGCGTCCTCCATTACATCCTGCACCGTACCTCCGGCAGGTTGGGATTGTGAGCCATGGAACTCTGTTCCGCAATATGCAAATTGCAAAAAGTACCTCATATCTTATTATTTACGGCGGTGAAATATGATTGCCGCCATCTTATTGAGTTCGGGAGAGAGTTGCAAGAGCCACGCTATTGCCACGCCGCTCCCCAACAACACTACCGTACGCAGAATACTGCTGAGCCAAATATCGGTGGAGGGGAAGCAATGTAGCCAGAGCGCATTGAGGGCAAAAAGCACTATTATCAACGCTATGGCGAGTGCGGTTTGGCGGTTGGCGACAGAGACACGGCATACACAGCGCAAGACAAGCACCACGAGCGCGAAATAGACGGCATAGGCTATCAGGTTACTCATCGCCGCGCCATCCATTCCATAGAGAGGGATGAGGTAGTTATTCAAGCAGACAGACGCAGCAGTGAGGAAGAACGAGAGGAAGAGCGAGAAGACATAGAAGCGCGAGTAACTGAGCGCAGAGAGGCAAATGGAGAAAGTGGCAATAACGATTTGGTTAATACCGAGGATCAACACCACATTCTTCGCGACAGCATAGGTGCTGCCGTTGGGCAAGAGATGGAAAATAAGGTCGATATTGAACCATATAGCGAGGAAAATGAGTCCGCCGACGAGGAGGAGGTTGTTACTGACCTGGTGTATCAAGCGTGATGCTCCCTGCCTATCCTGCTCCTTTATAGCGTGCGCCAACTGCGGGGAGGCGATGGCGGTAACCGAACGGTAGGGGATACTGACCATGACGGCGATATAGGTGGCGATGGCATATATGCCCGTGCTGTCGAGCCCCATCTTGGCGGTAATAAAGAACGAAGATAGTGCGGGTGCGAGTACACTCGCGACAGCAGATATAAAGAGAAAGCCCGTATAGAGGAGGTAGTTGCGGACGAGCGCGGTGTTGTTGCGCAAGAATGTCCAGTCGGGGCGGAGAGAGATATGCCCGACAGCAAAGAGGTAGGCAAGGTTAATAAGGGCGGCGACAGCATAGTTGAGGCACAGGCCGATGACAAAGCCGTCCATGGAGAGGATACGGAAAGCGTATAGGAGATATAGAGCCAACATACCGATACGGACGACGAGTTCGCGCACTGCGCGTGGTACGACGATGCGCATCAAGACATTGGCGTTGGTTTCGAAGATAGTCTGATAGAGCATAAAGAACGCCAGCGGGAGGACCATATAATAATAGTCCATAAACAGCGGCGATTTGTCTCCAAACCAATTGCCGAGCGGGATGTGGCACGCCCAATAGACAAGGGCAAACAGCAGAAAGCCGAAAAGGGGGACGACCAATGTATAGAAGAAAAAGCCGTGGTCGCGGGTATCAGCGTCTTTGAAATAAGGATAGAAACGGATGATAGATGTGTTGGTGCCGAGTTGTGCCAGCCCGATAAAGAGTGTGGCAGCATCAACAAGAACGCGCGCGAGTCCGATTTCTTGCGCAGAAAGGAAGCGGGTAAGGACGAAGAAAGTAGTCAAAAAGCCCACCGCAACCCCCATATAGGTTACGATGGTGCCTTTGATACTTTGTCTTGCGATGATACCCATGTAAGGCGATTATCAGTCCGATCAGACTACCATGTCCAATCGGGCTAATAAGAGAGATCGTTTATTATTTCTCAATGCCGAGTAGTTCGACCTCGAAAATAAGCGTGGAGTACGGAGGGATAGAACCTGCCTGACGTGCGCCATAGCCAAGTTCCTGGGGGACATAGAAGCGGAATTTGCTTCCTACAGGCATGAGTTGTACGCCCTCTGTCCAGCCGGGGATGACCTGATTGAGTGCAAAAGTGATAGGTTCGCCGCGGTCAACACTGCTATCGAAGACAGTACCGTCGGTGAGGGTACCATGGTAGTGGACTTTTACCTTGTCGGTAGCAGTCGGTTTTGCCCCTTTACCCATCTTGATAACTTCATACTGGAGTCCGCTCTCGGTGGTGATAACGCCCTCTTTGAGTTTGTTTTCCTCGAGGAATTTCTTTCCGGCAGCAATGGCTTCACCGTACTTGATTTGTGTCATCGTATTCTCGATGTACTCACCTGCGGTGCGGCTATCGAACTGAGTGTCATAGTCGTACATACCGTTGACAAATCCCTGTTTGATAAGTTCGAAATTGGTTGCGACATTCTCCATACCCAGCAATCCGGTGGGTTCCTGTTCGCGGATGGCACTACCGATTTGCTTGCCCATCATAACGAGTTGAGGGTTTCGTGCACTGACTTTCATCGCCTTGTTGATATTCTCGATGAAGTCCTTTTGCGCGATGCCGTCGGTGTCGTTAGCCAGCAGGTACATACGCATCTGGTCCCCATTGAGCATACCGAAAGCGTAGTTGATACTGTCGGTGAAGTTTTTGAGTTCAACGGTTTTCACTTTGCTCGGGCATTTGCCTTTGACGGCTTTGCCAGCCTGTGTATCGGTTGTTTTGCCATAAGACGCCTGGAAGAACGTGCGTGCGTCAGCGGCTTTCATGACAGTGGTGTCGCCATTGAGGGCGTTAACCAGACCTTGGAAGAGCATTTTCTCGTTGAGCGTCCAATGCTCGTTCTCTGCGAGTCCCTTGGATTCAAACGATTTGATACCCGTGCCGACGTTGCGTCCTGCTTGTGCCGCCTCGCTCAGCGTTTCCTCTTTGCCGTTGTAGCCTTCTTCGAGAGCGGCGATAAACTCGTTGACGCTCTGTTTGCTGCTATCTTTGGCAAGTTGGTACATCTTGATTTGGGCACCATTGATGAAGCCCAACGCATAGTTGAGGGAGTCGTTTTGGCTCTCCAGAACAGCATCCTTGGCGGTGTAACTATTGCCGCATGACACCATAGCCATAGCCGCAAGGACGATAATACTCATTTTTTTCATTGTTGTATGATGTTATTTGTTTTATTAGTCTAATAGGGCGAATTAGTCCGATGGACTAATTATTCGATGCCGAGCAATTCCACCGTGAAGATGAGTGCTGCATAAGGGGGGATAGCCGCGCCTGCACCCTGCGCTCCGTAGCCGAGTTGATAGGGGATGTACAGTTTGTACTTGCTTCCTATTGACATCAACTGCAAGCCCTCAGTCCAACCTTTGATGACCTGGTTGAGTCCGAAAGTGATAGGTTCGCCACGTTTGTAACTGCTGTCAAAAACTGTGCCATCGGTGAGTGTACCCTCATAGTGCACCTTCACTTTGTCGGTGGCTTTTGGTTTTTGCCCGATAGTAGCCTCGATGATTTCGTATTGCAAGCCACTGGGTGTGGTCTTCACTTCGGGGCGTTTTGCGTTCTCGGCAAGGAACTTCTCACCTGCATCCTTGGCTTGTCCGGCAATTTTCTGCTCCAACTCGGTGAAGAATTGGTTGAGGATAGTCTGGGCTTCCGTATAAGCGATTTCGGGTTGTTGTCTTTCCAAGACGTGCTCAATACCCTTGGCGAGGTCTGCATAGTTGAGTTTTTCGACGCCGCTGCTGAGCAGTTGCTGACCCATAGAGAGTCCGAGTGCATAACTGATTTTGTCCATTTTGTATAGTTTTTATTTGTTAGTCGATATGATTTTATACATTATCTAAAATCTTAATATCCGTGTATATTTTGAGGTTCGACGCTCCCTCGCAGGTGATTCGTAGGTGATTCGTCCGTCCTTCGTAGTCGGTATGTAGTGATCAACGGAAAGCAGATATTAACAAACCGCATGTTTTTATTTGCAAAGTTCCTGCATGCGGGCGATGTATTTGCCGAGAATATCGAACTCGATATTGACAATACTGCCCTCCTGTATATATTTGAAATTGGTTTCCTCGTGGGTATAAGGGATGATACAAACACTGACATAGCCCTTTCCGTCCACCACGTCGGGTTCGCAGACTGTCAGGCTCACACCGTTGATACAGACAGAGCCTTTGTCCACGGTAAGGTAGCCACGGCGAATCATCTCCTTGCTACTATCATACTCGAAACGATAGTACCAACTGCCTTCGGTTTCCTGCACGTTGATACATCGGGCAGTCTGGTCCACATGCCCTTGCACGATATGCCCGTCGAGCCTCTCGTTGAGCAACATTGATCGCTCCACATTGACCCAGTCGCCCTCGCGCAGAAGACCGAGATTAGACCGGCTAAGCGTCTCCTGCATGGCAATTACGGTATAGAGGTCGCCCTCAATCTTCACCACCGTGAGGCACACGCCGTTGTGGGCGACAGATTGGTCGATACTCAGCGCGTCCGAGAAAGGATTGCGCAATGTAAAATGTTTATTGCTTTGTTCTTGCTCAATCTTAACGACTTGAGCCATGGTTTCTACGATTCCTGAAAACATTGAAATAAAATTTAATAAGAATTACACAATATATAATAAAGAGTACGGTGCCAATACCCATTCGCACCCACATACCGAGGTCATAGGCTCCGTAATAGATTGCCAACAGACCGACAGTTACAAGGGTATAAGCACCGATACGCTTGAGGTCATACGGGATAGTGAGGTATTTGCGCCCGACAAAATAGGAAAGCAGCATAATGACAAAATAGCATACCGTGCTGCTTGCGGCAGATGCCATATAGCCGATTTTTGGCACAAATATCGCCTGCAAAGTGAACGTTATCACCACGCCAATGAGCGAGAACCAAGCCCCCCATTGGGTCTTGTCGGTCAGTTTGTACCAAAAACTGAGGTTGAAATAGATACCCTGGAAGATATATGTCCACAGCACGACAGGGACAATCTTCAAGCCTTCCCAGTAACTCGGAGCGATGATAAACTTGAGCAAATCAAGGTAGAACACCATACCGAGTAGGATAAGATACGAGAAGAGAATATAGTACTTCATCGCATCGGCATACGCCTCCACCGACTTGCGGTCCTTGTGCTTGGCGAAGACAAATGGTTCGTAAGCATAACGGAATGCCTGCGTGAACATCATCATCACCATAGCGACCTTGAAGCATGCGCCATAGATACCGAGTTGGGTCTGTGCGTCCGCGCCGGTGTAGAAGAAGGGGAACAAAATACGGTCGAGCGTCTGGTTCATGATTCCGCACACACCCAAGACAAGCAACGGCAGCGAATAACGCAGCATACGTTTGAGCAACGACCATGAGAAAACAGGGGCTTGGCTCTTTCGGGGTTCAATAATAGCAGGGAGCAGGCAAAGGGTCTGAATAGCCGTAGCAATGATATTCGCCACAAAGACATAGCCCACACCATAATCGGGATTATACCACGCAGAGATAATGCTCCAGTCCTGTATCTTCGGGCAAAGCACCAAGAAAAACAGGTTGAGCAGGATATTCAGAAAGACAAAGAGCAGTTTGAGCGCGGCAAAACGAATAGGACGTTTCTTGTAGCGAAGATAAGCAAAGGGGATAGAGGCAAAAGCGTCCATCGCCACCACAACACTCAACAGCGCAATAAACTCAGAATGAGACGGATAGCCCAATACGTTGGCTAACGGTTGGCGGAAAATACAACATAGCACAGCAAACAACAGCGAGGTGCTGAAAAGGCTAATCATCGCCGTGGTATAGACCGTAGTGGGGTTCTCCTCTTCCTTGTTGGCAAAGCGGAAGAACCCTGTCTCCATACCATAAGTGAGTATCACCAGCAAGAGTGCCGTCCAAGCATATAGGTTCGTAACGATACCATAATCAGCCTGTTGCGCCAAGACATAGGTGTAGAGAGGCACCAACAGCCAGTTCAAGAACTTACCGATGATAGACGAAAGACCGTATATCACGGTGTCTTTCGCAAGAGACTTCATAGACCCCCTCGCTCCCCCTTCAGAGGGGGAAGGTTTAAGACCCCCTTGCTCCCCCTTCGAAGGGGGAAGATTCAGAGTTGGGTCTGTATTGTTGCTATTACTTGATCTATGTTGCATAAAACCTATTCGTTTATAAATCGGAGTACTTTGTAACCCTGTTGGGACAAATAGGCATCCCGAATAGCGTCAAAGTCTTGATTATCCTCCGCATGGTGGTACTTGCCATCCACTTCGATGATTAGTTGCCTGCTCGGGCAAAAGAAATCCACGATATAATTACCAATAATGTATTGCCGCAAGAACTTGACACCCAATTGTTTACACCGCAGTTGTTGCCAAAGAGCCTTTTCTGCAGGAGTCATATTCCGCCTGTTCTCCGCAGCATACTCTTTCAATGCGGGATAGTTTAGGATATCCGCCTGCCGATAAATCTTATTTTCATCATTCATCGCCTGCGCCACTCTGCAAATCCCCCTTTGAAAGGGGATTAGGGGGACCTACAATAATCACGATTTCGCCTTTGGCTTCACGCTCTTTGAAAGAAACAATCAGTTCCGCGAGGGTACCACGGCGGGTCTCCTCAAACTTCTTGCTAATCTCACGGCTGACACTCGCTTTGCGGTCTGCGCCCAGCACCTCTGCCAACTGCTCCAAGGTCTTCACCAAACGGAAAGGCGACTCATAGATA
>SAMEA104315427__coassemble_1355_pt1 | contig 12206 bp, 11 predicted proteins | sample SAMEA104315427__metabat2_high_PE_027 | metagenome-assembled genome bin SAMEA104315427 (sample SAMEA104315427) | gut metagenome | biome: Monkey gut; feature: monkey-associated habitat; material: faeces | place: China | collected 2013
AGACCTCCTGATGTGGACCGTTCCCGCTTTCACTGTGATAAAGGTGCTACTCGGCATTGTACCTTTGTAGTTATATAGTATATTATTAATATAGACTACGCCATCCGGTTGAATATCATACCAAGGAGTTCCTTCGAATGCAAACATTCCTATACTTGTTACGCTATCAGGGATAGTGATGGAGGTCAGTCCTCTGCAACCACTGAACGCAGACCCTCCAATACTTGTTACGCTATCGGGGATAGTGATGGAGGTCAGTCCTTCGCAACCACTGAACGCAGACTCTCCAATACTTGTTACGCCTTCAGGGATAGTGATGGAGGTGTTACTCGGCATTGTACCTTTGTATTTATACAGCACATTATTAATATAGACTACGCCATCCGGTTGGTTATCATACCAAGATGTATCTTGGAACGCACCATCTCCAATACTTGTTACGCTGTCGGGGATAGTGATGGAGGTCAGTCCTGTGCAACCATCGAACGCATACTCTCCAATACTTGTTACGCTATCGGGGATAGTGATGGAGGTCAATCCTGTGCAACCACTGAACGCAGACTCTCCAATACTTGTTACGCTGTTGGGGATAGTGATGGAGGTCAGTCCTGTGCAACCATCGAACGCATACTCTCCAATACTTGTTACGCTATCGGGGATAGTGATAGAGGTCAATCCTGTGCAACCACAGAACGCATACTCTCCAATACTTGTTACGCTATCAGGGATAGTGATGGAGGTCAGTCCTTCGCAACCATCGAACACAGACTCTCCAATACTTGTTACATTATATGAAATGCCCCCATAAAGTATAGAGGAAGGAATAGCGATAACTCCGCTATCGCTATCGAAATTACCAGCAACAGATGCTGTTTGGCTTAGTGAATCTAACTCGTAGTGAATTCCATTGATGTTTACACTCATAAGTAATACGATTATTGGTTGTTGTACGCAATTATTATTTTACGGCACAAAGATAGCGATGGCGGGTAGATAAGAAAAACACATAATAAGTGTTTGGCATACTCTTTACCGCCTCTTAACAAAGACAATTCTCGCTGATTGTTTGGGCGATGCCTTCGGCGTCGAGAGCGAGCATGTGGTTGAGTTCGGCGGTGCTGCCATGCTCCACAAAGCGGTCTTGCACGCCCAAACGGATGACACGGGGGGTATAAGCATGGTCTGCCATCCACTCCAACACTGCCGAACCGAGTCCGCCACACACCTCACCATCCTCCACGGTAATCAATGTCTTATACTTTTTGCCTATCTCGTGCAACAGGCTGTCGTCCATCGGTTTGAGCCAACGCATATCGTAATGCCCCACCTCCGCACCGTGGGAGAGGCTTTGCAGGGCGGTTTGCACGGTGTTTCCGATAGCACCGATAGACAGCACCGCGAGGTCTTTACCCTCTTGCAGGCAGATACCCTTGCCGTATTCCACAGGGGTGTGTGTCTCCGCGAGTACACTTCTGCCACGCGGGTAACGGATTGCCACAGGACCATCCAAACGCTGCGCCAGCGTCATCATATCGCGCAAGTCTTCCGCCACACGGGGCGCACAGATAGACATATTAGGTATCGGACGCAGGTATGCCATATCGAACAAACCATGGTGGGTTGCACCATCGTTGCCCACTATCCCCGCGCGGTCGATACACAACACCACATGCAAGTTTGGCAGTGCCACATCGTGGATGATATTGTCGTACGCCCGCTGCATAAACGACGAGTAGATATTGCAATAGGGCAGCAACCCCTCTTTCGCCATACCCGCCGAGAACGTAACCGCATGCCCCTCGGCAATACCCACATCGAACACCCGCGATGGCATCTCTTTTTGCATAATCGTCATAGAGCAGCCACTGGGCATAGCCGGCGTAACACCCACAATATCAGGATTTTGCTTTGCTAACGCCAGCAACTGTTCGCCGAACACCTCCTGCCAAAGCGGTGCTTTCGCCTGTGCTTTGGGCGCACGCTCACCGGTAGCCACATTGAATTCGCCGGGCGCGTGCCAAACGGTCTGGTCGTTCTCCGCCGGCGCATATCCTTTGCCTTTCTGCGTAACGATATGCAGCACTTTGGGCCCGCGATGGTTCTTTATCTCCGACAGAATACGCACCAGCGAAACCACGTCATGCCCGTCCGCAGGACCGAAATAGCGGATATTCAGCCCTTGGAAGATATTGCTCGGTTGGTGCGAGAGTATCGCTTTCAGGCTGTTGCTCTGCCGCAACACACGCAGACGCTTCCGGTCGTCTATCAGGTGCATACGGACAGCCAAACGGTATAGTTTCCAACGCCATTTGTTGTAGCGTTCACTGGTCGTCAGGTCGAGCAGATATTGCGTAAAACCCCCATTGATAGGGTCAATCGCCATATTGTTGTCGTTCAGGATAATCAGCAGATTATTCTTATCCATCGAGGTGTTGTTCAGCCCCTCAAACGCCAATCCGCCCGTCATGGCACCATCACCGATTATCGCCACCACGTTCTTGTTCTCGTGCCTCATCTCCGAAGCGATGTCAATACCCAATGCCGCAGAGATAGAGTTGCTGGCATGCCCCGCCACAAAAGCGTCATACTCGCTCTCGGCGGGCGTGGGGAAAGGCGCAAGTCCCTTAAATTGACGGTTGGTATGGAAACGCTCGCGCCGACCGGTGAGTATCTTGTGGGCATACGCCTGGTGCCCCACATCCCACACCAATTTGTCCGAAGGGGTGTTGAATACGTAGTGTAGCGCAACGGTCAGTTCGATACTGCCCAACGACGACGCCAGATGTCCCGGGTTATGACTCAGTTCTTCTATGATAAACCGCCGCAATTCATCGCATACCGCGGGTAGGGCTTCCGTGGGGAGTTTTTTCAAATCCGCAGGCGAGTCAATCTTGTTTAGGTAGGGATATGTGTTATTATGTTCTGTTGTATTTGCCATGTCTTTGATTAAAGTTCGCAAAGTTACAACTTATTTCCGATATATGCAAGAGTATGCCGTTAATGCATAATGCAGTCTTTTGCATAATCATAATACGAATTACGGTGATGACATGGTCAGAGAAAGGTGGTTATGTATTATTGCCTACTATCAGAGTATTTAGCAGGTGTGGAAAATGCTATATGGAACTGACAATTCGTAAAAAAGAAAGAAAAATAAGGTTCGAAACTTGTATATATTGTTTTTTTAACCTATTTTTGCAGCAGGAGACAAAGTGCTTCGTCTAATTACCATTGATTGTTTAATCCATTAAAAACTTAACCGTATGCAAGAGTTTAACAAAGACATTATTGAAGTGGTTTGGGAGAAAGGTCGTATCATAGAAGGATATGATCCTGCCAAGTTCCGCCAAGATGCGTGTGGCGCATGGATTACCCGCGATAAATATGGCGATAAGACCAGTAATTTCGGCTGGGTGATAGACCATATATGTCCCCGCAGTCTGCTCGAAAGACACAATGTTCCCGAAGATGCTGTGAATGACGTGGTCAATCTGCAACCGATGCATTGGGCAAACGATATGTCGAAGGGTGAGAGTTATCCGATATTTTTGTCCTCACGCTATGCCGTAGAGGGCGACAATATCACCCTTGTGCAGAGTTTTATCATCAATGATGCCGTTCGCACGGCGGTGGATAAGTTCTTTGAACCGTTTTTCAAGCCCAGCAGCGGCGAATAATGCATAATGCATAGTAAAACAGCCCGCTTTCTCGAGAATTACTCTTTGAGAGAGCGGGCTGCTGTTTTTTGTTTTCCGCTTGCCGTTATTCCTTTTTTTGTGCCAGGAGTTGGTCTATTTTCTCATTCAGTTCCTTTACTTGTTTCTCAAGGTCATCGTTGTTGTCGCTCACCATCGCGTCCACAAAAATAGAATTGACCAACGACAAACCGATGATGCTGCAAAGCACTAATAGCATACTGAAATACAGGCGAACCCAACGGGCCGTTACAATAGAAGAGCCGGCGGCAATCGTATCAGGTATCTCGTTCCACCCCTCGCCCGTGCAGATACGGAAAATGGAGTAGATGCTGTCGATAGGTGTGGCAAAGTACTCTGGTGCCGAGTCGCGGAAAAGGGCGCACGACACCAGTGCCACGATCAGTATCAGCACCAAGAATCCGGCAAAGACTCCATAACTATCCCGCATCGCCTTGCCAAAATTCTTGGCGATATTGGCGAAATTGGGGAAAATATGGATAATACGGAAGAAACGCAGTACGCGCAGTAGCCTCAGTACCAACAAGATAGACAGATTTCCCAATATGCCTGTCGGTACAAAAAACGCCACTATCGAGGGTAAGGACAATATCACCAACGTACCGTCCAAGCGGTTCCAACCGTTTCGCCAATAGCCTTTGATACCGTATTCTACTTGCTTTACCACCATCTCAATGATAAAGATAAGTGTGCAGACGAGGTCGGCAATCGCCAATGCCATATTGTTGACACCGCTCTCTTGGGCAAAGATAATTGCTGCATTGAGGATAATTACGCCTAAGATAATGCGCTCATTGAGGAAAATTTTCTTAATCCATTCTTTCATATTGTTTCCTGTTCAGATGTTTTTATATGTTGTTCTAATGTCTGTTAAGCGAGTACAAAGGTACTGCTTTTTGCGCAGATAGACAAACACAATATAACAATCCACTTCCTCAAAAGTGATAATCTTAAGAAAGTGGATTGCATATAGATGTCCGGTACCTATTCTCCGCGGGCGGCTTGACCGATGGTCAGTTTGTTGTCCACGCAGTGTTCGCCTTTTGGGTCTTTGATCTGTACGGTGAGGCCGTAGGCTTTGTCGAATAGTTTTTCGGCATCGCCTACTTTCATCGAACCTTTGATCTTTATTTCCTCGAAGGAGCCGGTCTTGATGTCTTTGGAGGTCTTTTCGTTGAGTTGTTTGAGTGTCATCTCGGGGTCGGCGAGTTGTGCGCCCTTGTAGATAGCCAGCGTGCAACCGAAGGTCTCCTTGAAGTTCTTGCAAATGCTTTTTACTTTCATTTGTGGTGCCACTGAGAACTCTGCGTTCGTAAAGTGGTCTTTGATGCTGTTAATCAGTCCCATTGTATTTGTAATTTATGTGGTTAATATGCTATTATCTTACCGTAAAAACAGGTTTGAAATACTCGGTATGAGGTACGGCACTCAGGGCTTCGAGCCATACATAGTTGTTGTAGCGCATGCGCTCATTCAAGAAACCGAGATAGATGGTCTTGTAGCCTTTTGACGGAATACATCCGTTGCACGACTGTGTGCCCATCGTGGAATAGTCCACATTGTAACTGAGTTTGGAGGGGTCGGCTCCGTCTTGGAACTTCTTTGCCTGTGCTGCGTTGTAGAACACATACATATTGATATACGCATCTTCTTCGCGCGGAGGTACGTTCTCGCCTAACAGCGTGGCAATCAGTCCGCTGCCCCGATGACTCTCATAGATGGGCAGCCCCAAGACCTTGATACGGCGGTAGGAGGTCTCCATATCTCTATAGAAGTCGCCGTCGGTACTCTTGTTATTCTCATTGGTGGAGATACGCAGCGAGTAGAGCACATCGGTGGCACCGGCAGGTACTTGCAACGCCACGATAGCCCGATAACTACCCGAAAATGCTGCTTTCAGTTGTCCGCGGAGGGTGAACTTGCGCGGTTCGTCGAAGAGGTTGGTCATCTTGATGCCGCGGACAGGTGCTGCCAGGAAGTCGCCTTTTTGCGCCTCCACGCTATCCACCCGAACCGACTTGGTACCCGCAAGGCGAGGCACCTCCTGCGTCTTGTAGCCTATCTTGATGTTGGTATATTGGCGTCCCTTGGGCGTAACCTGTACGAGATAGATTGCACTGAAAGAGATGTTGATAGAGTCTCTGATTTGTGATTTTCCGGTGTAGGATTTGAGCAGTTTGTGGCTGTCAGCGTTGTAGATGCGCACATCTGCCGTTTTTTCTGTTTCTATGTGGTATATCAGCCGGTCGCCGTGCTCTAAATAGACGGGGTAGTTCTGCGTGCTTTCCAACAGTTCCTGCGGCTTGCTGTGTACAGGAACAAAGATATTGGGCGCTTGGGTAGCGACCAACTCATTGACAGAGTCGTGCAGGTCGTCTATCTGCCGGCGCAGTGCCTCGCATTGTGCATTGGAGGCAGAATCTTGTGTGGCGGGGTCATAGTCGAAGACCAACTGCTCGTTGAGGGCGTATAGTGAGGTGATTTGTTTGGCAGACAAAGTTCTGCCGTGGCGGCAGTCTATTCGCAGGTCTTTGAGGAGTTGCTGTGTTTGCTGTGCCGCTTGGCTGACCATGGCATACTGCTCTGCCGTTTGGCTGTCCATACCTTGTTGGGTCTTGCCCGTACTGCCGCTACAGCCCATCAGGGCAACCGCACAGAGTACGGCAATAGAGATGTGTAGATTTTTCATTATGAAAAGGAAAATTATTGGTAAGCAAGCAGGAAACCAATCCTGCTTGCCTTGTGGTAATCAGCAAGCAGAGTTTATAATCTGCTCCCACTTGCGAAGATGATATCGAAAATGTCTATATCATCAGACTTTGAAGTTAATACTCTGTTGGTCACAATCTGCGAAATACTATTCTCAAGGCATTCGTTTATTGTGGCACGATTTAGTAAATTGGCATTTTACGCCCTGCTTAGGCTTACATACGCCCATGCTGATAGTTAAATCAACCTTTTTCATAGATTTATTTATTAAAAAATAATAGAGGATTTATGGGACCTCATATACCCATCTTTAATATTCTCTATACATATACGGAAAACAATACTCGGGCAGATCATCAATACACTCTTTCAATGATTGTCCTTTCAGCACATCTGTTCCTGATTTTAGTTGGGCTATCAAAGAATATCTACATTTTGCTATATAACAATTATTTTCGTTTGCCTGAAACGGATTGCCATATTTACTATAACTGAGACCCGCACAGAAACTACAGCATTGGCAGTAATCATGAGTCCCACATTCTATATAGTCAGATTCATTGGCTCCTAATAACCTGCTTAATAATGGATTGTCTTTCACAATTGAACGAAAGGTTTGTTTCTTCAAATCTCCTAATACCATATGCATGGATATACACGGAATAAGTTTTCCGTCAGGCATAACACAAAACATTCCATCACCAGCAAGGCAAGGAATTCCTTTTTTGCAAGGTGCAGGATTAGAATTCTGTCGATAATCCTCGCCTGTATATTCAATATCAGTATCAAGCATAACAATCTCCAATTCCTTAGGGGTCAATCGAAGGTGATGTGTTGCACAATGGTCACCCTCAATAGAATCAACAACTCCACAATCAAATAATACGGGACATGATAAGCGCTCTCCAATAGATTTTAATTCCATATACGATTTTAGTCCTGGCCGCATTAACACACAATTAATCCCAACAGGGACACTTCTTGCTCGTAATGCAGTGATGACATCTATTGTCGTTTGCCAAGACCCTTTTTTGCGAGTAATACTATCGTGCATATATGGGTCTGCAGCATATAGAGATAATCTTACCTCTCTTGGGTATATGTCTGCCAAGCGGTCTGTTTGATTAACAAGTTGCTGCCCGTTTGTCAGGATTGTTACTGCAATATCTTTCTTGTATAAATACTCTAAAACACTCCAAGCATCCTTATATGCAAATGGGTCTCCTCCTGTAAGAGTGGCTGTCGCAAGCCCTGCTTCGCACATTTCATCTATAATACGCTTATAATCAGTCAAAGTAAGTTCTTTAAGATTGCCTCGACCACTTTTCTCTTTATCATTTCGTGTTGCTCCTACATTATAGCAATGCAGACACTTTTCACTACAACGATAAGTAAGTTCAAATCCGACATTTGATATTTCCGTGCAATCTGCTACCGCATTTCCGTAGGCAATCTCAACCGAACTAATATCACATTGAAGATAATGTTCTTTGTTTTCTCCTACATAAGTTGTTGTATTAGGTTGGATTGCGCAATACTTCCTATAATCCTCTATATCTTTTTTACTCGGACATCTCTCAAATAAGAGACCTATTTCCTGCAAGGAACTAAAAAAAGGCACAATAGATTCCTGTGATATATTTAGAGTTTCTGAAACTTGTGATACAGACACTTGACCATTACGCCCTGCTGCTAATATCAAGCCTACTACATCTGCGGATTCATTTTCAAAAAAATACTCACTATTCATGAGAAGGTTAAACATAATAGCAACATGTTTAGTAGCATTATATTTGCCACATGTCCATTCGGGACGATATAAAATATCATTATTCATACCAACTGATAAAATAACTTATTTGTTTATCTCTACATCTAACAAGTTATAAATACAAAATTGATAGCAACAACTATTACACTTTCTTATAGATAAACGGATTGGCGGCACCTCGTTGCATATATTTTTCAGGCAGACGTTTGCCCACTAATTGGCGCATTCCTTCGTTTACAGTTTTAACTCCTTTGAACTCAATACGAGGTGCTTCAGTGGGAGATGTGTACCACTCAGACACCTCATACACCTCTTGTACAACGCCTTTTATAACAGCGAGAACATATTTGTATTTCTCTGCTTTTTCCAGTTTTGCATTCCAGCACCTACGAGTTGCTTCGTATAAATCACCATTTATTTTAATGGCTTTATCTGACGTTTTGATAATAATATAATTTTCTTTTGGTTCATCGTATTCTTTTCTGTCCAAACGATTTTGTAAATCCTCTGCAGTAGTCTTTCCATAATCACTACTTTGATACCCTGCTTGAATATTGGTTAGCCCAGGCAAGCAATCAATCAACACAGATTCTACAATCAAAGCCTCATCTTCAGTTAGTCCCCAACGATAAATAACACAAAGAACCTCATCACCTCGGTTGATGATATCTTTAATAGTAGATATTTTTAGAGATATATAATCCTCGTTTTTATCTGCTCTAATGGCAGCCTTTGCATGTTGAAAGACCCGATTGCCACAGCCTTTCCCAACATAAAAAGGCTTACTATAATCGAGATGCTTCGGATCTATCGTAGCAGGATCTAACAAACCATATACGTAGTATTTATTAACTTCACGTGCATCCATTTTTAGGATGGCTTCTTTTGAAAAATTACTTATCATAACTAATTATTTTTTGTTTATCTTGATTTTCTTGGTTTTGCCGCTTAGGGCACTGAGCACCGCATTGCCCACTTTGCGCTCCAGCCCCTGGCGGGTGGTGGGGATACCGGTGGCACGGGCTACTTTGGTTTTGAGTCCGGAGATGCCTACGGCACGTTTGAGGGAGAATGAGAGTCCTTTCATGGTCGTGTGTATGGGCAGGTTATTTCTTGCGCTCGCGGGCGATGCTGTCTTTGCAGGAGTCTATCTGCCGCTTGATGCTCTCGATAGCACGGTCGTGCGAGGCGGCATGGTCAATCTTCGCCTTGCGGTACATTGCTTTGCTGGTGGGGGTGGAGGAGCGCTTGACCATATCGGCATAATGCTCGTTGTCGCGTTTCTAGACTTCTTTTTCTTTTGCGAGGCGGGCACGCAGGTCCACCATCTGCTTTTTGTAATACTCTAAACTCATGGTATGTGTGTTTTAGTTGTTTTCCTTACTCATTTACAGGCTTTTCAGGTTACTCCTATCGTGTATAGTCGGCGTAGCCGATGTTTTTGGTTTTCAGTTCGTGGTCAACAGGCGTATCGCGGTGCTCAATATACCGGTTAAGCATAGTTGCCACCTCCTGCGCTATCAGTATACTGCGGTTGTCCCAAGCCATGATACTCCATGCCACTCGCAAGACGAAAGCATTCGGGCTATGTGCTAAATGGCGTGCAAAATAGGCATTGGCGGCGTTGTTGTGGTAACGCTGTCGGTCGGTATGCAGGTGGTATGTCTGCTCCATCCGTTGTGCGAACTCGGAATAGAATGCATCAAAAAGCGGTATGTCGTGGAGGGTGATGTTCGGGTCGGAGTATGTCTCGTCGCCTTTTTTGCCTCCATAGGAGAAATGAAATTGCGTAGGATAGTCGGGTTCCAATGCTCCGCTTGCAGCGAGGACAGATAAAACCCATTTATCTTCGCAGTCTGCCAAGCGGTTGAGGTCTGCCATACAAGCCTTTTGTGCGGCATCTGCAGTGTCGGGATTGTAGGTAAAGAACGAGCGGTATGGACGCGATTCCCCCAACTCGCGGCTGACAAAATTGAAGCCGCCTATCTTGGCCAGATAGTACGCCCACCAACCGACCATAGGATCAGTGATATTGCTCGGCGAGAAAATGGTGATGCGCGAACCGCGGTCGATACACTGCCCGTAGCAGGTGTTGATGGCAAAATGTTCCACTGCCAGTTGGTCTTCGGGGTGCTCCTCGGTGGGGCGTGTGGCGGAGAGGTTGATGAGGCGGAAATCATCGGAAGCGGCTACGGCATCCAATATCTCGTCTTCTTTGAGTCCCAACCGTGCTTGTATCTCAACAATAGAGGCATATTTTGGGACAACCTGAACCCCCGTCGGGCGATCCATTTTCCGTTCGAAGGCAAAGTGGAGTGTATTTGCCCAAGCAGCAATCTTTTCCTTTTTCTCGTCTTTCTCCATCACCTCGGAGAAGGCTGAGGCTATGAGTCCCGCCGGTACAGCAAAGATGGCGATACCCAAGATACCGATGATACAAGCGATGATGCGTCCGCAGAAAGTGATAGGCGGTGTGTCGGCAAAGTTGCCCGGGTCGCCGATGTATTGGGCAAATGCCCACAGCACCGATGTCCAACCGTTGGCATACACATCGGGTTGCGCTTCATGCTCCACAAAGAAGAGGATAAACGACAAGATGACGGTGATAATACACAAGAACTCCAACGACACAACCATCTCGTTTTTCTTGGACCGCAAGGCGCGGCTCAGAATGTTGAAGGCTTTGACATAGCGGAATATACGCAGCAAGCGGGCAATACGCAGCACCTTGAGTGCCAGATACGGGACGGGTAGGAAGAAATGCAGGTAGAAAGGGTAGGTGGAAAGGAGGTCTATCAGTCCGTAGAATGAGAAACAATAACGCACGCGCCCCCAAAAGCCTTTGTATTTAGGCGAGAGTTCGTCTGCAGCCCATATTCGCAGGGTAACTTCGATGGTGAAGACGATGGTTGTGAAATAGTCAATTGCCTTGAGCCAAGTGCCGTAACGGGTGACGATATTGTCGTAGGTGGAGAGAAAAACCTCCAACGTAGAGAGCAGAATCAAGCCGATGATGGCATAATCCACCATATTTTGCCATTGCTTGGTGTGCAAATTGTCATCAAAGACGCGCCCCAGATTGTGCTTAAAACGACCGATTGCCTGCGATATGTTGTTTATGTGTTTCATTTGCAGTTTCGAATACAAAGGTAAAGGTTTAATCCAAGGTACACAAAGTCCTTTTTAGTCCTTTTGCGTTTTGCCGTTTTTCCCTTATAGTTTCTTTGCTTTTTTCCCTGAGAATGACAACCTGATAGTACACAAAAAAAGCATAGATATTTCCTATCTATGCCTTGAGGTCCTGAGATTACCTGTGATTACAAACAAGAAACACCTATGCTACCGCACAGGCGTTCGGTATTTGTCACCGTAACCACATATTTGAAATTTCTCAGGTTTCAAGGCATGTTACGAACAAATAGCAAACGCTATAGAATTATGTAGTGGAATTTCGGACCGCACACTTGTAGTCCTTTTTAGTTCATTCCGTTTGCAAAGGTATAAAATTTAGGTGGAATATACAAATATAAATGTATTTTTGTGGATTTTGTTAAAAAACGGTCGTGTTGCAATAGGGCAAGTGCCAGGTAAACGCCATGCAAAAACAGCATTATCCTTCGTGTATCTATCGTGTATCCTTCGTGTATCTCTCGTAAAGGTATGGTAAAAGATAGAAGAATACGGCTGCGGCGGAGACAAAAACCATGGAGACAGCAATAAGACGGATAAGGCAAATAGGGCGGATAAGACCCATACGCTGCGGCGGGAACGAAAAACCCCCGCAGTTTTACGGACTGCGGGGGCGACGTTAATATCTGTTTTTATAACTATTGCACCAATAGTTTGGTTTGATAAGTGCCTTGCCGGGTGTGGAGACGGAGCGTATAGATACCTGCGGTGGGCAGAGCGGGAAGGGTGGTTGCCGGCTGGTCTATGCGATAAACCAACTGCCCCGTGGCATTATACATCGCGGCTTCAAACTCAGCAGAAAGTTCAGTTGACGTCAAGAT
>SAMEA104315427__coassemble_1382_pt1 | contig 11919 bp, 13 predicted proteins | sample SAMEA104315427__metabat2_high_PE_027 | metagenome-assembled genome bin SAMEA104315427 (sample SAMEA104315427) | gut metagenome | biome: Monkey gut; feature: monkey-associated habitat; material: faeces | place: China | collected 2013
GTGTATGGTGATGAACGAACTCGCCCGCCTCATCTGTGCCCAAGACGAAGATTGGTGGAAAAAATAATGACGCATCCCTGTCGTGATTTGGCATTTTGCGGCACTATCTTTGTAGCAAAAAAGATATGGTACGTTATATTCAAGACACAGAACATTATTCCGAAGTGATTGCCCGTATGGCAAAAGCACGACGTTCGCTGTGGATTGCCACCGCTGACCTCAAAGACCTCTATGTGAAGACTGCCGCCAAAGAACCGATACCGTTTCTCGAAGTGCTGAGCCGTCTGGTGCAACGGGGTGTGGAGGTGCGCCTTCTGCACGCCAAAGAACCCGGACAACCCTTTCGTGAGGACTTCGACAGGTTCCCGGCTTTGTGGGGCGGTATGGAGCGACATCTCTGCCCGCGCGTGCATGCCAAGATAGTGGCGATAGACAGCGAGTGGGTATATATCGGTTCGGCGAATATGACAGGTGCGGGGATGGGTATGAAATCGGCACAGAACCGCAATTTCGAGGCGGGTATTCTGACCGACGAACCCGCACTGATAGACGCCGCTATGGCGCACTACGATGCCATCTTCTGCGGCTCATTTTGTTCCCGTTGCGGCAGAAAAGCCTTTTGCCCCGACCGCATCAGCGGGAAGGGCTAATGTTACTCCCCCAAGATAGGACCATACTTTGCCAGCAATCTATTCAATAGTTTTTTATCGAACTTTTTAGTCTCCTTTGTCGGTTCGGGAGTTTCCATATCGGTATATTCTATATTGCCGCCATTCTTGTGCAGGATTTGTTTGATAAACCGCAGTTCGGCAGGACGGATACGTTTCTCCAAATCTTCTGCAGAATTGGTGATGAGCGTTTGGAGCTTACTGTCTCTGCTGAGGGTGATTTGGGTTAGGGCAAAACAGCATCCACATTCCAAAGATCGTAGTTTCGGACAAGGCGTCAGGTTGAGCGTCTTGAGTTTCATAGCCCCAAAAAGATTCAATGCTTCGAGATTGCAGCATCCTGTCAAGTCTATTTCTTTAATGTTCTCTCCGCCGCAGTCCAACTTTGTCAGTCCGTAGCATCCCTTTACGTTCACTTTGCAAGCCCAAGCGGCATAGAGGCTCGGCAACTGAGGGCACTCGCTTGCGTCCACACTCAACGTCCACATATCGATGAACCCGTGGTAATAATGGAGTATAGTTCCGTCCTCTTGGGCGGTGATCACTACCTCGAATTGCCGTATCGGCAGGCGGTGCTTGTAGTCGTGGTCGAGGTCTTGTTTCTCGCCCGTGCCGATGATGTTCTGCAAAGGAGAACCGTCGCCCCAGTCCACTGTTACATAAGCGTTTTTGCGCACAATGATACTAAAGTGTCCCCATTCGCCCATCGTCCAATCCATCGTCTCCACCCGTACTTTTATCCGTTCCATTATTGTAAAATGATATCTTCAGTCAATTCACTCCCCATCAAACCCAACCGAATAGCACGTGCCATTAGTGCCGAATAGATACACCAAAACTGCGCCCCATGCACCCGTCCGACTCCGCTATGTTCCGTGTCGTGGATATGATGTGCATATTCATGTATGAGTGTCTGCTCAAGCGATGATGGAAAGCCCCATTTATCCCCGTTAGATCGCTTGATAGTTTTATAATATATATTTATTCGATAATTCCAAGGGACATAACTTCCTAATGTTCTTTTGGTAACTCGGTCGCGCAACACCACTTCAAACGGTTGCTTGCACCGGTATATTTTAAGCAAAAACTGCTTGTAGTATTCTGCTGATTCCATAGTTATTCTTTTATTTCGTCCCAACTGATATGGGGAATATATTCCTCGTTACCGGTAGAATAGTAGGTTGATACATCTACCGTTATTTCAAATTCACGCACCCAAAGCAGGTCGAAAATAGAAAATTCCATGTGTTGAAACAGGTTGTGAATAGCAAATATAAGGTGCATATCTTTGGTCATCTCCTGATCAAACCCCTCGTTCCAATTATCTATTGTATCATTGAGATAGAGCAGTTCGTTTTCAGAACCGGAATTTCTGCCGGATCCATACCACGCATCTACACCGCCTTCGTACATAGGTATATAGTTGGTAATTCCACCTGACAGTATCTCCCACATTTTCTTGGCACGTTTGGTCTGTATCGGGTGCGCGGGCGGGTAGTGCGAATCAAGAAAACATTTCCCCGTAACGTTAATATCGCACTCGATGGACGCATTATGCAACGTTTCTACTGCAGCGATGGTTTGCGTCCGCATAGTGAGTAACGCTTTTTTCAGTGCCTCGTTGAACTCGCTCAGCAGACCTTTGTATTGCTCGTCCATTACAAACTCGCGGTCAAGCAACTCTTTCCGTATTTTTAGCAAACGGGTAACATTCTTTCCGTATGGATCGGCAAACTTCATCCGCTCATGCTCTCGGCATGCCTCAAAGATAGCATCCTCAATCAAACGAATACTCTCTTGCTCGTAAATCTCTTGTATGGTTTTCATAATGCAACTGTTTTCTGTTTACGCTGCAAAGATACAACGTTATAATGCCAAATTACGGCAGACAGAAACAAAAAAATCGGCGCAGCCCGACAGGTTGCGCCGAAAAAAAAAGTGAGAATTTAGTATGTCTCAAGTAAGAACTCCACAATCTTTTGTTTGCGTTTTTGGATATTCTCTTTTGTCCATCGTACATTAGGTGTCATATTCTGCACCTCACGCTGTTGGTACAAAGCATTGTATGTTTCACGTTTTTCTGCAAAAGGACGGTTGCCGATACTTGCGTTGTGCGAACCACTCAGTAACAGATAGTTTCCAAGGCAATTGAGTTGGTTATTATAAAAATCCTCGTCGTATTCGGGATAACCGTTTGCAGGTTGCTCATTGTCTGTTTGCGGTGCAATGTGCTCCAATTGGAACTCGCCACGTTTGGAATAAAGCACCTCGTCATAGCCTTTTTTCTCTTCGTTGATAAGGTGATTTTCGTAGCAAAGCAGTAATATCTTAGCAGTTGCGGGCTCAAACCAAGTGCTGTTCAGTGCATTGGCAAATTGTGTCTTGTCCCAGTACGATGACCACCAATCGGGCGTTCCTTTCATATATTCAATATGTTCCACTACTTTTTGCAAACCGTTTTCTTGTTCCATAATTTTGAATACATCGTTAAGACGAGTGCTGAGGTCTGCGCGAGTGCCAATTACTTTTGCACGGAGTAACAGGCTATCCAATGCCTCAATCATATTCATAAAATCGCTGACATTCGCATTGAGTTCGATACCTTTGACCCAGAATGGAATGGAAATAGGTTTGTTATCCAAAGCCAAAAGCAATTGAACTCTGTTTTCCTGTGCGTATAGATTGCTGTATAATTCTTGTACGGCATCAAAACTATTGGCAAGACAACGTGTGAAATCTTTTACAAACACACAATCCAGTTGTGCTTGCAGAGCCTTTTTAATTCGTTCACTTGTATTGTCTATGCATAGATTATTGTAGAATACTTTTGCCGTGTAGTTCAGTACATCATCTTCGTTGATGTTTGCTTCGATAGTGGCAATGCTCTTATAGATATTTTCAAAACGGTCTTTTATATCTTTGAGCAATGTGTCTTTTTCTTCGCCGCCATAGAGCAAAACCTGATAAATAAACTGTGCTTTGATTACCTCCAAGCGTGTCGGTTTCTTGCCGCGGTTGTTTTGGAACAGAAATATCTGTGTGGCTTCCGTCTCGTCTTTTACGATATGCGTGGAGCAAGAAGCGTTGTTCAATAGGGTGATGAAACAACAAATATCCTCCTCGGAAAGTTTCCTCAATTCTGTTTCAAAGTAATTGTATGCAGCAACCAAACGTTTCTTGGATTCGGTGTCCAACGAATGTGATACCTGTGTGCCGTCAATCAGTTCGCGCAGTACCAAGTCATCATAATCTACCGTAACAAAACGGTACTTCCCGCTCATTTTGATGGTCATTTTTTTGCTAAAATCCTCATCTTCCGTCAGTGGTCGGATGGTTTCCAAACAATGGTAAGCGGCACTGAGGAACAAAATGCCGGTGGTCAGTCGTTGCTGTCCGTCAATTACTTCGTATTGCGTATCACTTTTTTGTTGAAACAGGAAATGTCCCAGATAGTATTTGGTCGGAATACTCATATAGGAACACAAATCCTCATAAAACGTGTTTACTTGTCGCCCTTTTTCGTTGGTATCCCACGAATAGGCGCGTTGATAACTCGGCACAGAAATAAAATTGTGTGCCAATACTCCTGCAAATGTGCTTGTTGTTTCCATAAAATGATTACTTTAAAAGTTAATTATAAAGATTAATTTATGGGGTCAGTTATAATTTTTACATATTATATTCCACTTCTTCTGAGAAATAGGGGACATCGTCATCAGAGCCGCCTTCGTCTGTTTCTGCTCCTTCGAAAATATCTCCGAGACGAATTGTGCTTTTTGCTCATTCTCCGACGCTGATTTTGCAGTTTGGATTGAGTTTCAAATGGCTGCAAAGTGCCGGCATAGGAACAGAGAAACACATAGCATCCTTTTCCGTTGTTATTCTTATACCGACCTCTTTATCTTTTTCATCCTCCCTTTCATAATGATAATTGGAGGCACTGGAACATATATCTATGAGCAAGTTAGGCGGCAGTTGCAAATAGGTTAATTGCGGTAGTTGTAACAAACTTTCCATACCGATACATTCCGTAGATACCACGCTATTAGGAATAACCAATGTTTTTAGGCTATTGCATTCGTAAAAATAGTTTATACCTAATTCTGTCAAACTATTAGGAAAGACTAATTCCGTCAGACTGCTGCAACCATCAAATACATCGGATTCTACCTTTTGCAGTCCTTCGGAAAAACGAATAGAAACCAAATTCTCACAATTCCTGAAAGCATCCCACCCAATGGTGGTTATCGTTTCTGATATGTCTATATGCGTTAGGGCTGTACGCTGTGCGAAAGCATTGTTAGCAATCTCCGTTACGGCATAAGTCTTTCCTTTGTACTCCACTTGTGTAGGCAGAACAACTTTGCCCTCTTTCTTTTCGTCACACTCGCTCACTACTGCAGTCAATGTCTTTGGGAATAGTGTGTAGGTGATTCCGTCTCGTTTGATTTTCATATCTATGATTCTAACTGAAAATTGGATTATTACTCCTGTGGAGAGTTGTCCCCCCGCAGGAGTGAATTTTTAGTGCCGTTTACTCCAGGTGCGTCCCTCGTTGGTAGAGTAGTATAGCCCCTTAGTAGTTTGGGCAAGCAGTTCGCGTCCGCCATCCATCAGGCTCTGGAATTCACCACAAAAAGAACCGGTATAGCGTGAAGACCACGTACGTCCTTCATTGGAACTATAATACACCCCTTTGCTTGTAATTGCAAAAATTTCTGTGCCATAGAGCAATAAGTCCATAAATGTTCCATACATAGAACTTGTACAACGTGAAGACCACGAACGCCCGTCATTGGTTGAATACTCGATGCTGTTTTTGGCAGGATTGATACGAATCATTTCCTTGCCGACTTAAATCATTTGTGCCATGATAATTGAATTTTGTGTTATATTTTGTTTGGATAAAACCTCTCTTTGTAGAGGTCATTTGTTTTCTTTCATTGCTTGGTCGAAAGCGTTCAGGAGCGCATAGCGGTCGCCCTCTTGGTTGAACGGGATAATCGTTGCACGGCGGTGTCGAAACAGGCTTTCCTCCGATACCGTTTTCCTTGAAATAAATCGTCTCCACATTGATAGCCGCAATCGAGGTAGCACTATCTTTGTATCCATCGTAAATGTCAAATGCCTTTGCTTTGTTTTGGTACTCGGTCTCTTTGTTTGCAAAATAGGCGGCTTTGTCTTCGCCGTTATAGTCCCAATCTATCTCAAACACCAATGCGGGTGAATCGGTCTCCTCCACATTCTTTGCACGGAAAACGCCGTAATATCCGCCACCGCCCGCAGCAAACAAAAATATCAAATCGCCCTCTTTTATTCTGCGAATGGTATCTGTACGCCATTGCTCATTGTATTCTAACAGCGCCAGCGTACCGAGGTGCAGCTTCTGCTTACTCATATTCAGTGCGCAGAAATGCCAGAACTCGTGCGACCAAATATCGTTGTCCAACTGATATATGGGCGAGATAGCAGGTACTGCGGATGTTTCGGTCGGCTGTGCCGCTACCTCTGCAATAGGTGGCGTTGCGGGGTGCACCTTTGCTTCGGTCTCTACATTATCCTGCAAATCCGATGTGTTGATATTAAACTGGTTAAATAATTTCGTATAATCCGCATCTTGCTTGCTTTTATGTGTGACAATCTCTCTGGTCAATAAGCGGGTGATGTTGGCAAAACCGATTTTGATGTCTTGCAGGGTACCTTCCCGTCGCGCTTTGTCAATCTCGCTGACATATTGCGTGAGATTTTGTATGGCATCGGTATCTAAATAAAATATCAATTTGCCAAATGTCTGTACACGCAGGTTATTCCATTCTTCCTCTTTTAAGTCTTCGTCATCGCTAATCGTCTCCCACATTTGGCGGACATACTCAGAATACACATCCAACTTGTTCTCATAAATTCTGATATTTTTGTCCTTCTTCTCATCTGAAGAAGATTGACCTTGTAGCAGAAAAACGGTAACGACGGCAGTGATAATGGTACCAATCAACGCACAGCAGATTTCGTAGGAAAAATCCCGTGTGGAAAACAAATGCAGCAGAATAAACACTACGCCCATCACGAGAAACAAAAGAACGATAAGGCAAATAATAGCACCATTTGATTTGAAAAAGTTTTTCATATAGATATGTTAATTTTGATTATTTGGCAACTTATATACATTATACCTTAAAAACTCGGGGGAATGTCAGGAGGATGTCGGGTGGATAAGTGGTCTTCAAGTATGTTTTTGTGGTCTTTTTCTTTTAATTTCTTTAATTTCTCTCGCACTGCGTAGCAGGTGCGTAGGATATTTTTTGTCGAATAACTTTGCCCTATTTTCTTCCATTTTTCTTGCCGCTTGCGGCAAAGGAACACCTAATAACAAAAGCGCGAACCGGATACCTGCTTATTCTCAATCCTTAGGTTCCTGCAAGACCCTGCCACAAGAATAAACAACATCAGTCCACGCCGATATGTACATACACCGCACGGGTGTAGCGGATACATACCACGAGGACATCTATCGCCATCTTGTTTTGGGTGGTTAAGAAATCTTGCAGGATTCAGGACACCAAAACAAGCGTCAATAAACGCCTTTTGTATTTTTACCTCGCAAAGGTACAACAATTTTTGCATATTGCCAAATACAAGTTGCATTTTGTTGATAAAAATTAAACGGACTTCTCTCTGTTTATTCTTGCAGCAGGGGTATATGTAATGCATTAATGCATAAAATGCCTAATGATTTCCCTTTTGCGCTGCAAAATTACACCTTTATAATGCCATATTGCGGCAGCCCCCCCAAAAAAATGCATTTAGTGCAAAATAAACCTAATCTTAAGAGCTTCTTGTAACAAATAGACAGACATTGATTCCCCTATGTAACATATAACAGGGAAAGTAATACGCATTTAGTGCAAAAATAGGCTTGTGTATTGTATATCTCCCGAAAATGTTGTATCTTTGCAGGCTATTTATTATGTAGCACTAACTAACAAATAACCCATATCATGAAAGAGTGCGAAATCAAAACAACCATGCGCGTGTGCGCGTGGGACGAACTGACTAAAGAACAACGGGAACTAATTGATATAGCCAAAGAGCAGACTGGGCGGGCATATTGCCCTTATTCCCACTATCATGTGGGAGCGGCTTTGCTGCTTGAAAACGGAGCGATAATCCGCGGTTGTAACCAAGAGAATGCGGCTTATCCGAGCGGACTTTGTGCTGAACGTTCCGCCTTGTTTTCCGCAGGGGCACAATATCCCGAACAGCCCGTGTTGCGCTTGGCAATAGCCTGTTACAACAATGGGCGTTTCACCCCGAAACCGGGTTCGCCTTGCGGAGCTTGCCGACAAGTAATGATAGAAACGGAACACCGCTATGGCAAACCGATGGAGGTGCTGCTTTATGGAGAAGAAGAGACCTATATATTCTCTTGTGCCGCTGACCTGTTGCCACTGATTTTTGTCTCAGAGTCACTCAACGGGTAAGCCATAACCTCTAAACTTTGAGGACCCTATATAATTAAGTTTATTGTGCTTTGAAGATTGTCAAGAAAATAGATGTTTATTTGCTAAAGAACTTTCTCGGATTGTTCTTTGCCACGTTTTTTGTGTGTATCTTTGTACTGCTGATGCAGTTTGTGTGGTTGCATGTCAAGGACTTGGTGGGCAAGGGCGTGGAAATCTCTGTATTGGCAGAGTTCTTTGTCTATGCCGTAGCGAGTGTGGTGCCGTTGGCACTGCCTTTGGCTATCCTCTTGGCATCGCTTATCTCGTTTGGCAACCTCGGCGAAAAGTTTGAACTCACTGCGATGAAGGCAGCGGGAATATCGCTGTTCCGCATTATGCGCCCGCTGGCAATAGGTATCGCATTTATTTCGGTAGGGGCATTCTTTTTTTCGAATAATGTGCTTCCAAAATCGCAAATGAAACTATGGGCATTGATTTTCTCGCTTAGGCAGAAATCACCCGAATTGGAGATACCGGAAGGGGAGTTTTATGATGGTGTGAGTGGTTACAATATCTATGTGCGGCACAAGGACAAGAAAACAGGATTGTTGCGCGATATGATGATTTACGACTACTCCAACGGCTTTCAGAATGCGACAGTGATGGTGGCAGACTCGGGCAAATTAGCGTTCTCGGACGATAACAAATACTTGATTTTGCGACTTTATAGCGGTGAATCATTTGAAAATCTTAATCAACAGCAACAGCGTGCTATGGGGTCGCAAAAGAATATCCCATATCGCCGCGAAACTTTTAAGGAAAAGCAGTTGCTTATCGATTTTGATACCGAGTTTAACCGCTATGACGAGTCGGTTTTGGAAGATCAGCACGTATCGAAAAATGTGGCACAGTTGGTGCACTCGATAGACTCTGTGCAGGTGTTGGCGGAGCAAAAGAGTAGGGAGCAAAGCAGGAACCTGGTTGAGAACCGCTATTTCGGGCGCGAACAGAAATCGGGACGTATATTGATTCCCGTAGAGAATAACGAACAGGCGGAATACAATATCGATTCTCTTTTTGCACGCTTGTCGGATGCGCAGCAGCGCAATGCAATGGATGTGGCGGTGGATAAAGCCACGATGCAGCGTGACCAAGTGGAGTATAACTCACTGCTGCTTGACGACTCGCAACGATACATTCGCAAACATGAGATTGAACTCTATCGTAAGTTTACGTTAGCATTTGCCTGCCTGATATTCTTTTTTATAGGTGCTCCGCTTGGGGCGATTATTCGCAAGGGCGGTTTGGGTGCTCCGGTGGTGATTTCTGTGGTAATGTTTATCATCTATTATATTATAGATAATACCGGGTATAAGATGGCACGCGAAGCACTTTGGCCGTGTTGGGCAGGGATGTGGCTCAGTTCGTTTGTATTGTTGCCTATAGGCATATTCCTTACTTACAAAGCCGCCACCGATGCCGCACTGCTCAATCCTGAGGCATGGCTCAAAGTCTGGGATAAACTGAAACAAAAAATACACAAACTAACGCACCGCCACTAACGTGAGCGGAGCAAACCACTAACACGCAGTCATTAACGCGCAAGCCACTAACGTGAGCGTAAGCGAATAAAATATATGAATACAATAGCAGAAGCATTAGACGATTTTCGTCAAGGAAAGTTCGTCATCGTAGTGGATGACGAGGACCGTGAGAATGAGGGCGATTTCATTATCGCCGCCGAGAAAATAACCCCCGAGAAAGTGAATTTTATGCTCAAGCATGGGCGTGGAGTCCTTTGTGCACCTATTACGGAGCAACGTTGTGCCGAATTGGATCTGATGCACCAAGTGGCAAACAACACCTCTATGCTCGGCACGCCGTTTACGATTACTGTGGACAAGTTAGAGGGGTGTACCACTGGTGTGTCGGCGGCAGATCGTGCGGCTACCATCCGTGCCTTGGCAGATCCCTCCTCCAAACCCGAGACGTTTGGTCGTCCCGGGCATATCAACCCGCTCTATGCGCGTGCGGGCGGTGTGTTGCAGCGTGCAGGACATACCGAGGCGGCTATCGACTTGGCACGCCTTGCAGGCTTACAACCCGCAGCAGCTCTTATTGAGATAATGAATGCCGACGGTACGATGGCACGTATGCCGCAACTGCAGGAGGTGGCACATGAGAACGACCTGAAGATTATCTCCATCAAGGACTTGATAGCCTATCGTCTGCAACACGAGCAACCTACTGAGCAAACCTCCCTCAACGCTCAACTCTCTTCACTCAACGCTATCGTGGAGCGCGGTGAAACAGTCTTTTTGCCAACCGAATACGGTGAGTTCCGTTTGACTCCGTTCCGCGATCTGAGCAACGGTTTGGAACATGTGGCATTGGTAAAAGGAGAATGGCAAGAGAATGAACCCGTGCTTTGTCGTGTACATTCCAGTTGTCTGACAGGTGATGTGTTTGGATCGTTGCGCTGTGAGTGTGGCGCACAATTACACCGTGCTATGCAAATGATAGAGCAGGAAGGACGCGGTATAATTGTCTATATGAACCAAGAAGGACGCGGTATCGGGCTGATGAACAAGATTCGTGCCTACAAACTGCAGGAACAGGGCGATGATACCGTAGAGGCAAATGTACACCTTGGCTTCCGACCGGACGAACGCGACTATGGTGTAGGGGCACAGATCCTTCGTGAAATGGGTGCCAAACACTTGCGCTTGCTGACCAATAACCCGGTGAAACGTGTCGGATTAGAAAGTTACGGCATTGAGATTGTGGAGAATATACCCATTGAGATTGCGCCTAACAAGTACAACGAAAGATATATGCGCACAAAGAAAGAAAAAATGCACCATAACTTGCATCTTGTTTGAAAAAACAGGGTTTGGCACGATAATTGACAAAGAAAAGATAGAAGTATTATTGCTTCCATGACAAATTAACACCTTTCTGATTATGAAACGCTTGGTATCTTTTTTATTCGCTTTTCTGCTGATGGCGGGAATGACGATGAGAGCCGATGAGACGATTACGGTATCGGCGAATAGTTCGGACATCTCTGACGGACTGGACTTGAAGGTTGTGGCGAAACTCTTTGCACAAGCAAAGAACCTTGAGGAATTTGAGAACCTGCTCAACAATCCCGATTCTGCGTTTTGCAACCTTGACCTCAATGGCGATGGTGAAATTGATTATATCCGTGTTGTTGAGACCGGCGAAGGCAATAAACGACTAATCGTGCTTCAAGCCATCTTGGCAAAGGACATCTATCAGGATATTGCCTCTATCTATGTGGAGAAAGATGAGAAGGAGAAAGTAACGGTACAAGTGGTGGGGGATGAGTATATCTATGGTACCAACTACGTTATCGAACCCGTGTATGTTTATCGTCCCGTTATCTATGATTGGTTCTGGAGTCCTGCGTGGTACGCATGGACATCGCCTTGGTACTGGGGGTATTATCCTGCTTGGTGGTATGCACACACCGTTTGGTCGTATGATTACTATTGGCATCATTGCTATGCGTTCCATCATCACCATGGCTGTTGCAGTTTCCGCTATGCACCCGAACCCCGTCCTGCAATGCGTGACATGCGTGCACCGGTCAGCCGTCGCGACTATGCAGTCGCACATCCCGACCGTGCTTTCAGTCAGCGAAACTCGGGCGTAACCAATGCACGCGATATGCGCTCCACGCACACATCAGTAGCAGGTGTCAGCACACGTCAAGCGGCTGTAGCAAACGGTAGTACACGCCAATCTGTTACCGGTACCAGCACTCGCCAAGCCGTTTCAGGTACATC
>SAMEA104315427__coassemble_1403_pt1 | contig 11809 bp, 3 predicted proteins | sample SAMEA104315427__metabat2_high_PE_027 | metagenome-assembled genome bin SAMEA104315427 (sample SAMEA104315427) | gut metagenome | biome: Monkey gut; feature: monkey-associated habitat; material: faeces | place: China | collected 2013
GATGCTACCCTAATGCTACCTCGTTATTCTATTTTTTATATCGAACTCACGTTATGTTACACAACACAAAACCGTATTTTTATACAACTTCTAACAATTTTTGCACATCCATACTTAAAATATGCATTATCTTTGCACGCATTTTCTAATTGGGCGTTTATGCCCCAAAATACATCATTTAACTGCAAATCTAAAATATACCACAATATGCAACATCTCTACACTTTAAATTCTGTTCTATTGCGTTTTTTCGTCATTTTCTTATTCTTATCTTTGGGAAACAATAAGATATTGGGTGATGATTGTTCTTGTGTCGTAAGCAATAGTAATAATACCACCTTTTCTGAAACTTTCAAAGATGGGACTATCTTGTATAACATAGATTCTGATGGCAGAATAAAAACATCCAAAGGTGGCTTTGGCAAAAGTAATATTATTGCTGATGGTAACAAGGCAACAGGAGCATGCTTGTCTGATCAGCGTTTTGTGATTAAATTCCCTGTTGCTGTAACAGAAATAAAAATAGAAGCATATAGTTCATCTTCTAGACGCACTATCAAGAAAGTGTCGGTTGGTAACAGTATGGAAAAAGGGAAGTATTCCGACATAACGAGCTCAAGTACCCTAGATGCACAGAGTGGAAAACCTGATTATTCTTATACTTTCACTATTAAGTGGGCTACACCCATCGAAGCCAATCGATACATCTGGGTTGATTTGTCAAACAAATGCAATATCTATAAGATTACTTATACTTACATCTCTTCCTGCACTACATTTACATATCATTTTGGTACAAAGGGACAATCTGATTGGCAGCAGGAGTGTTTTGTGTATGAAGAAGGAACAACGGATACATATTATATCAAGAATTATACTATTCCTAATAAAACTGATTATTATGTTGGTTGGAAAGGGGAATGGAATAATGGTACTAACACCGATTGGAAATCAGCCAATGTTGGCTTAAGCACTATGCCTTTTGCACTCCAGCGTTCTAAGACATTGGGGCAAATTGAGAATGGAAATAATGTTGGTGCAGTGGGTACGCTTCGTATTTATGGAAATTCAAAAGATGACAATAAATATATAGGTTTCATTCCCGGAGGCTATGTCCTTCGTTTAGGAAACGGGGACACTTGGACATCTTCCGCTCTGACTGCCATAACAAACAAGATAGATGAGACAGTATGGACAACGGAAACTACCACGTTGACGGAGAGTATTATCAATGGTCATTATTATGTTGCTCTCAAGACCGCAGATGGGTTTGTGTGGAGTCCAAACAGTTCCACAGATTCACAAGTTTTAGGAATAATGGGGCAAAAAAATGGTGCTGATTCTTGGGGAAACAATTTGAACACAAGTGATGTAGGCAAACGTGGATTCTTCCGTATATGGGCAGATAATGATGCTAATAATTTCTGCTGCCATTTTGTCCCTGTGTATCGCATTGTGTACAAAGCCAATTATCCGACCGGAACGGCTCCTGCTGATACCTATTCAGCAGACGTGTCAGTGGAGGAAACAAAAACCATCACGCTTGCAGGTGCCCCCGCTGCCCCCAATGGGTATGTGTTTGGCGGTTGGACTTTGGCACAGGATGGTTCGGGGAACGTGCTTGCTTCAGATGCAGAATACACCTTAACCCAACCTCAGAATGACGTGGTGCTATACGCCCAATGGACTGCAGGGGAAACCCCGGAAACATACACTATCACGTATTATGATACTGATAAAACAACCAAACTGACAGGACTAACTCCAACTGAATACACAAAAGGAGTGGGTGTCGCAGAATTCCCCACACCGGTGAAAGAGGGATATACTTTCAAGGAGTGGCACATTTTCTGGACAGACGGTGGTATCGAACATGATGAAGTGAAATCTTCCATTCTTCCTACCGATTTTGGAAATGTCAACCTCTACGCCGTTTGGGATACCTTCTGCGGCGAGATGATGCGTGCCACCATTACCGGTGCAAGCAGTGCCACTCTTTCGGGCAATTATGCAGGGAGTGCAGAAGTAAAGGTTGCCAAAGGTAATGCCACCGACGGCTACAAATTAGGTCAGGCTGGACACTATGTAAAACTCACACTTAAGAACGCCACTTTCCAAGCAGGCGACTATGTTGTGGTGAATGTGATAACGCCATCCGCCTATTTGGAATTGTATGCAGATAAGGGAAATACACAATGGTGTCGAAAGACGGGAGTTACCACCGGTAAAAACATTTTGCCTCTTCCTGCAGAAGCCATCGGCAAAAATACGGTATATCTATATCGTACCTCTGAATCCGCTATGAATATAAACCCGTTCATCACCTATATGTCGATTGTTCGTCCGTGCTGTACCGCCCCCACTTTTGCGTGGGCAAAAGAGCCCACAAACAGCCGCGTTCAAGATGCAGATTTTGAACTAAATACCACAAGCAACAGCGGCGGTGCAGTTATATACCAATCCAACAATACGAATGTAGCCACTATCGTGGGCGGCAACAAATTGCATTTCGTGGGTGAAGGTACAGTTACCATCACGGCTATTTTAGCAGCCAATGGCGACTATTGTGATGCCACTCTTTCTACCACCATCGATGTGGTCGATCAGTGCGGTGCATCTTCAGTCATCTATAACCTGCCGGCCGGAACAAATGCTAAAGCCTTGACTACGGCAGAATCTGTAACAGCAACCGAAGGACTGACTGCCAACAGTAAAATTACCGCTGCGGGAATTACATTAGGCACAAAAGGAAAAGAATTGACTGAAGGTGACGGCAATAAAGAAAACCTAACGGTTAGCATTTCGAATACCTCCCAATTAGACAAAACCAAGTATCTGTCCTTTGAATATACCGTAGCCGGCGGCAAATGTTTTATGCCGTGCGATATACAACTCAAGGTGCAGCCTATCTCCAATGCCTGCTATTTCCTCATAGAGATGACCGACGGCAACAACACACTATCGGAGACAACAACCTCTTTGGAACATAGTGTAGTAAATGATATTCTTGTCAACAATCCCGGCAACATCTCTTTCTGCGGGAAGGTTACCCTCAAGATTTATTCCTACGGGACAACCACAGGGTATCGTCTCGGAACGCCTATACGTATCTTGGGTACCTTGGACAATAGCGTTACCGCCACCATCGTCCCCGACGGCGGTACTATACCCAATGCAGCAGCACTCGGCTGGATACTGCAATCGGACGGCACGTACACCAAGCAGATACCGCAAGGTGCCAACTTGACTATGCCCGACATCACTCGGGACGGATATACCCTGACCGCTTACCACGACCACAATAGCGACACCTATCACCCCGGCAACACTTTTCCTCTCAATGCAAACTATACCTTCACGGCACAATGGCGTGCGGTTACACCCGATGGCAATGTAACGGCTATTGTCAACCCCAACGGCGGTGTACTGACAGATGAGACCGTTTGGACAAAGCAGTTGGACGGCACATTTATCCAAACCGTAAAGAAAGGCAGCACTCTCACCTTGCCGGAGGTTACGAAAACGGGTTATCGTTTCTTGTACTATACCGATGAGACCAACGATGATTATTATCCCACCTCACCTTTCCCGCTCAATGCAGATTATGTCTTCACCGCACAATGGTGCCAACGTGATACAAAACTTGAATGGAATGTAGCATCTTGGAAGTTCGACAATAATGGTACTGCTCCCACACTTACCACGGATTTGCCGGATGGTGCACCGATCCAATATGTATCGAGCAATACTGCCGTTGCCACCATCTCCGACGATGGTTCGACAATAACTCCGTTTATGGGTGGGCAAACCACAATCACCGCTATCTATGACGGCGATGGAGACTATTGCCCCGCCGAAGCATCTTATACACTCACAGTGGAGTGCAACGACCCCACACCGCAAATTGTAGGCGAAGGTATCCTGACAGGCTGCAACACCTCTATCACACTGCGTGTAAAGCAAGCACAGGAAACCGGTCTCACCGACTATCCCACTACAGGATTTTCGTTCCAGTGGTACAAAGACGGGCAACCGATTGCCAATGCCACTGCCGATACCTATACGGCACAGACTGTAGGCGAATACTTTGTGGTAGTACATGGCGACTGCTATTCACAGTCCAACACCGCAAAAATCACTTCCAACGCGGCTGCTACACCCGAGGTGGTAACACTCACCCGTTTCCAGTACTATCGCCCAGGACATACTTATACGGATAATGCCGATACCCGCCACCTCTTTGCCTACAAATCGGCCGGCGAGGACAGCAAAGCGTGTGAGATAAAAGCCGTTATCAAGCATGCTACCAAAACGGCAGAAAAACCCGATGCGGAAATCACCGATAAGTCATTCCTCCAAACCACCGGCACACCGGACGAGAACGGACGTTATACGGTTACCGCATCACTCAATGCGATTTCTGCAGACATCGACAATCTGCTTACTGCAGGAGACACCATAGTGGTTACGCTCACACCGTACGACAACTGCAGCACTCTCGCTACTGCCTATGCACAATCCTTATATATATATATTACGGACAAACCCGCTTTGGCATTTATCATCTCGGGCGCAGATAGTTACACTCGCGACAATAAGAAACACAAACTGCATGGTGATTTCCTGACCGGTATCAACAAGGCAGACCTCTGTAAACAATCGGGTAGTGCCTGGGCTGAAAGCGACAAAGGAACCGAATTGCCACTCTATGCGGCGTTGAAGAAAGAGTTTGAGGTAGTACCCGTCAACGGTTACGCCGCATTCAACTACGAACCGTTCGACATCGTAATGCTCACCGACTTCCCCAAAACCGATGCCATCAATAAGAAAACCCACCCGGCATACGGCGTATTGGACTCGCTGGCATACATAGTGGATTACCGACCGATGTTCTCCCTCAAAGGACACATGGCTAAAAAGGAACTGACCACATGGGGGACCAAAGGTTTCATTGCCGACCCCGCCACACCGACCATCAATCCGCAAACGGATATGACTGTACTATGCTACGCACACGGTATATTCGACGGATTGGAAGACCTTAAATATACAGGCGAAAGCACTCCCACTAGAACCGACTCTCTGAATAAAATTATTCTTGATAAAGACGGCAATATCGTAGTGCGTATTACCGATGGCGGCGGTTACAACAAAGAGAAAGCCTTGCAAGGTTTCACGGCGGTAGATGCCAACAACTTTGTCAATATCGCTATCATTCCCGAGGGCAAGAGTGGCGGTTCACTCATAACCTGCTGCGAGCGGCAAACCAACATCAACGCACGCTTCCTGCTGCTCTCCGTCAATGCGGATGCTACCTCCAAAATCACGCCTATCGGTCAGCAAGCAATTATCCAGGGATTGCATTACCTGTTAGAAACCAATGCCGCTAAAGTAAGCGACTGCTCCGTAACCTTCCACAATGGTGGTGATATGCAAAATCCCGGCAATGGCGACCATCTCTGGACAACATCTACCAACTGGAGTACGGGGCGCTTGCCGCTCAAAGAGCAAAATATACGGATTATAGCAAACTGCATTGTCAATACCACGGATGCCTCTGTGGCAAACATCCTGATTAAGGACGGCAATACACTCACTATCAATAGTAATGCAGCACTCAAGACCACAGGTAAGATCAAACAGTTGAATACCGACAACACCACATCGCCACTTACCAACACCAACGTCATTACGATTAAGGCAGATGCAAGCCATACCGGTGCACTTATACATACTACCGCAGAAGATGAGACGCTGGCGGCTACCGTAGAACTTTATTCAAAAGCCTATCTTGTGGTAACTGCAGACGGCAAGAAGAAAAAGTATTGGCAATATATCGGTATACCTATCAAAGAAGCACCCATACCGGAGAACTTCCTTGGTGCATACACCTATTTATACTCCGAGCAGACAGTCGGCAACGGATGGACGCGGCAATTTGACGGTTCTTCGCTCCACGGCGATTTCTCTGGCTACGCCACCTCGCAACCCAAAGCAGAAACCTTTATACTGAGAGGCGATTTAGCGGCAACTACCGACCGGCGTATACGCCTGACCTACACGGCAGACGGCGGACAAGGCTCCAACCTGATCGGTAACTCGTGGACGGCACCCATACGCATTGACAAACTGCAGACCGCAGACTTCAACGGCGCAAACGCCACCATATACATATATAATACGGGGCGCGATGACGTGAAAGATAATCCATCATACATCGATGGTTCTACCACGGCAGGACAATGGATGGGTATCCCTATCAATATGGTAAATACTGCCGAATGGAAAGGTCTCAAAGTAATACCCGCTATGCAGGCGTTCCAGGTGAACACCGGCGAGGAAACAGACTTGGTTCTGGACTACAATCGTCTGGTGCGTTCTTCCACCGCAACAGACATCAATACCCCGCTGCGTGCACCCAAGCAGACAAACGACGCATTGTCCGTAATGCGCGTGCGTGTATCCGACAGCCGCACCTATACCGACCTCTATCTGGCACAACATCCGTTCTTCACCGACAATTTCGACAACGGTTGGGATGCCACGTTTGTAAGCGGCGACGGTCGCTCGGCTTCGCTCTATGCCATTACACCATTAGGCGAGATGGCAGTAGCAGCGCAACCGCAGACCGATGGCACCGTGTTGGGCTTTACACCCGGACGCGAAACGGAATATACATTCTCTTTCGGCTACACGGGCGAAATGCTCTACCTGAACGACACCAAGCAGAAACGCTCCACGCTCATTACGGATTGGAATACGTACACCTTTACGGCAAACGAAGATGATGACGTAAATCGTTTCTACATATCCTCCACACCTATAGATGTACAGACACCTACCGGATTAACCAACATAACCACCATAGATGGCATACTGCGAATCAACAACCCAGCACACGAAAATTTGAGTATCGGTATCTATGACGCAGCAGGACGCTTGTGCGCCCTCTTGCACACCGCCGAGGCTATGGCTGACATCATACTGCCTGCCACACAAGGAGTCTATTTGGTACACATCAATGGAGAAAACACACAGATTGTTCACAAAGTAACTCGTTAAAATACACTGACAATGAAATATAAGTTGATAACAATCTGCCTGATGGCTTATATCAGTATATCCCTATGGGCGAGCAATTGCCCTGCTGCTGTGCCGTTTCGCTCCACCACATCCTATTGGGAACAAACAACGGAAACAAAAGCCCCTGCCTGCAACGGTTTCCGCGCTATTGCCGCACAACCGGCGGCATTGGGAAACGATGGCATTACCTATATGCCCTCCGAAATGGCAACGACCACTCTGTCTGCCACTCCTGCCGGAGCAGAATATACCCAACGCAAAATTGTCAACCCTGAGGACGACGATAACGACCCCGCCAACGGTGCCCCCATCGGCAATATGCTGCTCCCGTTGCTGCTGCTATCCGCAGGATATGCGCTGTATGTGTCTTTCCGACGCAAAAAATCAACCTGCACGCAGAGATAAACATCACCATTACATCCAAAGACAATCTATCCGGTTGTTTCTCAGAATGTACCCAAGAGGCTGTCCGACAACTATAGTCGGACAGTCCCCTTTTTATAAAACGACAGCCCCCCGATAACCCCCCGATAGACTCCCGACGCAACCGAAGTAACCACCGAAGTAACCACGGAAGCAACCACAAAACGGATAAAAAAGCAGTCTATCAGCCTGAATATCTTGTACAATCAAATTAAAAAACGTACCTTTGCACAATCAATTCGTTCCAAAAAGTGTAAAAAACAGCACACAATTCGTTCCAAAAAGTGTGAAAAACAGCACGCAATTCGTTCTAAAAAGTGTATCGTTCATATTAAACCACTATAAATCAAACATATATGAAAAGGAAAATAGAAACGCTATTCGCACAATGGAAAAGTACGCCTAACCACAAACCGCTTATTGTCAAAGGTTGCCGTCAATGTGGTAAGACATATTCAGTTCTTGAGTTTGCCAAAACGCATTACAAGAATGTAGTCTATATTGATTTCCATCGTTACGAAACCTATCGTACACTGTTTTCCGGTTCATTAGAACCTGATGACATACTGATGAAGATATCATCGGCTTTTCCGAACATTTCTTTAATTCCAAAGGACACCTGTATTATATTGGACGAGATACAAGAGTGTCCGCGTGCGCGAGCAGCACTCAAATTTTTGCACTTGGACGGTCGCTTCGATTATATATGCACCGGTTCCCTATTGGGAGTAAATGGCTATCAATCACCCGACAAAGAGGCTACCTTTGCATCTATTCCTGTCGGCTACGAAACGATTATAGATATGTATCCTATGGATTTTGAGGAATTTTTATGGGCAAATGGTATCAAAGAAAATATCATTGAACATCTATACAATGCATTCCACAACGAAACGCCGGTGGATGAATTTATTCACCACCGTATGCGCGAACTACTGCTGCAATATGTAGTCGTTGGCGGAATGCCTGCCGTGGTGTCCGATTTCGTACAGGAAAGGAATTTGGCAAACGTACTGATGTTGCAACGCAGTATAATAGATGAATATAGAGGTGATATGGTCAAGTATGCCTCCAATGCCGACAAACCACGAATCCGCAAATGCTTCGACTCTATTCCTACACAACTGAGCCGGGAAAATAAGAAGTTCACCTACGCCACTATAGAAAAAGGTGCACGCGCCAAAGACTATTGGAGTTGCTTACAATGGATTGAAGATGCCGGCATTATACGCCGTTGTCGTAATCTGAATATTACAGAACTGCCATTGGACGGAAATGCGGAAAACGATACATTCAAAATCTATATGGCAGATACCGGACTATTCATCAGCATGTTGGAAGACGGAACGCAAAGTGATATCATCAATGGCAATCTTTTGGGATATAAAGGGGCTGTCTTTGAAAATGTAGTTGCGGATATGTTGGGTAAGATGGGACGAAAACTATACTATTATCACAAAGACAGCGGACTTGAATTAGACTTTGTGTTGCGCTATCGGGGAGAATGTGTTCCTTTGGAATGTAAAGCCGTTTCGGGACGCGCCAAATCACTGCGAACGGTGTTGGGGCATCCCGAAAAATATCATATTACACATGCTATCAAATTAGGGGACTACAATGTTGGACGAACCGATGCACTGCTGACACTGCCAATGTATATGGGGTTCCTGCTTAGCGATATGTAGCCCCATAAAGGCAAAACACACCCTTCTTACACTGTAGGTAGGTGCATTAATAGGTACATCTTGTTGATATTTCGGCGGAAGTTTGTGTATATGCATGCAAAACGCTACCTTTGTACTCGTTATATTTTTTTACTCACCCATACTACCCTCCGTATGAAACACACTTTTCTTTTTGCTCTCCTCCTCGCCCTCTTCCTGCCCCTCCCTATGCAGGCAATCGATTTCGATCCCAATATGCGCTATTCGCGCGAGGTGATTGACGCTTGCCTGTACCATTTCAACGCCAACGGAAAAAAGGCAGGCTTTGCACAATATGATGCCAACGGGAAAGAAATTAAACAGTCTGAATCTGAACGCGGTTTCGACTATGTGCCCGGATTGGTGGCAAAAGCCGTACTGGAGGCTATCGACTACTATAAAGACTCTGCTTTCGTCAAACCATGGTATTATTCTATGGAGACGTATGGCAACAAATATGCAGTAGGTACAGATGCAAAAGACCACAGCAAAAGCAATACTCTGGACGACCTAAACGCCTGCAAACTCTATTTCGGGTTGTCAGACCTGAGCAAGCCGGGGGCAAAATTTGACAATGCGACTACGTATGCCAACTGCCAAACAGCGAAAGAAAGCACCCTCAAAGGCTTGGAAAACTACGACCAAAAATATAGTATTCCTTCCGACACCTCCAAAGCCTTCTGCGGAGACGACACCTACACAGGCGGTTGGTGGCACAAAAAATCTTACAGACACGAGATGTGGTGCGACGGACAATATATGGGTCCTGCCCTGTTGGCACAACTGCTGCACGACGGCAAGACTTTTACCGGCAAGACTAACACCGAGTGCTGGGATATCATCGCACGCCAGTTTACTATGACGTGGAGCAAACTATGGAACAATGATAAGAAATTATTGTATCATGCTTTTTCCGCAGTTCCTGCCAATGATTCCTATTGGGCAGACCAAACACAAGGCGCGCATTATGGCGTGTCTGCTGAGTTTTGGGCACGTGCCGAAGGGTGGTATTTCCTCGCCCTCATTGATGTGCTTGAACTGATGCCTGCTTCGCACCCGCAGTATGCCGTGTTGCGGGATTATCTTAACCAAATAGCACAGGGATTAGTCGCACGCCAAGACGCCTCCACTGGCTGTTGGTGTCAGTTGCTGCAATATGCCAATGGGGTTACGCCGGCGGGGTGCAGCAAACCCAACTATTTGGAATCGTCCGGTTCGGCATTGTTTGTGGCAGGTTTCCTCAAAGGGCAACGCCTCGGCTTGTTTGATACCGATTATAGTGCTGTCGCCAAGAAAGGCTATCGGGGACTGATCGAGCAGTTCCTTGTAAGAGACCGAGGCGGCAATAAATATGCTCTCATTCAAAGTTGTGCGTCCGCAGGGTTGAGCGAAAAGCGCAAAGGCGATGCCAACTACTACTTATCGGGCAGCGACACAGGGATTGCCACCGCCACCGAGGGCAAGGTATTAGGTGCTTTCATCCTCGCCGCCGTGGAGTACGAGCGGGCGTATATGGTGGCACAAACAACCACGAGACCCGCGCAAAATACCGTCTCACGAACCTACACGGCTGACAATACCACCAATTTCTCCAACCCCGAACGCGGTTTTTATGAGCAAGTGGAGCAGGTGGTAACCGCAGACGGGACAAGCAACCTCAGCGACCACTATTTCTCCGATGGCAGATCAGAGGGACGCTCTTTGTTATTACGTCTGTACTATCTGGATAATTTCCGTACCAAGACACTTCCACAGGCGGTATTGGACGAGATAACCGCCGATATGGCGAAGTTCCGCGCCAATGGTTTCAAGTGTATCCTGCGCTTTGCTTATACCGCAGAAGCCTACGACAATGCAAGCCAAAATCAAGACGCTTCTCCTGCTATCTGGCAGCAGCACCTGTCGCAACTCAAACAGGTACTGCAAGATAATGCGGATGTTATCTATGTCGTGCAAGCGGGTTTCCTCGGTGCATGGGGAGAATGGTACTACTCCTCTCAAGGCATAGGCTCTGCCATACCCCAAGACGCCAAGCGCAACTTGATCAATTGGCTATTGGACGCTGTACCTGCCAACCGCTGTGTGCAACTGCGTACACCGAAATTCAAAACTGACTATATAGGCAGCACAACGGCGCTGACAGACGCCACTGCCTACCAAGGCACACCGCAAGCCCGTCTCGGACACCACAACGATGCTTTCTGCAACGGGGAACTCAATCAGGGGACCTACGAAAATGCCACAAAAGACAAAGCCTATATCGCGCAAGAATGTCTCTATGTGCCCAATGGCGGCGAAACCAACATCGAAAATGACAATGACAAGACCTACACCAATTATGGCACGGGAGCCGCAGCCGCAACCGAGATGAAACGGCTCCGCTACTCATATCTCAACTATTCATATAGTACGTATGCCACCGACAAATGGCAAGCAGAAAAAGACGCTTCCGGCAGTTCGTACTACGACATAATGGCATGCCAAATGGGCTACCGCTTTGTCCTCACCGACGGCACCTACCCCACCCAAGCCACCGCAGGCAAAAACATGCATATATCGCTCAAAATCAACAATACAGGCTACGCACCTCTCTACAACGA
>SAMEA104315427__coassemble_1650_pt1 | contig 9896 bp, 10 predicted proteins | sample SAMEA104315427__metabat2_high_PE_027 | metagenome-assembled genome bin SAMEA104315427 (sample SAMEA104315427) | gut metagenome | biome: Monkey gut; feature: monkey-associated habitat; material: faeces | place: China | collected 2013
CTAAATACTTTCAAGCAATGGCAAAGATACTCTTGAGCGACCCTTTGGCAGCCATTGATAACAGTGTTTCGCTGCCTATACCGCTTGTGCCAACCGCTATCCGACTTCCTATCCTAAGCCCTGCACCACTCTCCGCGACTACATCATCTCCACGCTCACCCACGAAGTCCAATCGTCTCGTACTTGACTGCATAAATAAACCACACCCCATTAGTGAAGGTGCGGTGTGGGACAATAGGCATATAGGCTAATAGTATGCGCGCTATTTGCCAAAAGCAAAAATTAAAAAATCCCCGATGTATATGCGCCATACTTTCCAATTGTGGTGTCCGCTTGTCCGCTCGAAATAGTGTTCCACTCCGTTGCGGTTGAGGTAGCGGTTGGCTTTCCGTGCACGCGGATAGAATAGGTCGCTCCTGCCGCTGCGAATCCAATACACGCAGTCGGTCTTCTCGTAAGGCAGTTGGTGCTTGCTCAATACTGGCGAGAATAGCCCTACTACGGCAAAATCGTATGTTTGACTGATGATGGCGGCTTGCCGTGCGCCGGAGGACAAACCTGCAATGGCGTTACCGTTTGTCTGTATGGGATAATGTTGGGTGATATAAGTCTCTATCTCGGGGAAATATGCTTCAAACTCACCTTTTTTGATATGGTGCAGGTAGTCGTGCATACAGTGGACATAGTCGGGAATACGGGTGGCATACGTTGAGTCGTGTACAATGCATAGTGGCATTACGATAATCACGGGGCGAATACTGTCGTTTGTTATCAGGCTGTCGGAAAGCGTGCTGATATGCCCTTTTTCTTCCCAAGAATACTGATTGCCATGTATTCCGTGCAACAAATATAGCACGGGATATATCGAGTCGGGCGAATAGCAGGGTGGGGTGTAAACGGTCATATAGAGTGGTACGGAGTCATGCGCCGCAATGCGTACGGTATCAATATGCCCGTACGCACAGAGACTTATTATGAGACTCATAGCCGCTAACCCTGTTTTCTTATACCCGTTCATAACCAAGGCTTTGACGGCAGTACTACAAAAACCGAGCCATTTATGGAATAGCCAATAGCGTGCCGGTTTCTCTGCTGTTGGCAGGGAAAGATAAAAGCGTTTTGTTTTTCGCAGACAATGCCACAATACGCGCATACATAGAATATTGGCATGCTTATTGCAATATCGCCTTCCGGAATATTAAGATTAGAATATAAATATGGAAAAGAATTCATGTCCTTTTGTTCCCAATTTTCTGCTCGGTTGCGCAGGGGGAATACAATATCTGTCTCTTAAAAAAGCCAGTCGCAACCCGCGCAAGTCGCAAGAAAAGACCCTTCGTGCCATTCTCACGTACGCACGCGACACCGAATATGGCAAAGAACATCATTTCGCCGAAATACTGGAGGCTCCTACTGACACCGAACTCTTTGTACGCTATCAGAAATATGTGCAACTCAATGATTATGAGGACATTCGTCCGTATGTGGAAAAGCATAAGAACGGTGGCGAGAACATCCTGTTCCCTGGAAAACCACTGATGTACGCCACCACTTCGGGAACTACCAACGAGCCAAAATGGGTGCCTATTACCAAAGAATACCTCAACAACATCTACGGCAAGATGACCAAGGTATGGCTCTTCAATTTCATCAAGAACCGCCCGAAGGTCTTCACGGGAAAGATTGTCTCGATTGTCGGTAAGGTGAAAGAAGGTGAAGCACCCGATGGCACGATGTTCGGCTCGGTGAGTGGTGTTACGCAACGCGACTGCCCTAAGTTCGTAAAGAAACTATATGCTTCGCCTGCTTCGGTGTTCGCCATCGAGGACTACACTGCCCGCTACTACACCATCATGCGTATGGGCATCGAGCGCAATGTAACCCTTGTCGTTACTGCTAACCCGTCCACCATTGTGGAGATGCAGAACAATGTCAATGAGTACTTTGAGGACTATTGCAACGACATTGAGCATGGTACGCTGAAAGCCTCGCTCAATATCCCGCAGTGGATTCGCGACGATGTACAACCTTACCTGAAACCTAACCCCGAACGTGCCAACGAACTGCGTGCGCTCAAAGCGAAATATGGCACTGTCCTGCCAAAGCATTATTGGCCTAACTTGCAGATTCTCAATACGTGGAAGTGTGGTAACACCCGCGTATATGTTGAGAAATTCAAGGACTCCTTCCCCGAGGGGATGCTCCATCAGGAGTTTGGTTATTTCGCGTCGGAGTGCCGTTTCGGACTTGTGCTTGACGACACACTCAACACCGTCCTCTTCCCCCATTTCCACTACTATGAGTTTGTCGCCGAGGACGAGTTGGAGAGCGAGAACAAACATTTCCTGCAACTCTGGGAACTCGAAAAAGGCAAGCGTTATTGTCCGTATGTAACCACGTTTGCAGGCCTCTACCGCTACAACATGAATGACTTGGTGGAAGTGGGCGATTCGTTCTGCAATACGCCTACCGTCCACATGATTCAGAAAGTGAACGGTATCGTTACCATGACAGGCGAGAAATTGCATGAGCGTCAGTTTATCGAGGCTGTGCATGAGGCGGAAAAGCAGACCGGCATGCAGACGAAATTCTTTATCGGTTTTGCCGACATGGACCTCTCTGCCTACCATTTCTACTATGAGTTTGCCGACCTGCAGACCTCGCAGGAGCAGGCGGAGCAATTTACTCACATTGTAGATAAAGTGCTGAAAGATATCAATATAGAGTATGCTGCCAAGCGTGCCTCGTTCCGTGTGAAGGACCCGCTTACACACCGTCTGGTGGGGCAGTCGTTTGAGAAATTCAAAGCCGAGTGTATCGCCGAAGGTGCCCGCGATGGACAATTCAAACTCAACCTGCTCTTGCAAGATGAGAAACGCCACGCCAAGTTCAAGAAACTGGTGTTGGAATAAAAAAATAAAGAATCCTATGCCGCACAGCGGCAAGAAAATAGAAAAACAAGAAACAAAAAAGAGCGAGGTATATACACAATCTCGCTCTTTTTCTATGGAAAAAAGTGTTTTTTGTTAAGATGTCCGTATCCGCATAGCCTGCGTATAGGCAGCCAACCTTCGGAAACAAAAACACCGCTTTATTTGCAGATATACACAATTTGTCGTATCTTTGCGCGCAAAACAAAAGTACTAGGGACGAAACACGAATCTGTCAGAAACTGACGGCGCCGATAGCCGCCATATCGCGCCACCGCACCTTGCTGGACGGCGACGGCGTACGCACGTTGGTCATCTTTCAGGGGTGCCCGCTGCGCTGCGAGTTCTGCGTCAATCTCTTTGCTATTGATACCCGTCGCCCGCGCAAACGCTATACGGCGGAGCAGTTGGTGGAAAAAACCATGGAGGACAATCTTGATTTTCTCGCTACGCACGGGGGAATTACCTTCGGGGGCGGTGAACCGCTGTTGCAAAGCCGTTTTATCGAGCATTTCCACAAGGTATGCCCACCCGAATGGACGATACAATTGGAAACCTCGCTCAATGTGCCGCAAGAGGACCTTGCCCGTGTGGAGTCGTTTACGCGACATTTCATTGTGGACGTAAAGGATATGAATCCCGCTATCTATCAACGCTATACCGGGTGCGACAATGGGCAAGTGATAGCCAACCTGCGATGGCTGATAGAAAAGGGCAGGGCGGAAGATATTTTTGTGCGTGTGCCGCTCATACCCGAGTACAACACCGCCGAAGATGTGGAAAAAAGCATTGCCGACTTGCAGGCTATGGGACTGTCGCATTTCAGCCGCCTGGCATACAAAATACGCAATAGGGAGATCCGCACACAACAATAGGTATCAATAAATACAACAAAAGAGGTTGCCGCGGGCAACCTCTTTTTATGATATGGTGTGTGTTTAGAATTTCAGAGCCAGACCGAAGCCGTTGGTATTGGCTTGCAGATTGAGTGAGACTGGTGCTGCAATTCCTGTTTCTTCTTTGACGGGGTGCTGCAGATAGTAGCAGTTGTTGTACACCTCATACGATTTGCGGCGTTTCTTGCTACCCACAGAGAGAAGCGGTATAGACGCCACTTCGCATACGCCTCCGCCTGCCATCATAATAATACCCGCCAACGACATACCCATTCCGTAATTGCTGTTCGGATCACCGTCTTTACCTTTGTTTTGCAGTTTGACCCCGACAAAAAATACGGGAACACCTACCGCCTCAAGACACCAACCCGATGCAAAGAAACGCCAACCGAGCGACCAGCAACGCTCGCCGCGCTGATAACTCTGCCATGCCTCGGGGCAGTTGTTCTCGATAAACTTCAAGTAGGCTTCCTCGCTCATCTTTGTTACCTGCGTGTCCTCGGTCAGAAAATAGGTTTTCTTCTGCTTGGTAATTACGCCCGGCAGCAACGGCTGGCGTACTACCTTATCATACAGGGCAGGATTCTTGAGATCGTTGTTAAATACAGAGACGCGCCCGTCCTCAAACAGAATAGACACAATATTCGAGAGCGGAAGGCGTGTGGTAGGACCGTCGAGGTCAGATTCCTGTTTGTATAGAATGTCATAGGCGGAAATCTCCACAATCTTGGCATTGATGCGTGTGGCGTCTGTGGTAACGATTATGTCTTGCGCCATGGCACAAAGTACCGCTACGGCACAGAATATGCTCAGAGAGAAACGTTTCATACAGCAATTGATTTTGTGCGGCAAAGGTAGTGTTTTATTTTGAGATATGCAACAAAAGCCGCCCGGAGAAAAACAAGCGGACGATTATTCTTAACAAAAAGTACTTTTCGAAGACAGTGAACAAAAAATTTATACTTGTTCTTGCCCGATATAGCGCACCTTGTTGATAAAGAGCAACCACAAGAGGAACATCATACCATAAAACAGGTACTTGAAGATATAGGTATGGAGCAATTCAAACCAATCAGGGTGGAACTCGGTGAGCAACGAGATGGCAAAGATACGGAGCAGATTGAATATATAGATGCATATCCAACCGAGGGGAATATACCAGATTTTGTGCTTCCAGCCACCGCGAACAGTGAGCAAAAGACAGAGCCAGATAAACGATTGCTTGAGAGGGGTGCAACTCCATGCGATGCTTGTGCCGACACCGGAATCGAAATAATAAGAGGTGGGGCTTGTCAGGGTGCAGGTATCGCGGAATAGTCCGATGAGCCAATAGACTTCACAGGTGATATGGCGTGCGAAAAAATCAAATGGTGCGGTGATATTCAACCCAAACCATGTAACTAGTGTGTCGCCCTCATCGCCGTGGATGGTGAACTTCCAAAAATAATTCGCCACAAGTAGGGTAACGACAAAAATAATGATGTCGAGATAGGGAGACAAAACACCTTTAATTTTCTCCTGCGTGGTCATAAAACGTTAATTTTGCATTGCGCATCCGGTTATCCACCTGACTTTTTCTATACGTACTATATCGAATTAAATCTGCGTTTTAGCGTATGGGACTTCGTCGAGGGAACAGAAATCGCGGTCGAGGAACTTGAAATAACCTGCCTGACAGACCATTGCCGCGTTGTCGGTGGTGAAAGAGAAAGGCGGGATAAACACCTGCCAACCGTATTTTTTGCCATAGTCCACAAATGCCTGACGCAGACCACTGTTGGCACTCACACCGCCAGCCACTGCCACCTGACGTATATTGAGGTCGAAAGCCGCTTTCTTGAGTTTTTTCATCAAGATATCGATGACCGTCTGCTGTAGGGCCGCGCAGAGGTTCTCACGCAACATAGGCACACGCTCCGCCAAAGCGTCCACCGAATCCACCTGCTCGGCACGCATCATATCGCGCAACGTATAGAGGAAAGAGGTCTTCAGGCCGGAAAAAGAGTAGTCGTAGTCCGCGATATTCGGTTTGGCAAAATGATAGACAGACGCATCGCCCTGCTTTGCCAACTTATCTATCCACGGTCCGCCCGGATAAGGCAAGCCCATGACCTTGGCACACTTGTCAAACGCCTCGCCGGCCGCGTCGTCGATAGTCTGACCGATAATCTGCATATCGTTGTAGTGGCGCACCAAGACAATCTGGCTGTTGCCACCACTGACCAAAAGGCACAAAAAGGGGAAAGAGGGGTGCTTAATCTCCCCCCCCGCCATACTCGGCGTGGCGGCTTTGAGTTCGGCAGAAGGCTCCACGAAATGGGCGAGGACATGCCCCTGCAAGTGGTTGACATCAATGAGCGGAATCCCCAACGAAAGGGCTAAACCCTTGGCAAAAGAGGTGCCGACCAACAGACTGCCCAACAGACCGGGACCACGCGTGAAAGCAATAGCCGAGATGTCGGATTTGTCCACTCCCGCACGCTTCAACGCCGTATCCACCACCGGCACGATATTGAGTTGATGGGCACGACTTGCCAACTCGGGCACTACGCCACCGTATTCCTCATGCACCTTCTGCGAAGCGATGACATTGCTCAACAAAACACCATCTTTGATGACCGCCGATGATGTGTCGTCGCAACTTGATTCGATTGCCAAAATGACTGTACTTTTCTCCATAGTAAAAACGTTAATTTGAAATCTCCTGCTCGCTGCGCTCACGAGAAATAAAGGAAATAAACAAGAACGCTTTCCTTGATTTCTTTAATTTCTCTCGCACCGCGCAACGTGTGCGTAGGATATTACGAGGTTGCAAAATTACGAAAAAAAACTGAATAAGACACAAATATGGGCAAAGAAGCATAAATAATTATGATATTTCAAAAAAAAGCAGTAACTTTGTGCGATTTATACATTCATTTGGGATACTATGGGTATTTACTTTCTCCTGCTGCGTATTGCGGCTTTGTTCGGACATCGAAAAGCAAAGTTGTTGGTGCGCGGGCAAAAAGAAGCGGTACAACAAATTAAAGCATATAAACAAAACCGGTCGTTGGAAAATGTGGTGTGGTTTCATGCCGCCTCGGTAGGGGAGTTTGAGCAGGCACGCCCGATTATTGAGCGTCTGCGCAAAGAGCAACCGAAAGTGCGCATCCTTCTCACGTTCTTTTCGCCGTCGGGCTACGAATTGCGCAAAGGGTATGGCGAGGTGGATTTGGTAACCTACCTGCCGTTTGCCACAAAGCGCAATGCACGTGCGTTCATAGAGGAGGTACAGCCCTCTATGGCAATCTTCGTGAAGTATGAGTTTTGGCCTGCCTACCTGAAAGAGTTGCATAAACGCGGTATAAAAACCTATAGCATATCGGCTATTTTCCGCCCGAAGCAGTTGTTTTTTCTGCCGTGGGGTAAACCCTATCTCAAACTGCTGCATTGTTTCGTGCATATCTATGTGCAAGACCAAGCGTCAATGGATTTGCTGCAAGCGCACGGAGTGGAGCACACATCGGTGGCAGGCGACACACGTTTCGACCGCGTGAACGAGATTGCGTCGCACGCCAAGCAACTGCCTGTTGTAGAGCGATTTACGCAAGGGGCAACGCGGGTGATTATTGCCGGAAGCACATGGCCGCAAGACGAAGAACTACTGGCGCAATACATTGATACTCATCCAGATACGAAATTGGTATTGGTTCCGCACGAGATACACGAAGACCACCTGCACACGATATTTCAGATATTTCATGGCAGGTATGTGCGCTACACCGAGGCGACACCACTCAATATCGAACATTGTCAGACATTGCTGATTGATACGATAGGAATGCTCTCGTCGATTTATCAGTACGGGCATGTAGCGTACATCGGCGGCGGATTCGGTTCGGGCATACACAACACAATAGAGGCAGCGGTGTACGGTGTGCCGGTGTTGTTCGGACCTAAATATCAGCACTTTCGCGAGGCCATCGGACTGATACATACAGGCGCAGGATTTTCGGTGAAGACATACAAAGAGTTTGAGACACAGATGGATAACGCCCTTGCAAACTATGAAACTATCGGACGCAAGGCTCGCGAATATGTGGACACCGAACTGGGAGCAACAGAGAAAATTTACAGTTCCATCTTCGGAACCTTGTAGTTTTTGATTTGTATATTGCCGTCGGATTATCGGTATCATCTCGGTATCGTCTCGGCAAGGTCCCGACAGACCCGCGACACATTATATTAAGGAGTATATTTATTTAACATTCTAACAGACGGCGGTATATCCGCAACAGACAATTATGGCACAGAAACCAAGCATCCCCAAAGGCACCCGCGATTTCTCCCCCGTAGAAATGGCGCGTCGTAACTATATTTTCGATACCATCAAATCGGTTTTTGCCCTCTATGGTTTTCAGCAGATAGAGACTCCGGCGATGGAGAACCTGAGTACGCTAATGGGCAAATACGGCGAAGAAGGGGACAAACTGCTCTTTAAGATACTCAATTCGGGCGATTGGCTAACCCCGCTCCGCGAACAGACCGAGAAGACCGACTTGAGCATCGGCAAAGCCACTAACGTGGTGAGCGAGAAGGGATTACGGTATGATTTGACCGTGCCTTTTGCGCGTTTTGTGGTGCAACACCGCGACGAGATTCAGTTCCCCTTTAAGCGTTATCAGATACAACCCGTTTGGCGTGCCGACCGTCCGCAGAAAGGTCGCTACCGCGAGTTTTATCAGTGCGATGTGGACGTAATCGGGACTAACTCGTTGGTGAGCGAGGTGGAATTGGTGCAGATTGTGGAGGAAGTGTACCGCCGATTGGGTATTCGCGTGTGCCTGCATATCAACAACCGGAAAATTCTCGCCGGCATAGCCGAGATAATCGGACAACCCGACAAGATAATCGACATCACGGTGGCCATAGACAAACTCGACAAGATTGGTATCGAAAACGTTAATAAAGAACTGCTTGAGAAAGGTCTGCCGGTGGAGGCTGTGGAGGCTTTGCAACCGATTTTGAACCTGAACGGCAGCAATATCGACAAACTCGACCAATTAGAGAACATCCTCGCCGCATCCGAGGTCGGCAAAAAAGGCATCGAGGAACTGAGAACAATATTTGACCTATATGAATCTCAAGTTGGGTGCAACGCTGAATTCCCCTCCTCTGAAGGAGGGGTTAGGGGAGGTCTTGATATTGTTCTGGACCTGTGCCTGGCACGCGGACTGAACTACTACACGGGTGCTATCTTCGAGGTGAAGGCGCTTGATGTACAGATGGGCAGTATCACCGGCGGCGGCGGATATGACAACCTGACGGGTATATTCGGCATGCCCGATGTGAGCGGTGTGGGAATCTCGTTTGGCGCAGATAGAATCTATGACGTGCTGACCGAATTAAATCTGTATCCTGCTGATTTGCAGAGCACTACACAGTTGCTTTTTGCTACATTCGGACAAGACGAACTGCGCTACGCTATCTCGCTGGCAAGACGTCTTCGTGCAGGGGGACTGCGCGTGGAGGTATATCCCGAACCCGCCAAAATGAAAAAACAGATGGGATATGCCGATGCAAAACATATTCCATATGTAGCCATCATCGGTGGCGACGAGATGGCAGCACAGAAAATGATGCTCAAGAATATGACCACAGGAGAACAACAGTTGGTGGATACAGAGACGTGTCTGAGGCTGATGCAATAAATCAACTTTTTTAATTAACCTCCAATTCCTTAAGCCATTATGAGAAGACATCTATTTACTCTCGCAGGCTGCTTGCTATGGACTCTCTTGTCTGTGGCGGCCCCGCGCACCGCTCAAGAAGCGGCGGAAATCGCAGGTAGATTTGCTGGCGGAAAGAACCAAACTATCGGAAAACGTATGCAACGCGCTCAAATGCCCTCCGCTGAGGGGCAACCTGTGCGCTTGGCATACACCCAAGCGCAGATAAACGAAACGCCTGCACTCTATGTATTCAATACGGAAACAGCGGACGGCGGTTTTGTGATTGTCTCTGCCGATGACAACACTCGTGCTATTCTCGGCTATGCGGACCATGGCACATTCTCGGAAGAGAATAT
>SAMEA104315427__coassemble_1711_pt1 | contig 9549 bp, 6 predicted proteins | sample SAMEA104315427__metabat2_high_PE_027 | metagenome-assembled genome bin SAMEA104315427 (sample SAMEA104315427) | gut metagenome | biome: Monkey gut; feature: monkey-associated habitat; material: faeces | place: China | collected 2013
GGTGGGCTGTCCGATGTACGGGTTGTCGTTGTCGGTTGTGCCGTCGCTATAGACGAACTCGGCGTTCTTGAAGTCGGGCATCCAATCGCGGAACGCCTGTACGTCCAAGATGTCGTTGTGTACGAGGTTGACATTCACGTGGATAGGCTGCACCTTGTCTTTGTACTCGGGGTTGTTGATGAGGTTGTAACTGATATACAAGTTACCCGTTGCGCCCTCGCCGATGTAACGATAGACAAAGTTGGACCGCCCCTGAATCATACCTTGGTTGATGAGTTTGCGGAACGGTTCGTCCTCGCAGACATAGCCGAGGTCGTAGAGGAACTTGTTCCAGAAACGACTATATATAAGGTGTCCCGTGGCATGCTCGCTACCACCGAGGTAGAGGTCCACCTGCCGCCAATAGTCGTTGGCTTCGTGGCTGACGAGGGCTTGGTCGTTGTGGTTGTCCATATAGCGGAGATAGTACGCCGATGAGCCTGCGAAGCCCGGCATGGTGCATAGTTCGATGGGGAAGACGGTCTTGTCGTCGATGAGCGACTTGTCCACCACCTTGCCGTTTGCCTCGTCCCATGCCCAGCACTGTGCGTTGCCCAATGGCGGTTCGCCTGTGGCTGTGGGTTTGAAATCGCTGACCTCCGGCAGGCACAAGGGCAAAGACTCCTCCGGGAGCGTGTAGGGCATACCGTGCTTGTAGTAGATAGGGAACGGTTCGCCCCAGTAGCGTTGGCGACTGAAGACGGCGTCGCGCAGACGGTAGTTGACCTTGACACGACCAATGCCGGTGTTGGTGATATACTCTTTCATCTTCCGGATGGCGTCTTTCACCTGCAGACCGTTCAGGAAACCGGAGTTGGTCATCACGCCCTCTTTGGCGTCGAAACTCTGTTCGCTGACATCGGCACCCTCGATAAGAGGCACGATAGGCAGGTTGAAATGCTTGGCGAAAGCATAGTCGCGACTATCGTGCGCCGGCACTGCCATAATGGCTCCCGTGCCGTAACCTGCAAGTACATAATCACTTATGTAGATGGGAATCTCAGCGTTGGTGAGCGGGTTGATGGCATACGAGCCTGTGAAGACACCGGTTACACGGCGGTCGGCGATACGCTCACGCTCAGTGCGGTGTTTCACCATATCGAGATAGGCGTCCACGTCGGCTTGTTGCTCCGCAGTGATGACACGACTCACATACTCGCTTTCGGGGGCGAGCACCATAAACGTAACGCCGAAGACGGTGTCCGCGCGGGTGGTGAAGATAGTGAACGGTTCGTCCTGTCCCTTGATGGCGAATTGCATCTCCGCTCCCTCGCTGCGCCCAATCCAGTTGCGTTGGGTCTCCTTGAGACTGTCGGTCCAGTCGATATGGTCAAGCCCCTCCAACAGACGCGGTGCGTAGGCACTGACACGCAGGTTCCACTGGCGCATCACACGCTGCTCGACAGGATAACCGCCGCGCACGCTCAAGCCCTCGCTGACCTCATCGTTTGCCAATACGCAGCCCAACTCGGGGCACCAGTTGACCTTGGTGTCGGCGAGGTAGGCAATGCGGTATTGCATCAGCCGCTCCTGCTGCTCCTGCTCGGTGAGCGTTGCCCATGTGGGGTCTTCCGCCTCCCATTTGGCAATCAACCTGCTGATAGGCTGTGCTTTCTGCAAGGTGGTGTCGTAGTAAGAGTGGAACATCTGAATGAACGCCCATTGTGTCCAACGATAGAACGAGGGGTCGCAGGTTTTGATTTCGCGGTCCCAGTCGTAGCAGAAACCTATCTTGCGCAGTTGCTCCACGTAGTGGGCGATATTTGCCATCGTGGTCTTTTCGGGGTGTTGCCCCGTCTGGATGGCATACTGCTCGGCGGGTAGACCATACGAGTCGAAGCCCATCGGGTGGAGCACGTTGAAGCCCTGCAGACGCTTGTAGCGACTGTAGATATCACTGGCGATATAGCCCAACGGGTGCCCCACATGCAGTCCCGCCCCGCTCGGGTAGGGGAACATATCCAGCACGTAGTAGTGCGGCTTGGCGCTATGGTTGCTGACCTTATAAATACCTTCTTTTTCCCATTGAGATTGCCACTTGCGTTCAATCTCCGTAAAATTGTAGTCCATATAATTGTCGTTTATATTCCGTGTGTAGTTTCCGTTAATTGCCATCGAATGGCGTTTTGTTCTCCGTTAATTGCCGTTAATAGACCGTTAATGCATTGTTGGTTTTTCGTTTCCGTTAATTGCCATCGAATGGCGTTTGGGTGGCTCCGTTAATTGCCGTTAACAGACCGTTAATGCATTATCGGGTTTTCGTTTCCGTTAATTGTCGTCGAATGGCGTTTTGTTCTCCGTTAATTGCCGTTAATAGACCATTAATGCATTATCGGGTTTTCGTTTCCGTTAATTGCCATTGAATGGTGTTTTGTTCTCCGCTAATTGCCATCAAATGGTGTTTTGTTCTCCGTTAATTTCCGTTAATTTCCCGTTAAATGCATTATCGGGTTGGTTGTCAGTCAATGGGGTTCATGTTTTTATCAACAATGAAACACTCATCGGTTTCCTTATCATAAATCCAGCGTTCACCCAATAATGCATTGCTTCCAAAATTAATCAATAAGCCAATCGGTTTCTTTGTCAAGCGCAGATAGTTGCATAATTGATGACGATGCTCCGCCCCTAAATGTGCCACTGACTTCAACTCAACCACAACATCATTTGCTACCAGCATATCCAGTCTGAATTTCTTTTCCAAAGGTCGGTCTTTGTAGAAGACCGGTACTTCTTGTTCTAATATACAAGGAATACCCAATTCCGCCAATTCAATTGCCAGTGCCTCTTGATAGACCGATTCCAATAGCCCTTTGCCCAACGTATTGCGCACCTCCATTGAGGCACCAATAATGTTGTATAACAGTGGTTTGTACTTTTCTATATCCATCATATTAACGAATTATTAACGGTCATTAACGGAGAATGATTGTGGTTTTTAATGGAGTCTTAGACACTACTTGTCGGAGAACTCGATGAACATATCTTGCATACAGCCTACAGAGTTTCGCCTCGCTCCAACGCTCAGTGCGCAGAGCACAGCCGTCGGTCGTTTCACCCTTGCTCATCCCTTGCTCATCCCTTGCTGGTTGGAGCGACTTTTTAATGGGACAGCATGGCTTTGACGGAGCATAAAATTAATGACCAGTTTAATGGCAATTGACGGAGAATTTTAATGGGTATTAACGGAGAATATCCCGCATACGAGACGCCCGTGTCCCTAAACGGGACAACGGAACGTCTGCTTATTCGCGGATTTTACCGGAGCAATCGCTTCACTTGGTCGTAGACGTTTTGGGCGGTGAAGCCGAGTTTTTCGTCGAGGACTTTGTAGGGGGCGGAGAAGCCGAAACTGGGTAAGCCCCAGATGCTGCCGTTCTCGCCAACGAGGCCTTCGAGGGTACATGGCAGACCGGCAGTCAAACCGAAACGCTTGATGCCTTGAGGGAGGACTTCGTTCTGATATTCTTTGGATTGCTGACGGAAGAGACCTTCGCTCGGAACGCTGACGATTTGCAGGCGGATGCCCTCTGCGCGGAGAAGTTCGGCACCTGCCATGAGGGTGCTGACTTCGCTACCCGATGCCAACATCACCACTTGCGGGTTCTCATCTTTGCTGACGATATATGCACCGCGGCGGAAACCTTCGAGGTTCGTATTTGGCACGGCTGCCACATCTTGACGCGAGAGGATGAGTGCTGTAGGAGTGTCGGTGTTCTCCATTGCCAGACGCCATGCCATAGTGGTTTCCTCGGCATCGGCGGGGCGCAGAACCAACATCGACGGCTTGCCGGAGTGGTTGTGCAGTTTCTCCATCAGGCGAATCTGTGCCTCTTGCTCCACAGGTTCGTGGGTAGGTCCGTCCTCGCCTACGCGGAATGCATCGTGGCTCCAGATAAATTTCATAGGAATCTCCATCAAGGCAGCCATACGTACGGCGGGTTTCATATAATCGCTGAACACGAAGAACGTGCCACACGCGGGAATGATACCACCATGCAATGCCATACCCATGCACACGCATGCCATAGTCAGTTCGCTCACGCCTGCTTGCAGGAACTGTCCGGTGAAGTCTCCACGACGGATAGCGTGGGTCTTTTTGAGGAAACCGTCGGTCTTGTCGGAGTTCGACAGGTCGGCAGACGAGACAATCATATTGCCCACATTCTCAGCCAGATAACCGAGTACGGTAGCCGATGCGTTGCGGGTGGCAGCACCTTGCTTCTGGACAATCTCGCTCCAATCGATACAGGGTGTTTCGCCACTCATAAATGTCTCGTATTCGTTGGCAGCCAGCGGGTTAGCCTGCTTCCATTCGTAGTATTTTTCGTAGCGTTGGTTGGCTATTTCGCGCAGTTGCGCCGCACGCTGGTCGTACAATTCCTGTACCTCGGGGAATACCACAAACGGGTTCTCAGGGTCGCCTCCGAGGTTTTTGACAGTAGCCTCAAACGATGCGCCCGACTTGCTCAGAGGTTGTCCGTGGGTAGAGCATTTACCTTCGAAACTTTGCCCGTCGGCGGTAACGCAACCTTTGCCCATTGTGGTGTGTCCGATAATCAGACTTGGGCGTTTCTTCTCCTCTTTTGCGCGCACTAATGCCTGGCGAATGGCGTCGGGGTCGTTGCCAGGAATCTCCTGCACGAACCACCCCCATGCCTCATATTTGGCAGCCACGTCCTCGTTGCTCACGTCGCGGCAATCGGTGGAGAGTTGTACTTCGTTGGAGTCGTAGAACATAATCAGGTTGTCCAATCCGAGGAAACCGGCCATGCGTCCTGCGCCCTGCGAAATCTCCTCTTGTACACCGCCATCGGAGATAAAAGTGTAAATTGTCGGGTTGTGGATTGCTCCGTAGCGTGCGTTGAACCACTTAGCGGCGATGGCTGCACCCACTGCGAATGTATGTCCCTGACCGAGAGGACCGGAGGTGTTCTCGATACCATGTTCGATGTCGCGTTCGGGGTGTCCGGGTACGATACTTCCCCACTGGCGCAAGGTCTGCAGGTCGGCTAATGAGTACTTGCCCGCAAGACAAAGTTGGCTGTAGAGCATAGGTGCCATGTGTCCGGGGTCGAGGAAGAAACGGTCCCGTGCTTCCCATGCCGGATTCTCGGGATCGTATTCGAGAAACTCAGAATAGAGCACGTTGATAAAATCCGCGCCACCCATAGCACCGCCCGGGTGTCCGCTTTTTGCCTTTTCTACCATAGCAGCAGCCAGAATACGAATGTTATCCGCTGCCCGATTCATAAGTTTGGTTGTGTTCATATTGTTTGTTGTTAAGTGAGTTACTATGTGTAGGAGACCGCTATGCGAACGTAAATGGTTTTACAAAATGGCTTAATGCAAAAAACGTACTTTCGCAGGCGCATACAAATCCGCTACAAAGTTACACATTTTTCTTGATTTGCACAAACCTTGTATGATTTGTCCGCCCTTTTCGGCTAGTCCCTTTTTGTTTTTCCTCCTATTCTTGTCATTGGGGGTAGGGTAGGTGGGGTAGGTCAATTCCAAAATATGCACACGCATGTGTATGCATGCGTATATGCATTTTACAAAATGTGTCTACCCTACCTACCCGCCTTTTTTGCACCTTCTTGCTCTCCTGTTTATCCTGTTCGATTACAAAATTACATATTGTACATTTTTCTTGCTCTTTCTATGCGACTGACTCCAGTTGGTTCATTATTCAAGATAGTCTGAAAGTCAGGTGGAGGTTAGATACATATTCCTCTCTCTTAAGAATGAGCTTTTGGAAGGTATAGTGTAATTTTATTTTCCTTTCCGTTGTATATGTCAAAAAAAAGTCGTACCTTTGCGCGCTTTTTGCAGCATTGTGAATGTTGTATAGGAAAAGGCAAAACATGTTTAACCCTTAATTGTATGACCGACTGCCATATAGAAAGCACGAGGCATGCACAAATTTATCTACCATTATGGCAGAAAATCTCTCTCTCCAGAACTTCGACTGGGATGCCTATGAGAAAGAACAAAAAGGCACTAAAAACGAAGCGGAAATCCAAAAGTACAACGACACCTTGAGCGCAATCAAGGACAATGAAGTTGTTGAAGGTACGGTTATCTCTATCAACAAACGTGAGGTAGTCGTTAATGTCGGTTACAAATCGGACGGTATCGTTCCCGCTGCAGAATTCCGTTATAATCCGGACCTGAAAGTAGGCGATAAAGTTGAAGTGTACATCGAAAGCCAAGAGGACAAGAAAGGTCAACTCGTTCTCTCGCACAAAGAGGCTCGTGCTGCTCAGGCTTGGGATCGCGTAAACGAGGCGTTCGACAAAGGCGAAATCGTTACCGGTTACATCAAATGGCGCTCGAAAGGCGGTATGATTGTGGACGTTCTTGGTATGGAGGCTTTCTTGCCGGGTAGCCAAATCGATGTGAAACCCGTACGCGACTACGATGTATTCGTTGGCAAGACGATGGAGTTCAAGATTGTCAAACTCAATCCTGAGTTCCGTAATGTAGTTGTTTCGCATAAGGCTCTCATTGAGGCTGAACTCGAAGCACAACGTCAGGAAATTATCAGCAAACTCGAAAAAGGACAGGTGCTTGAGGGTACCGTTAAGAATATCACTTCTTATGGTGTATTCATCGACCTTGGCGGTGTTGACGGTCTTATCCATATCACCGACCTCAGTTGGGGACGTGTTTCCGACCCGCACGAGATTGTTTCGCTTGACCAGAAAATCAACGTCGTTATCCTTGATTTCGATGAGGATAAGAAACGTATTGCTCTTGGCTTGAAACAACTTACTCCGCACCCATGGGACGCTTTGGACGCTAACCTCAAGGTAGGCGACAAGGTCAAAGGTAAAGTCGTGGTTATGACCGACTACGGAGCATTCGTAGAAATCGCAGAAGGCGTTGAGGGACTTATCCACGTTAGTGAGATGTCTTGGAGCCAACACCTCCGCTCGGCTAACGACTTCCTCAAAGTGGGCGACGAGGTAGAGGCAGTTATCCTGACTCTCGACCGCGCAGAGCGTAAGATGTCGCTCGGTCTCAAACAACTCAAGGCTGATCCTTGGGCTGATATCGAGACCCGCTATCCTATCGGAAGCCGCCACACTGCTAAGGTGCGCAACTTCACCAACTTCGGTGTATTCGTAGAGTTGGAAGAGGGCGTTGAGGGTCTTATCCACATCTCCGACCTCAGTTGGACCAAGAAAGTGAAACACCCCAACGAGTTTACACATATCGGCGACAATATCGACGTGGTTGTACTCGAAATCGACAAGGAGAACCGTCGTCTCTCGCTCGGACACAAGCAACTTGAGGACAATCCTTGGAAAGAACTTGAGGCTAAATACGGTTTGGACACCATCGTTGAGGGCAAGGTTACTGAAATCAATGATAAGGGTGCCGTTATCGCACTCGAGGACGGCGTAGAAGCCTTCTGTACCACTCGCCACCTCCAGAAAGAGGACAAGAGCCCGGTTGCTGTTGGTGATGTTATGAACTTCAAGGTTATCGAGTTCAACGCTGATGCTAAACGTATCTTGGTTTCACACCTCCGTACATGGGAGGAGCGCAAAGAGAACGTTAAGGAGAGCAAATCTGCTAAACGTGAAGCCGCTCCCGAAATGCCGAAGGTAGAGAAAACTACTCTGGGCGATTTGAGCGTATTGGCTGACCTGAAGGCTTCGATGGACGCTGAAAAAGAGGCTCCGAAAGCAAAGAAGGCTGCCAAGAAAGACGAGGAGTAATCTTTGATATATATCGCTTATATAATTAAATGTGTCGGCTACCCATTGCGGGTGGCCGGCATTTTTTTGTATCTGGCTAATCGGAATTTCCTTTATCTTTCTTCTGCTTTCAATATTGCAAGCGTTGGGACGAAGTGCATAGGAGATTATTCTATGTTCTATTATACGGTTTATGTTGATTTATAAAGTGTATTTTTGCATATATGCATAAAATATACTATTTTTGCCCCCGAAAAACCGTATAAATCGTATAAATTATGAATATTCGTATGGCACGTATGCGCGTGATCGTCAATTTGCTCAACGCGCAAATCATTACCAGTCAAGAACAACTTAGTGCTGCTTTGCTCAAACAGGGCTACCAAACTACTCAAGCCACGCTCAGCCGCGACCTACACGACCTGCGTGCCGAGAAGAAAGTCCTGCCCGATGGCTCGTTCAAGTATGTCATTCCGGTTAATCCTTTGGTGGAGAAGAAAGTGTTGGGTATCGACCGCAATCTGGCAAAGATGTCTATCAATAGTGTGGATTATTGTGGTCAGTTTGCTGTGGTCAAGACCCGCCCGGGCTTCGCCAATGCGGTAGCCTACGACATTGACAGTCGTGCAGAAGAACTCATCCTTGGTACTATCGCCGGTGACGATACTATCCTCGTTATCCCCCGCGACACCACCACACGCGACCAACTCAACCAATTCTTCTCTGCTATCAACCATTAAGTCTCTTTTGCTTTTCGGGTGAGTAGTATGGTGCTTCTCAATAAGCATGGCTCATAAATAGCCGTCATACAACTCATCTGATAGCTCCTCCCTATAAATTGGCAGCGTAACATAGTATGCGCTGCTTTTTTTTTGTACTAAAAGCATTCGTCATTTCGAACTCACGTTATTTTAATGGTTTTGACGGATACTACTCATTGATATTTATTCGTTGTTGACAAACAGGTACGCATATTGTGCACAATGGGTTCTGTAAGTTGTGAATATTTTGTTCCAAACAATGCCGAGAAGGGTACATCATACACTCAGAACAAGCAAATCGGTATTTTCCAATGTACGATGCAAAAGGGAGTAAGTCTGGAATTTAATCCGATGGCAGAATTGCCTTTCGCTTAACTGTCAACTCTTCTTGTCAGAAAGAACAAAAGTGTTCGCTAATCGGGATTGGAATATCATCGCTCCTATAGAAGAATTGCAACCCAAGGTGGTTACCCTCAAAGAAAACACTTATCAAGTAGTATGTTGCTACTGGAACGATTGGAACGGGCTTGTCCGCGAAACCGTTACGTATGTTGTTGAGAATGCTACGATTGTAACAACGGATAGCAAAGTGGAAGTACTATACCCATACTATTGTAGTGTTATGTTTTAACTTGCAAGAAAACAACAAGCACTACCGGAAAGCCGTCAATGTACCGTCAGGGTTTTCCCAATGTCATCCGGTTGCAAAAGATATACGATTATTAAGATAGACGTTGTATAGACTCTGTAATAATATCTTTATATAAAAATTCGTTACCACCTCGTTAGGAGTGCGTTACCACCTCGTTATCACCTCTCAGTTTCGAAAAAGTGTCAGATTTTAAGATTTTATCGTAGCGTGGTAAGTTTTTGTGGTGTTTCGGAGCGGATAAACCCAGTTGTTTGTTCCGTTATGTGTTGGTTGGTGTTTTTTCTTAGAGATGTCTCAAAAAATCCCCTCGAAACGCTCCTGTTGAAAATCAGCGTATTACGAAGAAAGTGCAAAAAATCGTTCGTAATATTTGGTCAGTTCTCAAAAAAGC
>SAMEA104315427__coassemble_1989_pt1 | contig 8206 bp, 6 predicted proteins | sample SAMEA104315427__metabat2_high_PE_027 | metagenome-assembled genome bin SAMEA104315427 (sample SAMEA104315427) | gut metagenome | biome: Monkey gut; feature: monkey-associated habitat; material: faeces | place: China | collected 2013
TACCGTTGGTGCTGACCATATTTACCGCAAAGTTCTGCTCGTCAATCGAGAAAGTCAGCGGTTGCTCCGAGAATTCTTTGAGTGTCTCGAGCAATAGGCGTGCCCCGCTGGCTACTTTTCCTGCACCCTCGGCGTTCTCTACATCAAGCGACGTGCGGATCGTGGTCTCGCCGTCCGAAGCCGTCAGCGTCAGTGTGCTGCCGTTCAGATCAAACAATACATCTTCCAATATAGCCAGACTGTTCTTCGAAGCGATTACACGGCTTACTGCTTGCAACTGCGCAAACAATTTTGTACTCGATACATTAAATTTCATATCTCTTGTAGTTTTTAGATTTCTATTATTTATAGGAAAATTATATGGATAATTAATGGTCAATTATATGTTCAAAAAACAATTAACGACTGATTACACGATAATTAACGTTCCCTTTAGTTCGCAAAATTACTAATTTTATCTTGCATGTGCAAATTATTTGCCAAAAATACATCAGTTTGCCCCTTTTTCTTTTTCAAACGGATTATTTTGCGTACCTTTGCACTGCAAACCTATGAAAATTGGCATTTTCGACAGTGGCTACGGCGGTCTCACCATCTTGGACAAGATTCGTCGCGAGTTGCCGGAGTACGACTATATCTACTTGGGCGACAACGCTCGTGCGCCCTATGGTTCGCACTCTTTCGAGGTCATCTACCAATACACCTTGCAAGCCGTCCGCTATCTCCTGCAACACGATTGTGCATTAGTGATTCTCGCCTGCAACACAGCCAGTGCCAAAGCCCTGCGCACTATCCAACAGCACGACCTCCCCGCCTTGCGTCAGGGAACGGAAGTACCTAATGTTCTGGGAGTTATACGCCCTACCGTAGAGCAGGTTTTTTCCCTCACGCACAACGGACACATCGGAATACTTGGCACACAGGGCACCATCGACAGCCTCAGTTACCCCCTCGAACTGCAAAAGATTTGGGACAGTCTGCCCATTCACACATTTACAAAATTACAGATTTCGCAGCAATCTTGCCCTTTGTGGGTACCCCTCATCGAATCGGGCGAACACCTCCACGAGGGGGCGGATTATTTTGTGAATCAGTACCTCAGTGCCCTCTTTGCGCAGGACCCGCTCATCGATACACTTATCCTCGGCTGCACGCACTATCCGTTGCTCAAACCGAAGATTGACAATTGGTTAGCCTCGTACCGCCCGCAGGCTCATGCCATTGCGCAAGGCGACATCGTAGCCCGTTCTCTGCGCGATTATCTCACGCGCCACATTGCCATTCGCAAAACCCTCTCTTGCGGTAATACCTGCGAATATCTCACCACCGAGTCCGCCCGCAAATTTGCCGACTCCGCCTCCGTTTTCCTCTCCCTCCCCGTCCAAGCACACCACATCAGCCTGTAAACTGCGGTAATTATGAATTATGAATTAAGAATTATGAGAGCATATTTAAGGTGATTACAAAAAGAAAAGTCAGGTGGATGTCAGGAGGATGTCAGGAGGATAGACAATCAGAAACAACATCCGGTCGGCTCTTGTTGCCGTGTCGTTGCCGTAATTAACCTTACTTGTTTCTAGGAAATATAAGGGGGAATATGTTGAAATAGGAAATTATGCCTATTCGGCATTGTCATCGGAAGGTTTCCGCGTGCGTTTTTTTGCTCGCGGGTGGGCGGCGGTGTATTCTTCTTTTACTTGTTCGAAGGTTGTGTGTGTATAGATTTGCGTGGTCGAGAGACTGGAGTGTCCGAGCAACGCCTGTATGGAGCGTATGTCTGCTCCGTTGTTGAGCATCGTGGTGGCAAAGGTGTGGCGCAACACGTGCGGTGAGTGTTTTTTGAGCGTACTCACCTCCCCCATACGTCGCCGCACAATCGAATACAGCAAATCCGTACTCAGTGGAGCAATACTACCATCTCGCCGCATCTTGCGCACAAAAAATGCAGGCGACGGGAATCCGTTTAATAGTTCTGCCCGTGCGTCCAAGTATTTGTGTATCTGTTCTATAAGCGCATTGCCGATCGGTACAACCCGCTCCTTTTTGCGTTTACCGAACACACGTACCTGCTGCTGTCCAAGGTCCACATCGCTATCTTTCAGCCCCACCAATTCCGCCTCACGCATCCCCGTCTGATAGAGCATTTCGATTATCAAACAGTTGCGTATCGACTCGAAATCGTCCGCAGCATCGTCCATCTCCGTGGCATGCTCCATTTCGGTGGGTTTGAAGAAAACAGGCAACGGTTTGTCCACTTTTGGAGGGACTACCTTGCGTGTAATATCGCGTTTTACTAGATCCAACGATAGCAAAAAATGATACAGACAATGCACACTCGTCAGTTTCCGGCGCAGACTGCGGGGACGGTTGTGTTTCTCTTCTGCCAAATACAGCAACCAGCCTTTCACATCGCTCTCGTCCACCATCTTGGGGTCGAACTCCGAAAAATCGTTTAGCCCCAAGAACATACAAAAATCTCGCAGGTCATCGTGATAAGCCTTCACGGTGTGCTGCGAGTATTTTTTTTCGATGGCAATATAGTCCAAAAACTTCTGTATCACCCTGATTACGCATTACGCGTTGCGTATGACGCATGGTGTATTAAATCTCTTTTCCAACCTCGTCGGTGGTCTCGAAGGGGAACAGACCAAACAACTCGGCATCTATCTGGTCGGTGATTTTGCGGAAGTCGTCGGGATTCTCTCCAAACTTTACATTGTCGCCGTCCACAATCAGCAATTTGCCCTTGTACTCACTAATCCACTTCTCGTATTTGTCATTCAGACCTTGCAGATAGTCGATACGCATGCTTGCCTCGTATGCGCGCCCGCGTTTTTGTATCTGTGCCACCAATGTGGGAATAGAGGCGCGGATATAAATCATCAGGTCGGGCATTTTCACAAGCGACATCATCAGGTCGAACAAATCTTGATAGTTGTCAAAATCGCGGTCGGACATAAACCCCTGGTCGTGCAAGTTGGGCGCAAAGATACGCGCGTCCTCATAGATAGTACGGTCCTGAATGATATACTCATTCGATTTGGAAATCTCCACCACGTCCTTGAAACGCTTGTTGAGGAAGAATATCTGCAGATTGAACGACCAACGCTTCATATCGGCGTAGAAATCCTCCAAGTAGGGATTAAACTCCACCGTCTCAAAAGCGGGTTTCCAACCATAATGTTTAGACAACATTTTTGTCAGGGTTGTCTTGCCGCAACCGATATTTCCTGCTATCGCTATATGCATATATTTGTGATTTATAGTTTTCTTTGTTAGACCCCCTCTAACTTCCCCTTCAAAGGGGGAGGAACCAGAGCATCTGAAAATGATGGACTATACTCTGCACTCCCCTCCTCTGAAGGAGGGGCGGGGGAGGTCTCGGGGGTATTGGTTCTTAAAACAATCCGAACAACTGTGCGTCAATCTTATCCACAATATATCGGAAATCCTCCGGATTATGCTCAAAATCAAGGTTATCCGACTCTATCACCAACACCTTGCCATCGTACAGATGGTAGATAAATTCCTCGTACCGCTCATTCAAATCCTTCAGATAATCAATCTGCATGCCCTTCTCGTAGTCGCGCCCGCGTTTCTGAATCTGTGCTATCAGACTCGGCACCGACTTTCGCAGATAAATCATCATATCGGGGCGTTTCATCTTCAGTTTCATCAACTCGAACAACTCCATATATGTATTGTAATCGCGCTCCGAGAGGTCTCCGCGACGATAGTTGTTCGCCACAAACACATACACACCCTCAAAGATACTCCGGTCCTGCACTATCGTTTGTTTCGCCTGCTGCACTGCCAGCATATCCTTGAACCGCTCTTTCAGGAAGTAGGTCTCCAAGCAGAAAGACCAGCGCGGAATATCGGTGTAGTAGTCCTCCAAATACGGATTGAACCGCACACTCTCAAAGCGCGGTTCCCACCCGTAATGCTTCGCCAACATCTTCGTCAGCGTCGTTTTTCCGGCACCTATATTTCCTGCTATCGCTATATACATAGTTCCGCCTGCAAAGTTAATCTTATTTTGCTAATCTTGCAAATTTCTGTCGTAATTTCTTTATTTGCCGCCGTCATATAACATATACGACGCCCATATCTCATAATATCTTTGTGCTATCAGGTATAGGTGGTTGATAGGTGATTAATAGGTGATTAATAGGCGATTCAGCCGTCAATACTGATTGAATAGGCAACAAAAAAGCAGAGACATCACATCTCTGCCTTTGCGGAAAGAGAGGGATTCGAACCCCCGGACCCTCGCAGGTCAACGGTTTTCAAGACCGCCGCGATCGACCACTCCGCCATCTTTCCTGTCTTTTTTTCCTGAAAAAGCGTGCAAAGGTACATCTTTTTTATGAAATATGCAAATACTGATGCACTTTATCCTATTTTTAGTCCTCCTTCATCAGCGGAAAGGATTGCCAAAGTCGCGCTCGCTCCCGTGAGAACCGCAGATGATACATCTCTCTTTGGCACTGACACCATAGAGTATGGTCAGTTTGAGCCCCGCATAGAAATTATGCACCGTGTGCCCTTGTGTTTCCGACGTGGTAAAGACGTGTGAAAAACGATAGGTCGGAAAATCCCATTTGCTTTCATCGGGAGCAACGGCAAAAGGCTGACCGCTATTAGTGGCAATGGAAAGCAATCCGCATTCTACAAAACCGCCTATACGAATACGAAAATCCTGCGAACTACGGTTCCTGTAGCCTCTGGCGGCAGAAAACACCCCCCACTCATATCCGATTTCAGCGTGTGCCAGAAAGTCAAAACGCAAACGCATCTCTTTGCCTGTACGTTCAACGGGTACGTCTTTGCGCAACCCATGATTGTCCATTTCTTGAAATATACCGAGGTAGTGGTCATATACCCCGGTGGTGGTGCCGGTTAGATTGACGCGCGATGTTCCTTGTATTAGGTAGTCAATATCGACTCCTAATAAGTAGTATCCCAGACCGTATGAACCTACAATCTGTTGCCCGAATAAAACAGGGACGCGCACAGAAAGGTTGCGTGCATAGTCGGTTCGACCATAGAAATCATAACGAAGGTCATAATGGAAGGTGTCGCGTACACTTGTCCATGAGTCTGCTACATGGTGCTTGACAAACGAAGTATCTGCCACATGGTTCTCTACTTCTTGCATACGGACCCCGACTCCGATTTGAAAAATGAAATTGTTGCGCTGGTATTCATATACGAAACCACCTCCGGCACCATAACCGCCGGGGGAAAATGAGGCTATGGGGACTGAGTTGATAAAACTTGAGTACGCTCCGTCAATATATACTCCGATTAGATGGTGCTCGCCGGTGTATTGTCCTGTGCGCAAGCCGTCCTTGCCGACTAAGCGGGTGGGGTCCTTTTTCGAATAGTTGCTTCCTCCTCCGCCCAATAGATTTGCCTCTGTGCCATCTGCAGAGACTCGTGTTTGGGCTTGTGCTGTAGGCAATGCAAGCAGATATAGAAATAGTAATATAATGTGGAAATTCGATTTATTCATCACCAACAATCACTTTAATGGTTCGTCTGGGTTCTTCGGGTGTCTGCTCTGAAATCAGTTGGAATACATACACACCGTTTACGGCGGGCAACATCACCTCTGTAACATCGGGTGTGAAGGTACCTTCGTCAAGCAATCTACCGGTCGAGGAATAGATGGTATAGGTGCCTTCGTGGCGTGACAAAATACTTACCAACGGATGCCCTTTTACTACGTAGGTTGGCACTACCGACAAGTATCCCATCGCCGGTGCAATGGTGTCTATCGGGTCTGCAAACACAATGACCGGACATGTCTGATACGACTCTGTTTCACCCGTACGCGTGAGACATACATGGTAGGAGGCATCTACGTCCAACTCGCGCGGAATATACAGATACTCATGGGTTTCTCCTATGAGCATTGTGTCGCCTTTATACCATTGATAGTCGTCAAAAGTATAGCCTCCGTTGTATTTGGGCGAGAGAATGGCTATCACATCTCGGAAACGCTGCTCGGTGAGCCACGAAGGATAACTGAATACGATATTCGTATCGCATACACAATACGACAAATCACGGCACAAACCATTATCCAATACCAATCGGATTGGGTAGTGGTCTGGGCGCGGATAGTGCGTGCGGTCGCCTTCGTTATCGGGCATAGGCAGACTGAGAACCAACTGTTGCTTCTTGATTTGTGTTATGTCAATCGGCATGTCTTCAATATCTTCAAAACCCTGTTCGTGTCCGAAATCATCATAGTAGAGCGAGTAGGCAATAGGTGTTTCACCCGTATAGGAAACATATAGTTCGTATGCCTTGTCGTCTGCGCAGAGCAAGTCCGTCCACGCTGTGGGAATGGTAGGCGGCACTTTGGTCAGGTTTAGATAGGTATAGTGGTCGCAGCCGAATACATTGGTCGTAGTATCCTTGTACTGACCGGGTTCTGTAATCGGTTGATTGTGCAGATAGAACGTGTCGGCTGTACAAATAGTGTCTAGGATAAACTCCGCCGTGGTGTCCAATACGGTCAGATACAGATGATATACCGAGTCGCATGAATGGATGGTGGTCAGACTGTCATAGTAGAAACCTGTTTGGTCAAGCGTCTGCCCATGGAATAGGTAAGTGCCATTGGCGCAGATAGTGTCGTGGGTTTCCGAGAAATACGACGGATAAACAGTAAGTCGCATTTCGTAGATACTGTCGCAACCAAGACCCGTGCGGAGAGAATCGTAGTAGATATGTTCGCCTGCAGGCAACGACATATAATGCCTCTTGCGCCATTGCCATTCTACATTGCTGCAAATGGTGTCATACTCCACATTGCGGTATGCCGGTAGGATATGTGCGTGTAGAACAAAGATGCTGTCGCACCCTGTTACCGTAGTCAGACTATCTACTATTGTAGTGTCTGCTGCCGGCATACTGTGTTGCATACCATACTCGGTGTGCATATTCCAATAGTGGCTTGATTGTGGACTGAAATAGCCCTCATTAGAGCAGAGTGTGGCTGTCTCTTCAGAGTAATATGTCTTGTTTATGGTCAGAAAATAGCGGTAAATGATACTGTCGCATCCGTCGGCTCCCTTGAATATCACATCGGTGTAGGTATCGGGAATGGTCATTCCGGATTTCCATACCAGAGTGTTAACCTCTGTATGATTCCCGTTAGTATACCATAAGGTATCGGTGTGGACGAACGTCTCGTTATCACAGATGTTTCTATAGAGCGGAACTATCACCGCAGGTTTTACATACAATTCAAGAATATACGTCGAGTCGCAACCCCATTTCTGCGTAGGTTGGTTATCAAAATAAATACCTGTGGCATTGTAGTATTTTCCTCTCCACTCGAAGTATGAACCATAGCAAATCTCTGCACTGTCACGGAATTCATAAGTCGGATGAATGGTTAGGTGTAAGTATATAGTGGAGTCGCAACCGTCTACGGTGGTAAGTGAGTATGTCCGCGTAATAAACGTAGTATCTTTTGCTCCCGTTGGGAGGTAGCGGGTAATGGGCTTAATTGTGATAGTGTCTTTGTATGTATGTCCATGCGTGTCACGTGGGTGGAATATATATGCCCCGCTGTTGTCGCATATATCTACATGTACAATCGTATCGTATGTCGGTTTTACGTAGAGGGTCAAGTAATACGTACTATCGCAACCGTCTTTCGTGTAATAATGTGCAGTGTCGTGGTAGATACCGCCCGGTAGCACAATATCGCCTGCCTCTGCTGTATAATGAATTGCATCGGCGTGTTCATCGGGTTCCGTGGTCGCTGAAATGACGACCTCCGAATGAAGATGTCCGCCGCTGTACCATTTGCCTTGCCACGAGATACGTTCATTTTGGCAAATCGTGTATATTGAATCAAATCGATAAATAGGATTAATTCGCAGATGGACACCATAGATACTATCGCAACCTTCACTTGTATGGTATGGGTCGGTAATGTAATAATCTCCGGCCTTCGCAATAGAGATGGTGCCGTGTGAAAATCCTTCAGCATCAATCCATTCCCAATCCGGATTTACGGTATCTTGACAAACAGTCGTTGTTTGTACAAAGTTGTACGACGGGTTTACTTTCAGTTTGAGAGTAACGACCGAGTCGCAGCCGAGTTGTGTCAAGAGGTGTATGGTATCCAAGTAAATACCGGCTGTCGGATGGTCATATATTTTTCCGTTGAAGTCGTATG
>SAMEA104315427__coassemble_2273_pt1 | contig 7227 bp, 4 predicted proteins | sample SAMEA104315427__metabat2_high_PE_027 | metagenome-assembled genome bin SAMEA104315427 (sample SAMEA104315427) | gut metagenome | biome: Monkey gut; feature: monkey-associated habitat; material: faeces | place: China | collected 2013
AAGAAAATAATTAACCTTATAAAGTTGCCGATAAGGACGGCAAGTAAAAACAAATGACAATGGATCTATTGAAAAGAAAAGAACTGAAAGCCGCTATTGAAGAGTACAAAATCGTAGAGGAAGAATATAAAAAACAGGTCAATATGTTCAACCAATATGCTATTGATTTGTATCAGCAGCGTAAAAAAGCAGTACCTGTATTGGTGGCGTTTCGCCAATTCATAGAGTCTTTACAACATAACGATGAGTTTATCATCCTACTCAATCAAGCAGAAAGTATTGAGGATTTCCAAGACTTGATAACCAAAGAAGAGGCAGGGGAAGAATGTCATGCGTTTGATGTGCAGAGTGGAAATGCAGCGGCGGGAGCAGGGGCAGCTGCCGGTATAGGTTTGGCTACGGCTCTTGGCGGACAAACAGCCTTGTGGGCACTTGCATCCACTTATGGTGTGGCTTCCACCGGTACCGCAATCGGTACATTGGCGGGCGTTGCTGAATGGAATGCTTTTATGGCTTGGCTTGGTGGTGGAACGTTGGCTGCCGGTGGCGGTGGAGCTGCGTTGGGGACAGCGATATTTGGTGCGATACCTGTCATAGGCTGGATTGTGGCAGTAACGGGAGTCATTTTGGGTAGTTGGAAAATTAGTAAAAGCAGAAAGAAAAACATAGAGACACTTCTACAAGTCAGGAAAGCAACAAAACAAATGCGTACGCAGGCACCACGACTCTTTGAATGGTCAAACCGTGCAAGGAATATCAATAATCACATTGTAGAAGAGATGGCTTTCTTAAATGTCGGATTATTTGTAGATTATCCGACTGATTGTGCCGAATTGTCAAAACGGCAACATGATTACCTTGTGGAATGTTGCCGGTATTATACAAAACTATGTCAAGATATTAACTTGGTCGTGGCAAAATAAAGTAATTTCTTTTATTAACTTATTAAAACACAAACTATTATGATTAAACTTGAAACAGCAAAATGGATGGTAAAAAACTATTTGACCTTAAAAAATCTAAGTGATTTCCAAAGTCGTTTGGATTTTATGGAAGGTATGAGTCCTTTTAAGAAGGATACACTCTATTTGGAGGATTTTACCAAGTACTTCCATGATTTTCATTCTATAGACATTTCGGAAAAAGAATTGGAAGAAACTCTTACTATACGTAATTTGTTGGAATTAATACAATCTAAATGTAAGCAAGATGATGGGTATGTCCTAACTTATATCCTAAGTTCATATCAAATGCAAGCGGGATTGCTTAATCGCATAGAAGAAGGACGTAAAAACGCTATGTTAGTCATTGCACAAGCACTATTAGAATCTATCTCAAAATTACAAAATTGGGTAATGACAGATTTCGAAGATGAGGCAAAAAAAGATAGTGACCATGTACAGGCGTTTTTATATTGGAAACTTGACGAATATTTATCTAGGGTAAGAGAACTACAGCGATTTGCATTGGAAATGTCTGACCCTGATGACACTACAGAAGAAACATCGTCTGCGGATGAAGATTCCGAAACAGAATCAAGTGAGAATATCGAAACGGAAGATTCAGAGTCAGAAAATGTAGAATAGGCGGATATTTCCGATTTTTCTATATATTTTTGTACCCGATGAGTAGAGCATAATAAAATGCACTCGTCGGGTGCATTTTATTGTTTGTTTGTTTGTAGGTCTATGTCGGTTGTATGGGGAACTAATAGAGATAAGGAATGTTATTAAACGGGCATAGTTATCTCGTACACACATAGAAAAAAACAGGTAAAAAAGTGGTATAAAAGAAGGGAGTGGTAGGGGAGTGGTAGGGCAATACATGCGAGATCGGACGCTAAATGATTCATAGGGTGTTTATGCCTTTTACCTTGAATTGTCTCTGATTTTAGTGTGGTTACGATGACAAAAAGAGCACTCTATTGCATATGTCAGAAAAAAGCAGTAACTTTGCGCGCATTGAATTGTGCGCAGTTGTTCCGCATGCGTATTATGTGCGAAACTTAATGAAACGCTTTTTCTACATATTAGGTGTGTTTCTTGTCAGTTTACTACTGGTAGGAACAATGCTCGTTTGCGTACTGACAAGCGACAAAGTGGAAACGGCGGCGGTGCGGCTTGTAACAAAAGAACTGAGTCGCGGTCTCGGTACGGAAGCCAAAATCGGCAGAGTGGAATACAAGTTTCCCGCTCGACTGCGTATCCGAAACATCTATCTGGCAGATCAACAGGGTGACACCCTACTCTATTTAGACGAAATTTATGCCCATTTTCGTCCTTTGCCATTGTGGCAAAACGAGATTCGTTTTTCCCATGTGGACATACGTGGAGGCGTAGCGAATGTCTATCGTTTGGACGATGAGCAGTACAATTATCAGTTTCTTGTTGATGCTTTTCATTCAGAACGGGAACGCACTCCGTTCCGCTCTTTTCTATCGGTACGCGATATACGCATAGAGCAGATTCGGGCGCGCTACAACGACTATCAGGCGCAGTTGGACCATGCATATATGGACTTGTACCATTTTACGCTTGATTCGTTGGATGCAGAAGTGCGAAGTTTGTCGTTGGCGGTACAGAATCCGACCGACCAACTATACGTGGAAGAGTTGCAAGCGCGGCTTGTCTATAACGATACCTTGCTGGGTATGCCACGATTGTATATCCGTCTGCCCCAATCGGAGTTGGATGCGAGCGGAGTGAAATGTACGATAAGCAAAGGAGCAAGCAATCACGAGGAGCATAACGGGCATTGTACAATTGACCATTCTACGACAGCAGGGCGTCTGCTCACGGAGGGTAATACTATTCGTTTGCACATTACCCGTGCAGAGGTAACGCCTCGTGATTTGGCACTGATAGTACCAGCAGTGCGCAGTTTGGACAAGCCGATACGTATAACCGGCGATGTTTTCGGCACTGTGGATAGTATTCAAGCGCAGGATTTGTCACTCCACTACAATAACCAACGTTTTTTTGCGGGGTCATTGACAGCATCGGGCTTGCCCGACATCAGCGATCCGTATCTGAAAATGAGTTGCCAAGACTTATTTCTGAATGCGCGTTTTCTGCAGGATTTGTTGAGCGATCTCTATAACCGTCCTTACCGTCTATCCAAAGAGGTACACCGCTTGGGTGATATCCACTACCGCGGGCAGATAGAGGGGCGTTTGCATGATATGACTCTGCGTGGTGCTTTTCGCACGGCATTGGGCGTTATCACCACCGACGGACAACTGCAATCAGACACCGTTTTCCGCAATATGACCTACAATGCCCGTGTAGCCACCAAGCGTTTCCAATTAGGCAAACTATTAGGTAACAGTGACTTAGGTCCCATTTCATTGGATGTCAGTTCGCGCGGGAAAGTGGTATCGGGAAAGGCTTCCGGCAACATAAATGCCCACGTGCGTAACCTGACTTACAAAGACTATACATACGAAGAACTTCGTGCCAATGGGCAATTCCGTCCACAACATTTTGATGGTACAGTGAGTATCAACGATGAAAATATAGAGATGTATTTCTCAGGTTTGGTAAACCTAACACAAAAGCAGCCCGATATAAACTGCGACTTGCGTTTAGTGCGCCTGCGTCCCGGCGTGCTGCAACTATCCCCAAAACTGGAAAAGATGGAGATTAGCAGCACTATGGCTATCAATCTGAGCGGCCGCAATCTCGATGATATGAGCGGCTATCTGGTTTTGGACTCTACACGTTTGCGGAACGGCAACGACAGTGTGCTGATGAATCAACTCAAACTCATCGTACAAACCGGTGTCGGCACGCAGAAACAGATTCATCTCACAAGTGACTACCTAACTGCCGGTGTGAATGGACAATTCCGCTACAAAGAGTTGCCCGATATGCTGCTGCGACAGGCAATGCGTTACCTGCCGAATGCGTTTACCGCCACGGAACAATACCGTATCCGTCAGACACAGCGCACCCATTCGCGCATAGATGTGTACGTATATGGGCATAAACTGCGGGCTTTGCAGCGTGTGCTACGTTTGCCCACCCGTATCAGCGATCAACCCGTTATCAAAGGTTTCCTACACGAGGACAAAAACATCTTCGGCCTAATGGCGTATGCCCCCGGCGTACGTATCAACGGCAAAACGATACAAGACATTACCCTTTCGCTGGATAATATAGGCAACAGCGCTAACCTGTCATTGGCGGCTGAAGCACTGAATATGGGAGCAATGCTGCGTGCGACAGCAGAAGGCGACTCGCTATCCACTCATCTCACGCTCCATCAAACCGACTCGGCGGCACACGTCTATGGCGGCGACATCAGAATGCAGACGCACTTCATGCAATATGCAGGTAAACCGTTGATAGATATGCATATACAGCCATCGGAATTCCAACTGCGTGACTCGACCTACACCATCAACGACAGCCATATATCCTATTGTGTAGCCGACACAACCCTCGGAATACAGAACTTCAACATACAAGCCGCACACCAGTTTGTCCGTGCAACGGGTATGGCCTCCACGCGCGCCACCGACTCGCTCTATGTCGAACTGGGCAATGTCGATGCCGGCTATGTGCTTCCCTTTGTGCTACCGGAAGATGCGCTCAAATTAGGCGGCAGTTTGACCGGTTGGGCTACATTGTACAGTCTATTCTCCAAACCCGTTTTCGAGGCAGATGTACGGTTAGATTCCGCCCAATTAAACGACACTTATGTGGGCGATGCGGTAGCAACCGTGGCATTAGACAAGACAACAAAAGATATAGTTATCAACGGCGATGTAGTCAAGGGTTCACGCTTGCTTGCCCATGTGGACGGCAATCTGGAAACCAACAAAGGTAAATGGGGCATAATGATTTATCCCGACTCTATCCCACTCAGTTTTATAAACCATTGGACACAGGGTATCATCAGCGACATTTCGGGCTACGGGAGCGGTGTGGTGCACGTATTCGGAGAGCGTGAAGGCGACACCAAACGCACATGGGTAGAGACACGCGCCAAAGCCATTGATGCAGGACTGACCATCCCCTATACGGGCTGTCGCTACTATCTAAGCGACTCTATCTTCATGGACTCTACGTCCATTCAGTTCAATCATCTCAACCTCTACGATGAAGAGGGAAACCGTCTGCACGTAGATGGTAAGTTGACCCACAATATATTCAACGATTTCAGATATAAATTCGATATACAAGTCTTTGATGCTTTGGTATTTAATCTGCCAGACAAAGCGGGCGAGATGTTGCAGGGGCGTGTCTATGCCAATGGCGATGCCCACATCAAAGGCAATACCGAGGAGGTGAAAATAAGTGCCAATGCCCGCACTGTAGGCAAGTCGCGTTTTCGTTTCTCGATAGACTATGCCTCCTCTGCCTCAGACAACAATTTTATTACCTTTGTAGATCATAATGCCGTCATCAAACAGCGCCCGCAGGATGAAGATGAAGAAGACGACTTGAGCAAAGAGTTGGCTAAGATAGAATCCTCTATCCGTATGCAAATAGCACTCAATGTTGAAGCCGATCAGCACCTGCTTTTCCAACTGATGCTCGGTGAGCGCAACGGCGATATGATTCAAGCACGCGGTGACGGGGCTATCCGTTTCACGTATGACTCGCAAAACGATGATATCAAACTAATGGGTAACTACAATATCCAACAGGGTTCACTTGATTTCACCGTTGGTAATGTCATTCACCGCCAATTCACTATCGCAGAAGGCGGCAATATCTTGTGGTCCGGCAATCCAATGACCCCGCAACTGAATGTTACAGCCAAATACCGCGTTACCGCCAGCCTAAAGGACCTGTTTGGCAGCGAAATCAGTCAGTTGGCCACAACGCGCACCAATGTGCCGGTTAATACGTGTCTCACAATGACAGGCAACCTAATGCAACCTACTCTGCGTTTCGGTATAGAACTACCATTGTCCGACGAGGCCATACAGAGCCAAGTGCAATCCATAATCAACACCGACGAGATGCTGATGCGGCAGGTGGTTTATCTGCTTGTTTTCGGGCGTTTCTTTACTCCCGAGTCTATGTCCAATTCGCAGTATTCGGGTCTTAACGACACCTATTCGCTGCTTTCGTCCACCATCACGGGGCAAATCAACTCATGGCTGAGCAAACTGACCAATGTCTTCACAATGGGTGTGAATATCCGAACCGACGGCGAGGGGGCGGACGCTACTCAGGAATACGAAGCACAATTCCAGTTGCAGCCTATGGATCGTCTGGTTATCAACGGTAATGTGGGCTACCGCTACAATGACATCACCAACCAGCCTTTCTTCGGCGACCTCGATGCGGAGGTAATGCTTACCGAGGATGGCAAACTGCGTCTCAAAGCCTACACCCACACCGTGGATAAGTACTCGCTCCGTCAAGCCAATACAATCCAGGGCGTCGGCTTTGTATGGAAACATGATTTCAACTGGCCTACCAAAGAGGACTTGCAACAGCGCAAAACCGAGCGTGAGAAGCAGAAAGCCGAGCGAAAAGCCACAAAACAACAAACCGATTCAACGCAAATAACTCCCTATAAATAAATGCTGATTAAGACATACGGTGCAGCACCTGTAGGTATAGATGCTGTCTTGGTAACAATAGAAGTACATGCTGTATCGGGATTCGATTTTACCCTTGTAGGTTTGCCCGATAATGCCGTCAAGGAGTCGCATGAGCGTATTCTGGCAGCCCTCAATGTGAATGGTTACGAGTCCCCTAAACGTGCATTCACTATCAATATGGCTCCAGCCGACATCAAGAAGGAAGGTGCCGCCTACGACTTACCGCTTGCCATTGGTATTTTGGCAGGTGAAGAGAAAGTAAAGTCTGCTTTATTGGGTAAGTATATGCTAATGGGCGAATTGAGTCTTGACGGATCATTGCAACCCATTCGGGGCGCATTGCCTATCGCACTTTGCGCCCGCAAAGAGGGTTTTCAAGGGCTACTACTCCCTGCTGCCAATGCCCAGGAGGCGGCTGTCGTAGACGGACTGGAGGTTTATGGTATGGAGAGCATTCTCGATGTGGCACGATTTCTCAATAGTGAGCAACAGTTTGAACCTACCCGCGTGGATACCGACTTGCTTTTCCGCGAAGAAGCCTTTTCCACCGACCTTGATTTTGCCGATGTACGCGGGCAAGAGAATGTACGCCGAGCTATGGAAGTGGCGGCTGCCGGTGGACATAATATGCTGATGGTTGGCCCTCCGGGTGCAGGTAAGTCGAT
>SAMEA104315427__coassemble_2400_pt1 | contig 6899 bp, 2 predicted proteins | sample SAMEA104315427__metabat2_high_PE_027 | metagenome-assembled genome bin SAMEA104315427 (sample SAMEA104315427) | gut metagenome | biome: Monkey gut; feature: monkey-associated habitat; material: faeces | place: China | collected 2013
GCGACGCATTTTGCGTCGCCTGACAACATAACCAACTAATTATTAACCATCTAAAACAAACCGTATGAAAAAATCTATCTCATTATTGTGCACCGCACTCGTGTGTACATTCTCGCTGAACGCCAAAACCATCTACCTTGTTCCCAACGGCAACTGGAAACAGGCTGATGCCAAATTTTCGGCAAACTATTTCGGAGGAGAGGGGATCACCCAATCCTTTACGGACTTTATGACCACAACCGACGGTATTCACTATGAAACAACCGTTCCCGATGCGGCACAAACAATCATTTTTGTCCGCCACAATCCTGCTGCCACTACTCCTGGTTGGGACAGCAAATGGAACCAGACATCGGATTTAGCCGTTTCCGCGGACAACAACTGCTACACCATAGCGGAAGGCGCATGGGACAAAGGAGAAGGCACATGGTCAACCTACACACCGAGCGTAGAGACGCCTACCTACTACATCACGGGTAATGACAAACTCGTCGGGGCGGAACTGGCATGGAAATCAGATGCTATCGAACTCGGCAAAGCCACTGCAGAAACCCCTGCCACACACAGGTTCACCAACCTTGCCGCCGGCGACACCCTGCGTATGAAAATAACCAACGGCACCTGGGACCTCAATTTCGGTTACACGGCTCTGGACAAGGACTGCTCGTCGGATAATATCCTGAACGACAACGACAACAATGTCGTATTTGTCCTCACCGCCCCTGGCGATGTACTGCTTACCTTCGACGGCAGCCGTATCTGCCTGACAGGTTCTTTCGCCGCACCTTGCACCGACGACTATGGTATTATGGTCGGCACAACCTATATCGCAGCCGTTATCAACACGGCGGACACCGAGGAGTATATGCTGCTTGGCGTTGACCTCAAGCAAGGCGACACATTCACCCTATACAACAACTGCGCACAGCAGGCGTGGGTAATGGAGACCATCAAAGACGGAAGCACTGCCAACATCACCATTGCAGAAGGCAAATACATTGTGGGCGAAACCGGCAAATATGATTTCTATTTCACCCTCAACCCCGATGCAATCTATATGGCTTACACCATTCCCTCCGGAGTCTGCAATACCTACACACCCGCTACCGACACACCGCTCTACAATCTGCTCGGTGTACAGGTAGATAATACGTACCGCGGAATCGTGATACAAAGCGGACATAAGTTCCTGCTGCAATAAACCGGTATTCTTAATGCTAAAAGAGGCTGCCAGATGAACTCTGGCAGCCTCTTTTGTTTAGGTCAAGGCCGGATATTCGGTTCATGGCAGCAAACCCAATTCCGCCCCCGACTCTACGTACAACTCTATTGTTTGATGAAACGGAGTACGTTTCCGTTCACGGCAATCAGATATGTGCCTTGCGGCAGAGCGTTTACATCGAGTGTCTCTGCATCGGCGGCGAGCATGGTGCGGTACATCAGTTGTCCCTGCAGGTTCAATATACGCACCTCTGCATCGGCGGCACCATAGATATGAAGCATATCGCAAGTGATGGTCGGGAATATGCGGATACTACCGGCCTCAGCGGGACGGCAGCCCGTACCTATCTGGTCCTTCCACTCATACGCACCTATCGTCGGTACGGACGCACGTTTGAGACCGGTGATGTCGGTGGTGACGAAATCAAGCACTTGCGCACTCACAAGGTTGCCCTTGTCTTTCGGGCGAAGCACCTCTGCGGACTCGAATTGTACAGACTCGGAGATGTCGGTAGTGCTTTTGATGTCAGTGCGCCATGCAGCGATGTCATTGTACTCATCAGCACCTATCTTACCAAATTTGCCGCTTTCCGAATAGAGCAGGTTATGCTCGAACTTGCTGACATAATTTGCACTCGGTATCCATGCAGCAGGAAGGTCCTTGCTATAGAGCAGGTTGTTGATTATCTGCAGATTATCACCTTTCTTCTGAATAAACAGCGGATATGCGTTTGCTCCCGATGTACGCACGGTATTGTGTGCCAGAACTACATTTTTCACATTCTTGTTGATGTAGATACCATACGAATCGGATGTAGCATTTGTCAAATCCACCACATTGTTGTAGATGTATTCAGGTGCCTCCGCCGTACCGTTGATGTCACGGATATAGAGACCATGGCAGGCTGTAGTGGAAAGATTGACAGACACATAGTTGTTGCTAATCTGTGCTCCCTCGGACAGACGAAGGTCGATACACCAAACACTCTTGCTGCTTTCCACCGTCTTGCGGACGATGTTTCTATCCACTACGGCGTTGATTTCACCCAATGATATATTGATAGCCTGTGCACCTTGTCCCTCAAAGGTATTGCCGATGATATGCGCACCCGTTTGTTTCGTTGTCCAGTCACCCGATACAGTAACACCCGAGTAACCGCCTGTCAGCGTTGAATTGCTGAGCGTGAAATAGTTGTTCAGTATTGTTCCGTCTTTGGCGGTAACATACACCAAACGCACGTTGGTAGAAGCGATGTTTTCCGCACGATAGATATTGCAATTGTCGATGGTAACGTGTTCCGACTTGTTGCGCACCAGAACCACCGAGTGGTAACTATCATTGCCTGTGGTGAGCGTCAGATTGCTGAACGTGATATAGTCCGCACCGTTCACATTGACAATACCTTGCGTAGCGTCGCCCAAGAAAGAAGACTGCGGCGAGTACTTATCATATTTGATGATAACATCCTCTTTCTTACCTGTCAGCGAAGTGAAGGTAACCACATTCTCTGCCGATGTACCGTCAATCTCAGGAACAACGATATACTCAGCATACGTACCCGGCTCAATCAAGAAAGTTACCGCACTCTCGATACCGTTCTGCAAAGCATCGATAGCCGATTGAATGGTCTTATACTTCGCTGCATCGCTTGCACCGACAAGATAGGTGCCGTGCATACCGCCGATAACTTCAAAGGAAGCCGTTACGACATTCTTGGGCTGAACGGTGGTCTTATTCACGTCCACACTCTTGAGAGTAGCGGTTATGGTAGCCCCCTCCTCGGTGAAAACGGGTACATCTATCGTAATCCAATAGTAGTACATACCACGGTTGGTAATGGTATCCGCCGTAGCCACAAGACCGGTGGTTCCGAAGGCATCCAGTGTGCCTGTGCTATACACCTTTACGGCTCCTGCACCGAGCGTATTCTCTACATTGAAATTCTCTACTGGCAGTTTGCCACGGTCGCCCGATACATATACGGCGGCACGGAGTATCTGTACATCTGCACTACCACGGTTTACCGTAGCAGCCGACACATCTTCCACTTTGACCGAGTCAAGCGTCAGCGGTTGCAACTCGTGGCAACTCACCTCTATCTCCCAACCGTCGGTGGCTATGGAACCACGGCTCTCATAGGTAACGGTGATGGCACCGGTAGCGTCCTCGGAGATAAGTGTCAATTTGTCAATATCTTTGGTGTAATATGACAGGCTTACATCGACTTTGTCTTTGGTATTCTCTCCATAATATACATAGAAGTTATCCGCGCCGTTGAGTGCCCATTGTTTGAACTTGAGTTGGATAGCCGTATTGGGTACGGTAGGCACAAAAGTAACCGTTCCTTTCAGTCCGAGTGTAAGTTTGCCCTCAGCGCCGCCATCATCATAGAACGAGAGCGGAGCATTGTCCACCTCCACGCGCTGGTTGCCGCTCTTGAGAAGATACATATTGCGGATAGTACGCTTGTTGACGGGAACAGCGGGAGTGAATGTAGTCTCACCTACGGCGATTTGTACGCCAAGAACCGACACTTCGGTACCAATCGCTGCGTCGTGGGCGATATTAGCCGCCAGGGTGTATGCGTTCTCGCCTTCGAGCAGTGTGGTGTTTGCCGACAGCACCACATTGGTACCAGTAACGGCTGCTTTGGCTATCACCTCTCCGCCCCGCAGGAGCAGCAGTGAATCCACAGCCGCAGCACAGTCGCTCAAGGTAACGGTGATATTCTTCACGCCAAGCGGGGTCAGGTCGCCAGTGGTGGTGATATTCAGTCCGAGCAGCGCAGCACTCTTCTGTCCGCGCGTCAAGGCATCCTGCGAGAGTGCGGTCAGTGTGGTAGCCTCTATCGTCATCGGTTTGGGCAGGTACTCGCTTACGGTGGCATGCCAGCCTTTATCGGCACCTACATACGTACGGTATTCGGTATTGGCATTAAAGACAACAGTCAGCGAGCCGTCCTCGGCAGTAGAGCGGACTAAACCCGGACCCGTGGCACAGTTGTCTTTGTCGGCTTCCCAAAGCAGTGCGCCGGAGGTACCCTGTCCCGCATAGATGCGGAAAGTGGCTTTGGAATAACTGTTGTACGATACGGCAAAGTCAGTGAAGTCCATCTGAATAACCATATCCTCTGTAGTCGGAACGAAAGTAGTCTGTTGGTTGCACTCTTCTGCCTTGTAACTGGTGGAATAAGCATCCTGCGGCGTGTGCGTAAATATCCACTCGCCATAGACATATATGGTTTTCTCACCGCAAACCGAATAGTATGTATTGTCGATGGTCAGCACATCTGCCGAGTTGCTGAAGGCTTTGTATGATGTATTGTTTGAGAAGTCTGCCTGCGTGATGTTGGCAGCAATGGTTTGTCCGTTCTGTACGTTACAAGCCACGTCATAAGTCAGGAAGAAATAGTTCTCTCCCTCGGTAAGTGAGATACCGCTTGCGGGGATAGTGAACTCGTTGGCTGTAACGGCTACTTTGCCTATCTTTTGCGTGGTGGCAAAAGCATTGGAAGCACCTGTAAAATAGAGTGTTGCGCTATCAATACGCTCGTATGTATTGCCCGTATTGAAGTGGAACAGGGTCGGTTGCAAAGCCGGCTCGGTATTCTCGGTAGTGAGGCAGAAACGCATTGCCTGTACGCCTGCAGCACAACCTGCCACCTTGCCGATTTGTTTGGTTACCGACGACGATGCCATTGTCATCTGTACGGCACTGAACTCGCTTACTACCGCCTCAAAACCAGAACCTTGCATAGATTCAACTTGGCAGTTACTCTTTAGATACACTGTGAGCGCACCATTATCAGCAGTACTCTTCAAGGTCAGGTTGTCCATTTTGCCGCCTTCAACCTCCAATGTGTACAGCAAACTATCTTTATTGGTAGAAGTTCCATTATATATGGAGAGTATATCGGCTCTACCAAAACCGGCAGCGGATTTAGTGTAAAAGATATGAATATCGTGCATATCCAACTGCACTTTCTTTCCAACGTGAGCAGGCAGGAAAGTTACAATTCCTTCAAAATTCTTGCTGATTTTGCCGTCCACACCACCATCATCATAGAAAGGTGTCTCACGGTCAATGGTCACCACAAGATGTTTATTATTTACCATCAGCACCATAGGTATCACGGTCTGTTGCACCGATGTTGCCTTAGTCAGTGTGGCAAAGCCGTTAGATGTGCTCAATCCTGTAAAAGCAAAAGTAGCAGTAGCGTCTATTTTTGCACTTTCCAACACATCACCGCATACACGGAAATTATTATCACCCGTTACCAATGCCTGATTGAGCGAAAATGTCCATATATTACCATCCTGCGATATATTAGCATTGATTGCTGTAGAACCTTGATAGAGACGCAGTTTGGTGGCATCATATACACCGTCTTGGGTCAACGTGAAAGAGATGGTCTTCAACGTATCAGCAGGTGCTAAGCCCTCTGTGGTAATATTGAGTGCGCCTAAAGTGACCGATGATTTGTTGGCATATACAGAACTTTCCACATCGCCATAACTTGCAATGGCAGAGGTTACTACCATTGGTTTGAGTTCTATAGCACTCACCGTGGCTTTCCACCCATCGCTTGCGATAGGATCTACCCATAAAAAACAGCATGATAGTGCGCCTGATGCATCTGCTGATACGTAAGTAAGATTAGAATAGGTACCATCCAATTCCTGCAGCAAATTGGCAGTCTTAGGAAACGTAGAAGATGAAGACACACCACTGGCAACCATCGGATAATTCACCAATGTGGTATCAAATACGCCATCATAGATGTATAATTTGCCGGGATAAGAAGTATTATAACTGCGGACCTGTACAGACTCAAAGTTAATACAAATAACCTTGCCCTCTTCCGCCGGTTTAAAGATAGTGGTAGCAAGAGATTTGTTTAGAGATCCAGTGGGGAGTTTTCCTGTACCTTTGTAGTCGTAATATGTGATAGGTTTTCCACTTTTAACAGTGACAACTTGTTTACCAAACTGCGGCATCAGATACTCTGTCGGTTCTTCCTCTTCCTGAGTTCCCTCCACTACAGTAACCGTAGCTTTCCAACCCTTATAAAATTGTCCGTCATAGATATGTGAGCAGACAGACAGTGCGCCTGTTGCATCTGTGGATGTAAATGATTTGTTGGTATATTTTTCATTCATCGTAGCCAACAGGTTAGAAGTAGCAGGGAATGATTCTGTCTCTCCGTACCTAATCAGTTCTGTAGAACTCTTCCAATAGGTTACACTGGTGGTATCAAACACGCCATCGTACACTTTGAGTTGTGCTCTGGATTCGAAATACTCATCGAATGTGTCCTCATCTTCTCCATACTGGTCTGGATACAAGTCCACCATCTCGAAATTGATGGTTACCTTGTCTCCCTCCTGAGCGGGTTTGAATATTGTAGTTGCATACGAGTAGAGCAGATATAAGTCTTTGTCTGCTCCGTTGGGGTCATAGAAGGTAATTGTCTTGCCGCGTTCCACGGTGATTACCTGTTTGCCCCATTGGGTCATATTCACGTCTTCGGCGTGAAGCCCAAGCGGGATGAGGGTCAGCAGACCCAACAACCCTAATAAGAAGAATTTCTTTTTCATGTTTATTTTAGTTAGTTTATTTTATATACTTGCCCACAAAGAAAGCCGCCTGACTTTCATCAAACGGCTCTATAATCAAC